>CESA01014483.1_pt1 | contig 31894 bp, 23 predicted proteins | sample 531061 | NCBI WGS metagenome assembly CESA01 (sample SAMEA2621254, study PRJEB7988) | marine metagenome | biome: marine biome (ENVO:00000447); feature: surface water layer (ENVO:00002042); material: "saline water (ENVO:00002010), including plankton (ENVO:xxxxxxxx)" | depth 5 m
CCTCCTGCCTCTGGAATTGGTGCGTGAGGAACGGCTGGTGTACTGCTGATTGCAGTTCCATCAAAATTCAAACGAGAAGAAATATAAGGTTTTCTTTGCCCGTCAAGTAAAGTTGGGTCTTCAGGGTTATACTCCTTAAATTGGTTATAAGCATATGCCACAGCGACATAGTAGTATGTCTTGTGATTAACCAAAGTAGGACTACCTTGGGCAAACTTATCTTCAGTTAATTTGAATGAATGACGAATCCCATTATTAGAACCGTCAACCATCTCAACAGGAATTGAAAAACCTAAAGCCTCATCAAATTCGAAGTTTATAACTCTATCTATATCATTTTCAATATCACATTGTGCGACTAATCGAGCCTTTTCGGGATCAGAGATATCAGCAACCGATGTTTCGATATCTTTCAATTGATAAATTTGATATCCCTCAAATCGATAATAACGATCAACCGTAGGGTCAGCGATATTAATCTCATCCAACTCTTCATATGCCTCTTCAAAATTATTTGAAGAAGACGGGTTGTCAATCGTCAGAATTAATTCATTTTCTAATTCTTGAATTGTCAATCTTGGTGCATCAGGTGGAGATAGTATTTTAAAACACGCATCAAATAAAGCCTGAGCTTTTGTATCTGCCTGCTTCATCGCTTCTACTGACGCATACAAATCTCCATCTGTAGATCTTCCGAATACAATTCCGACAGTGATATTATTAATAGCACCTGGCCTTAATGTAAATGGTCCGGCAGACTGCACAAATCGACGGTCAGCAGGAGGATTATTATTCGTACTTTCAAACCATCCGTCAGGGAAAGCTGATGACATATCAACACCGCCGGTCGCCCAATTCAATGGATCAGACAAACCTGGAAACATATAGTCCGAAAGTACTGTAGAAGCCCCGGTAGAGCCCGTGTAACCTAAACCTCCATAGAACATATCAGAACCATTTGCCCAGTTCCCCTGCATGAAATTATAATACTCGGCTGCATTTGAAGGGTCATTGTAGGGTGGTGCTGAAGTTGAAGTGTAATACGTGAATCGTCTCATACCAAAACGTTCGTTGTCAATGATACTATCTGAGTATCCAATACCAACACCTTTGTATACAATACCATTGTTTGCAAGTGCATCAGTAACAGAAGGTATGACCATTTCACCCGTTTCTTCATTAAAATAAGGACCTGGATTATCTATTTCATCTGCATCCTGATAAGGACCTTCAAAGAAATCACAACCTATGGCAGGAGGATTTTCACCATATCCAGGTTTTCCACCGTCTGCTTGGTCAATTAAATCTCCATTTAGAGCATATCCTAAACCTCTCGATACATCACACCCCACGTAATCATCAGTATAGTTTCCGATATCAGCATCCAAATACTGAGAGAAATAAGTATTGTAAAGTGTTTGGGTACCTCTGTTAATCAGTTCATAATTATAGAACGTCATTCTATTCACCTCATCATTTGTGGCAAATGCAAAGGCTTGGGCACGAATCTCCATACCAATTGGGTCTCCATTAGTTTCCGTATGGATATTACCCTTGTCATTGAATACCCACCAATGGGTTTCATCCCCAAATAATGAAATTCTGCGGTCTATACCACATTCAATATCATTTCGACCTAGAATATCATCATACCATGGGTGGTCTCCTGCATCTGGATTATAATTACCATCTTCATCTCTGTCGTAGAAAGGAGCCAAAAAGTAATCTTGTCCTCTTGATACATCGCCATGAGCAGGCCATCCGTAAATACGTTGAAGTTCATCATTTGTAGGTTCTGTTATATCATCACATCCCTCAGTTGTTTCACCACTTGAACACGACCACCATATGTTAAAACGAATAACTTCAGCCTTACGAATGGTATATATTTTGTCATAGGCTTGACATTGATCAGGGTCAATATTAGCCTCACCAAAGTCACGTGTAGCATCATCTCCTACAGGAAATAATGGATTGTAAGTACCTGTGCCAGGGGTAACTGTTAATGGACCAGGCCAAAAGTCATTCCCTTGTCGGTAACGAAGCGCAGCAAGTTTCAACTGACCGTTTACATCGGTACCACCCATCCATAGGGCACCCGCATAAATTGCGTTCAAGCCGCTTCCTTTTGGCACCTCATAAGCAGCCGTACCATCTGTGCGGTTCTGAAACATACTTCCACCTTGCTCAATTAATGCCGCAACATCATTGAACTCTAGGGTTAATTTTGCTGTGGCTGGGCTACAATTGGCGCCTTTTGGATTGTTGCCTGAAGAGCCTTTCTTGTCGTCAGGACCAAGATATGACCATGCTGGCATAGCCATTCCTATTCCGATTAATGTAGCGAATAACTGCTTTTTCATATAAGTAACGTTTATTCTTGTGTTGTTGAAATAATCTATTAAAAGTTAAAATTGAGTCCTAAACGAATTTGTCTAGGAGCACTAATATTGTAAGGGTTCTGTACCTTCATCATGTAGTAATCTCTAAATGCCTGCTCATCGATTTGATTCTGAATTGAAGTTTGGCTAGCTGCTGCCGCAAGGAAACCATCATCATCCCAGTTTCCAGTCGCACGATATACACCTAAAAGGTTGAATTGATTCAATAAATTGGTAACCCTGACATAAACATTCAAGAACGCTTGTTTTTTCTTGTCCCCATTATCTTTTCCACCGTAGCTTATGTTAATTGTTTTGTCCAATTGAAGATCTAATCTATAAGACCAAGGAAGTCTAGATCCATTCAGAGTACCATCAAGACCAGCAACTAGAGCACCACTTTGCGCATCATTGGTAATAAAGGTCTGTGATGAATAAGGAGAACCAGAATAGATATTAGAAATAAGGTTCAAACCGGTGTTTTCAAATAGGTTTACCTTACCGATACTCGGACCATTGTAATCTTTTCCTGAACCATATCGATAATCAAAAGTTACATTAATTGCGTGACGTTGATCATAAGAATAAGGGAAAATATTTCTCAAGTTTGGAAGCCCAGCATTAATCAATGCACTTGCAGATGTCGCGTCAGAACCTGTTCCTTCAGCGAATTGAAGCGTATAGTTTGCAGTCATTCGAATATTTCCAGTTCTACGGAGGTCATATTCAATAGTAAGTCCCTTTATTGTACCAAAGTCACGGTTACCGAAAGTTTTGTAGGTTGCTGGATGCGCTTGGAAAACATTGATAAGCTGAACATTGTTTCTTTGTTCTCTGTAGAATGCCTCAATTTTCAATGCTGACGTTCTCGTCAAGACCTGCTGGAAACCTAAGGCATAATCTACTGTCGTTTCTGGTTTCAAGTTAGAGTTACTTATGATTGAGCTTCGCGATTGAATGAATTGATACTCAAATGGGTCAAATCGAAATCCAGATGTAGGACGCTTTGTGAGTATGTCGTAATGTGCAAAGAATGAAGCTTCATCTGAAATCGGGAAAGAGAAAGCAACCCTAGGCATAAAGTTTACTTGCGCTTTATAATCTTCAAATGCGCTTGCATCCGGAGTTTCTTGCCCTGGATTCAATAGCCATGGAGCGATTCCCGCAGCCCCTTGCAATACTGAAGGATCTTCTATTGGCGTTCCATCAGCATTGTACCATTCTTGACCAGTTCGGAAACCATTTATCGCAGATGGACTATTCACGTCGTTAACATATACTACATAGTCATCTCCCATACCTTCAGGTAAATTCACCCATGCATATTGGTCAGGATCTGACTCTTTCAAGGCTTGAGCCTCGCTAACTGTTCTCGCATTGTAAAACAGCCAAGGATCTTTAAGAACCGGTTGGTTGGCGTCAAATACATCTACTCTCAAGCCAACATTGAAAACAATATCTTTAAATGCAAACTTATCCATGATGTATCCTGCCATATAAATTGGTTGGAATGCACCTACAAATCTTTTATAATTTCCATTTTCATCAAACTCATTGAAATACTTGTTGATATCAGTAGCGCCCTTTACCTTTTGACCAGTATGGTCAAATCCCCAATAGGAAACAAAGGAATTTCCACTATTTAACAATTCGTCCGGCGAAAACATGTCAAACTGGAATAAATTCGGGTCATAATTATCAATATCTATGAAATCATTTCCTGCCACATCCAGGCCAAGCTTGTTTCTCAAGTTAAAATCAAAGAAAGATTGGTTATCGTCATTTAATTGACCCCCATACTCTCCTGTTCCAGACTGCGCTGCATAACCTGAATTTAATCTCTCATAAGTAATTGCTTTGAATGAACCTGAATCCGAAATCACACCCGAATTTAAGTCAAGCTCCGTTATGTGAAAATTCGCAAGCTGTCTTGCGATAGTCCATATACCCAAAGGCCCTTGTGTTCCTCCACCCGTCGTTGTACCTGAAGTCCAACCGCGGTCAACACGTTGCTCATACTCAAAACCTAAAGAAATCGAATGGTCTCCTATAATAACAGATCCTGCACCCGTTACCCTAAACTGATCGTTTTCTGTTTTACCGAAATAATTGTAGGGAGAACCTATGTTACTCCATATACTGTAAACACTTCCTGGAGCATCTCCATTTCTAAGTGCATTACCCTGCTGAATTTGAAATAGGTTTTCATAATGACCATCTGGATCATCTGCGTAAATTTCATAATACTGACTTGTAATCGCTGCTAAAGCGGCATTTGTTTCAGAAGGCGTAAAGGCAACCTCTAAATCTCTAAATCCATTGTGTACGTATGTATTGGTTACTGGATTAAACTCGTATGATGGCGTTCGTGAGGTTTGAAAACGCCCCACATGACCATAATTAAAAATATTGTACTGATGCTTCGGGTCGTATACATCTCTAGTTGACTTAGAGTAATCTACCATTAAGTTATAGTTGGCAGATTTGATTTTTGAGCTACTTCCTTCTCTTTCATTGGTAAACCTTTGCGTAAATCGTCCAAAAACTCTGTAGTCAAGAGATTCAGACACACCAAAGTTTCCAAAATTCAATAAAGAACCAGTGTAGGAATAGCTTGAGCCGTTGCTGTAATTTAAAGAACCTCCAAACTGAAGATTAACACTTGGTCCTGTATTTACGTCAATTTTGGCCTGACCGGCCACAGACATAGCACGCGCATTCATTCTCCAAGGAGTCTTCTCAAAATCTGACTCTCTTAGAAACAATGCGTTATGAAAGGTACCAAAACCTGTAGAAGTTGGACGCAATGGATTCGAGAGAAGATCGTCACGCACATCTTTTTTTATACGGTAAGTTCCACCAGCGAGTGGACGTGCATCAAGTCGGTCAGAAAAGTTTGCCGAAATCAAAAATCCTAGGATTGGATTTGTTTTGTTTCCTAATGAATCGCGTCTCATGAGTAAAGGTCCGGACAACATTCCTTCAAATAGGTTGTAACCAAACTTATCTAAACCGTATACTTTACCATCATAACCATCTGGATCTTCGCCATTTATATAAAAACCTGAAGAAACTGCTTCAAAGCTTCCAAAATAAGTTTTTGAAGGACCTCGAGTTGTAATGGATATAATACCTCCCGTAACATCACCATAATTGGCGGGTACACCTCCTGTAATTACTGCTACCTCTTGAAGTGCTGACTTAGGAAGATTAGATGAACCACGAACTTTGATACCATCAATATAGTAGTAAGTCGCATCAGAACGTGAACCTCTCACAGACAATGCTCCCGAACTTTCATTTGCATTTACACCACCTACGGTACCAGCTACTCCTGCTGCCGACCTGACAGGTAATCGCGATATATCTTCCCTTGTTACGGTTTTACCGGATGCACCACCATCTTTATCAATTAGAGGCACAACGTATTTAATTACAGTAACTTCACCTAATTCCTGGACGTCTTTTGGCTTAACCATTTCTAAATCATCTAAGAATGTAATTTTATCTGATGAAATAACTACACCTTCAACGGCTTGAGTTTGGTATCCTGTAGCCCGAAGCTCCACCGTATATGATCCAGGTTGAATCGCATTGATCTGGAATTTACCATCTATATCGGTGTTTTTACCACCCTTAATGCTTCCATTCTGCTTAATGAGTACTTTACTAAACGGCAAAGGCTCACCACTTTCACCGTCTTTAACTGAACCTTTCAAGGTACCAAGACCACCTTGTGAAAATCCATAAAAACTTGTTAACAAGATACTTAGGGAAATAAAAAATATTTTACGAACCATAATGATTTAAATCAGTTGTTTAAAATTCTGTAGTTTAAAGAGGGTAAATATAGAAAAAAACACGCTCATTAAAGAATTGTTAAAAAGAATTTAATGAAACCTGAGACTCTCGACATTTCTCTTAAATTTACAACATATTTTTGGTTAAAAAAAATGGGTTTTCATGATTTTTTTCAATCGTTCTTCAGCACAGTTTGGATTGGTGTCAAAATCTGATATTTCTGAGGATACATTTTTGTTTCCGTCAGAACAGCTTGGTTTAGAAAAAGTTAAGCACCCATCTCGTCGATTTGAATTTATTGGTATTCGACAACTTCGAAATAAAATGATACCCGAGCATGAGATTATTTACCTACCTACAGGAAAACCAACCTTGAAAGAAAGCATTTTGCAAATTTCCATCTCTCACTCGGAGCAAACAATTTGCTTAGGTGTATCGAAATCAAAGATTGGATTAGACATCGAAGCGCCAAAAGATAGGATTTTAAGAATTACTTCAAAATTTTGCTCAAAAGAAGAAGCTACTTTATTTGATGATGAATGCATTCACGACATGACACTTCTTTGGACTTTAAAAGAAGCTGCTTATAAAAAAACCGATAAGCCAGGATTGGATTTTAAAGAGGATATACAAATTATTGCGCGATCACAGAACGAACATTTATGTCGAGTTAGCAGTAACAATAAAATCACTGAATTTAATTTGGCTCATGAAGAAATTCATGGTCAAATATTAACTTACACAACATAAAACAATGAATATATTCGATACCATCAAATCTCTTTCCAAAGGTATTGCCGTTTTAATTGATCCTGATAAATTTAAAACTAAGGAAGCGCTTGAAGATTTTTTGAAAAAAATTAAATTGACGCAACCGAACTTCATATTTGTCGGAGGAAGCTCTGTTGCTAAATCAGATTTTGATCAATGTGTTGAATTGGTAAAAAAAATAATACCCATTCCCATCGTTTTATTCCCTGGTGCTTCACATCATATTTCAAATAGCGCAGATGCATTACTATTTCTGTCCTTAATCTCAGGACGAAATCCAGATTTTTTAATCGGCCAACATGTTGAAGCCATTGACGAGCTGGAACAAATGGATATTGAAACCATTCCTACGTCATACCTCCTGATCGATGGTGGGAAAATGAGCTCAGTACAATATGTTTCGGGCACACAACCCATACCACAAGAGGAGATTTCGATTGCTAGAAAAACTGCACAAGCTGGGAAACACCTTGGTCACAAGTTAATATACGCAGACGCAGGAAGCGGAGCAATTAAACCTATATCTAGTTCAATGATTAAAGCATTATCAACAGTGAGATCACCACTCATTATAGGCGGAGGTTTGCGATCTGTAAATAGCATTCAAGAAGCACATAAACATGGCGCAAACCTTGTTGTTATTGGAAACAAACTCGAGGAGGATATTGATTTTTTATTGGACCTTAAAAACTACATGAAAGCCTAAAAAGAGGCCTTTAAACTTAGGTCTAAACTTTTTACTGAATGTGTTAATGCCCCCATTGAAATAAAATCCACACCTGTTTCGGCGTAGGCCAGTATAGATGACTCGGTGATACCTCCGGATGCCTCTGACTCAATTGAATCAGGAATTAAAGGCACCAATTCTTTCAAGGATTCCGGCGTAAAGTTATCTAGTAAAATTCGCTTAATTCCACCTGCAGATATAGCCTCCATAAGTTCCGCCTTCGTACGAATCTCAACCTCTATATCAACAGGCTTCTCCATGGCTTGAACGTATGCTTTGGTTTTCTCAATAGCATTTCGCACTCCTCCCGCAAAATCAATATGATTGTCTTTCAGCATAATCATATCATACAATCCAAACCTATGGTTCATTCCCCCTCCTATTACCACAGCCATTTTTTCTAACTGACGAATTCCTGGAGTAGTTTTTCTTGTATCTAAAACGTGTGCACCCGTACCTTTAATTTGATCTACTATTTTACGCGTCTTCGTCGCGATTCCACTCATACGCTGCATAATATTCAATATCAATCTCTCTGTACTCAATATTGATTGAGCTTTACCACTTACTTCAAGGACAATGTCTCCAAACTCTACCTCAACTCCGTCATTAATTAAGACCTCGACTGATAACTTTGGATCATACAATTCAAAAACACGTTTAGCTACCTCTACTCCTGCAAGGATGCCTGTCTCTTTAACAATCAATTTAGCTGAGCCTAAATCCGTGTCTTTCAAACAAGATAAGGAGGAATGGTCTCCCTCACCAATATCCTCTTTTAAAGCATTCAAAATAATATCATCAATCATATCAACAAAGATAAAGTATTGACCTATTCTAAAGATTAGTTTTTAAATTTATCTTATGAATCTTGCATCAGGGGACCTTAAAAACTCTTTAAAAGTATTGCCCACATCTCCTGGTATTTATAAATTTTTGGATAAAGACAAAGTCATCATTTACATTGGAAAGGCAAAAAACCTAAAAAAAAGAGTCACTTCTTATTTTTCTAAAAACAGCAATGATTTTAAAACAAAAACGCTCGTAAGATCAATTCAAGGAGTTGAGCACGTAGTAGTTGACTCAGAAAAAGATGCTTTATTATTGGAGAACAATCTGATAAAATCTCATCAACCAAAATACAATGTGCTACTCAAAGATGATAAGACATACCCGTGGATTGTTGTTACAAACGAACCTTTTCCTAGAATTTTTTCTACACGAAAAAAAATCAAAGATGGCTCCACCTATTATGGGCCGTATACGAGTGTGAGACACATGAATGTATTACTAAATCTTATTAGTGAAATATATCCAATAAGAGGCTGTAAACTTGACCTATCAAGTAAGAAAATTTTAGAAGGAAAATATTCCGTTTGTCTCGATTTCCATATTGGAAAATGTGAAGGCGCATGTGAACAGAAACAATCTGAAGAAGATTATCAATCTATAATCTCCGAAGCCAAACTATTGCTTTCGGGAAAAACGAGAGCACTACTTAACTTACTTAATGAAAGAATGGGCTCATTGGCTGAAAATTATGAATTTGAAGGAGCACAGCAAATCAAAAAAAATATCGAAAGCATTAAAAAATACACAGCCAAATCGATCATTGTATCCAATCTAAAAGACCTCGATGTCTTTACAATTTTGAAAAAAGAAAAAGCATTTTACATCAATTTTATGGTGATTAATGAAGGGGCTATAGTTTATGCTTACAGTAATAAGATTAGAAACCTATTAGACAAAACGCCAGAAGAAATTTGCGCTGTTCAAATTGATCTTCTTAAGGAAAAATTCAATAGCCCAAATCGCATTGTTTTAGTAAATGAAAAACTTGACTTCGAGCATCCCAGTTATAGCTTTGAATATCCACAAAGAGGTGAAAAGAAGAAACTCATTGATTTGTCACTGAAAAATGTTCAGGCATATATACTGAATCAAAGAAAAAAAGAAATTCTACAAACTGAAAACAGTAACGAAAAAAGAATTCTAGAAACCATACAGAAAGACTTTAAATTAAAATCGTTACCGGTCCATATGGAATGTTTTGACAATTCTAATTTCCAAGGGAGCTTTCCAGTTTCCGCATGCGTTGTATTTAAAAATGGTCGCCCCTCAAAAAAAGATTATAGGCATTTTAATGTCAAAACCGTGGATGGACCAGATGATTTTGCCACGATGAAAGAAGTTATATACCGCAGATATAGAAGACTTCTAGATGAAAAAAAATCCATGCCGAATCTAGTTATTGTGGATGGAGGAAAAGGGCAGCTAAGCGCTGCAGTTTCGGCCTTGGATGAGCTCGATTTGCGAGGTAAAATACCTATCGTCGGTATTGCAAAACGTTTAGAAGAAATATTCTTTCCTGGAGATCGTTATCCCATTTATTTAGATAAACGAAGCGAAAGCCTCAAAGTGATTCAATTCATGCGAAATGAATCTCATAGATTTGGCATTGAGCATCACCGAAATAAAAGAAGCAATGCGGCACTTCATTCTCAGATTGAAGATATCGAAGGGGTTGGTCCAAAAACAATTCAGCTGCTATTTCAGAAATTCAGAACAGTAGAAGGGATTAAAGAGGCAAAAATGCCCGAGCTCGTGAACCTAGTTGGCAAACACAAGGCAGGAATTATTCGCGGATATTTCCAAAAACAATAGCTACAGCTTTACAAAAGGTAATGAAGACGAAACATTCTCACCTGTAAGTTCGATGATGTATGTCCCCTTAGAAAACAATTGTGTATTTATAAGTACAGTATTTTTTCCCTCGTTTCCTTGTATACCATAAGAACCAACAACCTTACCAAGAAGATCAACTATTTCAATATTTAGGAGTTGATTTGAGCTCAAATCAAAATCAACCGAAAGTTCTTTTTCAACTGGATTCGGATATAAAGTCAATCCTAGATTTTGCGGGCTATCGAATAAGCCTGTTACAAGATCGTCTGATGGATCACCTTGGTAGAGGTTAATGTCATCAAGATAAAAGTTATTACCACCCTCACCTTCAAACCTAAATTTCATTCTAAAAGTTGGCGTATAATAAGACTCATTTATGTTAACCATGTGTACCGTATTCCAATCGTTTAATGATGTTGGATACCAGCTTGAATTAGATGCTGTTGAACCAAGTTGATTTCCTCCTAAGGTCTTTTTCTGAGACCATACATCACCACAATTGTTAGAAACAAAAACCTTTAAAAGCTCATAATCAGAAGATGTTCTCTTACGGTAAGCATATCGAAAGCTCAAGGTAATATCTTCGGTCTCGGGCACGGCAGATACATCTATAGACTGAGAAATCAACTCATCTACATTTGATCCTTGCTGACCAAAATTTGGCAGCCTAACACATTTGGTGCCTGAATGACCAAAGCTTGATTCCAATGTAAAGGCATTGTTGTTATTTAAATTCACTACTTCCCAATTGGTCAGGTTTTGTAGAGAGGTATAATCCTCGAACCCTTCCCAAAACGGCAGACCCGCAGCAGACGGAAGTACCCTTATGTAATTATTCTTTGTTTCAATATCCGTAGTTGAGCCATCGGAAGCTGTCAGTGTTATTGAATACAATCCTTCCTCTGAAAATACAACACTTGGGTTCTGAGAAGAAAGATCTGTCCCATTTGATAAAGTCCAACCTGTAGAAGGTGATATCGACCAATCCCAACTAGAAACGGCGTTATATGAATCATCTGTAAATTGTATTTCATCTCCAGCGCAAAGGGTTGTTCGATCTGCTTCAAATTGAGCTTTACACAAAACTAAAACACCTGTGGCACCCGTCATATTTAGGTTACTTGTTTGCCATAAGTTTTTTCTGCCCGTACTTTGCACCTGAAGTGCTGCACGCATTCTTGCTTTCTGTCCTTCCGTAAACATTTTTGAACAATAAGAATAATCCATATAATTTTCAATATTATCTCTGATGTCGAAACCCCAATAAGAATTATCTCCACTACATCCATTCGAATTCATATTGCAAGAAGTAACACCAATACATAATGGAGTATCCTGTACACCGTCATCCTGATTACAGCTCGTAGAAACGTTTGGATTGTTGTCTCCACCCCATGTATGGCTCAAGTTTAACCAGTGCCCTACCTCGTGTGTAAGCGTTCGACTTGTTCCTACTGAACTCGTACCTATTGAACCTGTATAATTGTGAAGAATCCATATCCCATTGCCCATACTATTTGCATTCCAATTTCCAGGATTGTAAGTATAACCCGCTGCGCCTCCTATATCACCGCAGATATAGACGTTAAGATACCTATTACCTGGCCAAGTACCATTGTAAACATCATTTCCCGAAACAATAGCGTTTATCTGATCGCCTCCATCTTCTCCTTGGACACTTAATACAGAGGCAGTGCGAGTAATCCCTTTAAAACAAACACCATTTGGCGCTTTTGTTGCCAAAACAAATTCAATTTCCGAATTTGCCGGCATCCCTTGAAAATCAGCGTGAACGTTCGCAGCATCCGCATTACCTAGACTAAAATCTCTATTCAAAACAAAAAGCGCATCGTAGATTTGCTCATCTGAAATATTTTCGGCTCCATCATTATGAAGCACATGAAAAACGATCGGAATGCTGTAAATAACATCTTTTTCCATTGGCTCTTTCAGCTTCTTTTGAAACTCAGCCTCAGCTTCTGCTTCTGACTCAGTATTCTGCATCATAAAGTGCTCATCTTTTCTAAGCTCCTTCATTTTAATATGCTGGTGACAGTATTCAACAGTCTCTCCTTCACGCGCATTAGTTGGGTCAAATACTCTTTTATTTTGAGCACTGACGAAACCGGAAATTAAAAAGAAAAAAGAAACGAGAAATAAAGTAATCTTCATGGGGTTTTTTTTAGAATAACGATGGTATAGGTTTAAGGTTTGCTAAAATAACGATTTATTTATTCTTTACATAACCTTTATTTGTGCTTTTTAATATGTCTCAGTCCATTTTACAAGAGGATAAAAATGGAAATTTTATAATGTAGCTAGTAAGTAATGTTTAATTTTGAATCATGAAAAAAAGAAAAGCAATCGATACACTCTCTATCGCCACCAAAGTAGTGCTCCCTAATGATACCAATACCTTAGGAAATCTATTCGGAGGAGAATTACTTGCCTGGATGGATGTCATCGCTAGTGTTTCAGCACAGCGTCATTGCCGACGTGTGGTTGTAACGGCATCTGTGAATCATGTATCTTTTAAAAAACCGATCAAAGAAGCATCTATCGTTACTCTTGAGGCAAAGGTGTCAAGGTCTTTTTATTCATCCATGGAAATAATCATTGATGTCTTTGTTGAAAATCAGGTAACAGGAGTACGCGAAAAATGTAATGATGCGATATATACATTTGTTGCTGTCGATCAAAATGGAGGACCAATACAAGTACCTGAGCTAATCCCCGAATCTGATGTGGAAAAGGAACGTTTCGAAGCCGCACTGCGTCGCAAGCAGCTTTCTTTGATTCTTGCCGAAAAAATGAAGCCTTCCGAGGCAAGCGAGTTAAAGCGCCTTTTCGCCTAAAATTCTTTTTTAACGAGATACACAAGAATGATAAATATTCCAATCTAATGAAGCTTACTTTTCTTTTTCTCCTTATTGCGAATATAAGTTTTTGTCAATCCCCCTATGGAGATTGGTATGCAACCCTAAAATCAGCAGACCTACCTTTGGTTTTTCATATTAAAAAAGAGGGGAAAAACAACCAAATTAGTGTTGATTCGCCTAAGCAAAATGCATTTGACATGCCAGGGGAGATATTTATTGCTAAAGGCAATTCGATTAAAGTTGAAATGCCAAAACTAGGAGTTACCTATGAAGGAACTTATTACTCGGACTCCATCAGCGGTCTGTTTAAACAAGGACCAATTGTTGAAACATTGACCTTTTACCAAAAAAAAATCGAGCCTAAAAAGGCAAATAGACCCCAAAATCCAAAAGCTCCTTACTTCTATACCCGTGAAGAAGTTAAGTTTGAAAACCTTCAAGATTCCTTCTCTCTGGCAGGAACGCTAACACTACCGAAAAACAAAAAAGATCTTCCAGCAATCGTATTGGTGAGTGGCAGCGGACCTCAAAATAGAGACGAAGAAATGATGAGTCATCGCCCATTTTGGGTGATCGCCGATTACCTTACGAATTTGGGATATGCTGTACTTCGATATGATGATCGAGGCACTTTTGATTCTGAAGGAGACTTTAGCGCTGCGACAACACTTGATTTTGCGAGAGATGCATCAGCCGCAGTTTATTATCTAAAGAAGCGACCTGAAGTAGATTCAACTAAAATTATAGTTATTGGGCATAGTGAGGGAGGTTTAATTGCAAATATATTAGGTGCAAGTATCCCTAGTCTTTCGGGTATTGTATCTCTTGCAGGCACGTCAATTAGAGGTGATTCTATCTTGAGGATTCAAACAAAATTAATAGCCGAAAGTACAGGAGGAAATGGTGTACAACAGGAACTAAGGCATTCCTATAACAATGCCATTTGGGATGCCGCAATAGCATCTGCCAACATAAAGGAATTTGAAAAAGAGCTGAGCTCGATTTCAAAAGACTTCATAAAAAAATTCAGAAAGAAAAACCTAATTAAAAAGAGTGAGAAAACCGAAGTCATAAATGCAGTAAAAAATACTTGGCTAAACCCTTGGATGTATGAATTTATTAGATACTCACCGAGTAATGATATTCCCAATATAACCTGTGATGTTTTGGTTTTAATTGGCTCCCGAGATATTCAGGTTACGAGTAAAGAAAATATTAGGGGATACAATGACTTACTTCCGAACAACGGAAAACTTCACATAGTCAAGGAGCTAAAGGGGCTTAATCATTTATTTCAGCGCTGTGAAACCTGTACAATTAGTGAGTACGAACAGCTTGAAGAAACCTTTTCTACAATAGCACTTGAAGAAATACGTTCCTTTCTTAAGAGGATATGGGCGGAATAAATCAAAAGAAAAGAAAAAAGGCACTAGTCATCAGGTTCAGTGCAATTGGAGATATCGTACTGACGAGCCCGATTATTCGCGCATTAAAAGGAGCTGGATTTCAGGTCGACTATGTCGTAAAAGGAAAATTCAAACATGCCATTGAAAACAATCAAAATGTTGACAAACTATTTATCCTTGAGCAAGAAGATTTAAAGGAGGAATTATTGACTCAAAAATATAGCTTAGTAGTTGATTTACAAAACAACCTCAAGTCATTGAGATTGAGAAAAGGATTGTCTAAAAACATTCGCGTAGTCAATAAGGAAAATATTAAAAAGCTTTTATTGGTTCGTTCGGGGATCGATTTACTCAAAAATCAACATATCGTTGAAAGGTATTTCAATTCATTAAATGATTTAGGCGTCGAAGACGACGGAAAAGGCCTTGACTTTTTTATCCCTGATGATTTCAATATAGAGCATAAATCTATTCCATTAGACCTTTCAAAACCATATATTTCTTGGGTGATTGGTGCATCTTATCCCAAAAAGAAATTACCCATTGAGCACGTTATTCAAACCTGTAACAAAATAGAGATTCCGATAGCCATTATCGGTGGGCCGACTGATGAAGCAAATGGAATTGAGATTATTAATTCAGTAGAACATCCAAATATCTACAATTTATGCGGAAAGCTCAGCCTTATGGAATCCGGATTTGTGCTAAAAAAAGCTTCTCTTGTATTATCTAATGATACTGGCCTGATGCACATCGCATCTGCATTTGATAAGAAAATAATCTCGTTTTGGGGCTGTACAAAACCTAGTCTAGGCATGTCGCCATATAAGTCACTTAGCGGCTCATTGGAAATAGTGAGCAAAACGCATCAAGCACCCTGCTCAAAACTCGGAAATAGATGTAAATCGAAAAATAAAAATTGTATTCAAGACATTCAACCTGAAGCCATACTAGCGTCTGTAAAAAGATTATTAGATGCTTAAAAAGTCTCTAATTTGACCTAAACTCCATGGTAACTGAGGTCCCTTGATTTTTTGAAGATTCAAAACTACCCTCTATACCAGCCATATTCATTCGATATTGAATATTCTCAATACCTAATCCTTTTTGAACCTCATTTATTTCAAATCCGATACCGTTATCCATTGCCATAATCAGAATCCCCCCATTGTGCTTCTTGACTCTGATTGTAAATTCTGTGGCCTTTGCATGCTTCAAGGAATTATTAAAGAGCTCTTGAATAATTCTGTAGAGGTTAAATTTATCCATATGGTTTAAATCGTCCTCTTCAATTTCATCTTCAACATCAATAATAAACTGAATTTGACCTATCGAGCTAATTCGATGCGCAAACCTTTCTATGGCATTCAGAAAACCTTTCTCTAATTCAGGAGGCAAAAGATTATATGCAATTTCTTTGACCTCGCGAATGCAATTTTGAAGAAGGTTCTCTAAGTCTTTGAAGTTCTCTTTTTGGGCGTCGGTCGGATTGAAGTTTTGAAAAAGTAAATTCAGAAGCACCATCTGCTGTCCTAATCCATCGTGGAGCTCTCGAGCAATTTTCTTCTTTTCAGACTCTTCGGCCTGAGAAATCAAATCAAACTTACGCTGCTCGAATTCTAATTCTTTGGTCTTGTCAATAATCAGTGCAATGTATTCTGTTTCATCAGTGTCGGACTCAATTTCATTGATAATAATATCAACAACAATTTCATCATTATCTGACGTGATCTGGGTATACCTACCACCCTGCTTATCAATTTTTTGTTCTTTATCGACATTAAACGAGCTAAATGGACGCTTTGTAAGCTCTAGATGGGAATCCTTATACAGTCTTTGCGCAGCGTCATTAATCAACCCTGTAATCATTTCGTCGCCTATCAACTGAATAATTGGTAATGGCGATTTATTAAAAACATCTTTAAACTTCCGCTCTGATTTTCGGATTTTTGAAGACAGCTGCCTACGTAACAAGCCATATTTAATAGTTCTTTTAAGAACCTTCGCATTTAAATTACTTTTTATGACATAATCCTGACCACCTTTGGAAACTATTTCTAATGCTACGGCTTCATCATCCATTCCAGAAAGCACAATTACAGATGCCAAAGGGAACATTTTAAATATTTTTTCATAGGTCTCAACACCATTAGAATCTTCAATATTTAAATCTAAAAGAATAACATCGGGCTCTTGAAATTTCCGAACCTCACGCGCTTCTTGAATCGATGAAACAGAAATTATATTTTCACTTTGGATTTCAGAAGTGCTAAGTTGAAATTTCACATTCTCAGCAAAGGACAAATCATCTTCAACAATAAGAATTTGCGCCGTTTCCATAACTAATCTATATTTCTGATAAGAACTTTATCCCTATCAATCATCTTTTGGACTTCCTGCTTAAAAACTGAAATTTGGTTCTCCTCAAGACAATCGGTCGGGAACAATAATTGTAACTCTTTAATGTAATCAAAATAAATGGAATCTTTTCCTAAAGTGATTTTTTGAAGACCCGTAAAATATACAATAACAACCTCTCTATCGGACGCAATTATTGCCTTTGAAGAGATTCCAACCCGAAACCGGTTTCGAAGGCCAATAATAAGAAAAACGATACTCTCAATGCAAAAAAATAATAATACCGCACCCGGTAAAATCCATGACTGCATCAAAACATAGAATGCTAAAGTAAGTGCGCCCATAACCAATACTTCAAGCAAGGTGTACGTCACCACTCTTTGTTTTCTCTTTTTACTGGTTGGTATATTCCATGCAAAACGACTTGTTTTGTTTACAATATAAATACCCATCCATCTGCGTACACTTCTCCAGCTTAAGAGACCAAAAAACAAGATGCCAAAAGTCAGATAAATATATGACTGAAAGGGTAAATTCCTGCCAGACATATGAAGGAAATCAATTTGAACATCATAACCAACATATATACAAAAACCAATCAACAATATGCTGAAAAATAGTAGAACACTATTCGTAAAGCTATTCATTAGGAATCATTTTTATTTTTCTTTTTAACAGCTCAATCTCTTCTTTTATTTTAGCATTCTTTTCATTAACCTGAGCAAAGAGTTTTTCTGCGCCTTTAGATACTGAAAAATAACCCATATTCGTTTCTGCTTTTATCAATTCTTTTTCAAGATCAGAGATTTTTAATCTCAAAGACTTTTTTTCTCGCGCAAATTGAACAGCCGAACCTTCTGACGATGTGGCACCATCGATTTTAACCTTAAACAACAATAAATCTATGTCTTTAACACTCATTTTAGACGCTTTAAGTTGCTTTTTTAATGCATTGTTAAATTCTTTAAGTAATCCTTCGAGAGTATTGTTAGGAACACTGCCTAATTGTTGAAAGTCATTAGCTACTTTCTTTATGTCTTCAGCTGAGGAAATTTTGAGGTTTGATAACGTTAATATGAATTCTTTTCTCGAAGCAAGGTTTAGCCTAAGTTGTTTTTCATTGGCCTTACTAATTTCATCTTTTTTACTGAAGAAATAATCACACGCACCACGGAATTCCTCCCACAGCTTTTTTTCGTATCGACCAGCACCTTTTAAAGTTTTCCATTTTTTTTGTAGCTGAATCAGGGCGTGAGAAGCTTCCTTCCAATCTTCAGATGACTTTAATTCATTAGCCTCAGCGATCAATTCTTTTTTAGCATCTCTAGCTTGTTTATCTTTATTATCTCGAAGCTTATAATGTTCTTTTTTTCTTTTAAAAAAGGAGTCACACAATGTCCTAAATTCTTTCCAGATTGCATCATTATCCTTCTTCGGGGCAAAACCAATTTTCTTCCAAGCAGACTGAAATTTAAGTACCTCGTCAGTTGTTTTTTGCCAATCTTTTTGGCCTTGGATATCTTCTTTTTGGTCTAAAAACTCTTGGAGTTGGGCTAAGATTTCCTGTTTCTTCTTGAGGTTTTCCTGCTGAGAAGCTCTATGCTGCTCATAATGTTTATTTATTTTATCATAAATGGACCTTACCACTTCCCAATAGCTTGTTTTTAGTCCTTCCCAATCATCTTTGTTAACCGGACCAACATCTTCCCATTCATCCTGGTAAATCCGTAAGGTTTTTTCAAGATCACGAATCTGCTCACATTCGTTTCGCAGGGTTTGAAGCTTCATAATCACCTTTTGTTTGAGCTGAATATTTCTCTTATAATCATGCTCTTTTAGCTCTTTGTATATCGTTATATTATGGAAAAAAAGCTCTCTTAAACGTGAATATTCTTTTTGAATGCTATCTCTTTTGTCTCTTGGAATATCTCCGATTTTTTTCCAGGTATCTTGGATCGTATTGTAGCCATTAAAAGCAGTACCTATATTCTCCTCATTTTCTACAAGGTTTTTCAGGTCGGAAATAAGACTTGTTTTGAGCTTCAAGTTCTCAACTTCAAGTTTGTTTTTAATATCAAGCTGCTGTTTTTTAGCATCCTTGTACTTAGAAAACAAAGCATAAAAAGATTCTTTGATGACATCGTAATCAATTTCTTCAATATCTTCACCTAACTCTTTCGCTTTTAGCGCAGCAACTTGTTGTTTTCCTTCACTATGCAATAGCCAATCATCAAATTCTGTTTTTAGCATAGATACTTCTCTTGAAATTGAGAGCATATCTTCTTCAAGAATGAAGGCCTCAAGTTTACTGATATATTCGTTTTCCATCCTTAATTTTTTAGATCAAACGAGGACAAATCATTAAATGCTTTGACACGTTCATTAATATCTTTCTGGTTAATTTCTAATAGGCGCTCTGTCCCAAACTTCTCCACACAAAAAGAGGCCATCGCAGAGCCATAAATAACTGCCCTTTTCATATTCTCAAAGCTTTGGTCGTCGCTCGCAGCAATGTAACCCATAAAACCTCCAGCAAATGTATCACCCGCACCAGTTGGGTCAAAAACCTCTGCTAAAGGTAATGCCGGAGCAAAAAACATTTGATTCGCAGAAAAAAGTAAGGCACCATGTTCTCCTTTTTTTATAATCACATAATTAGGACCCATTTTTAAAATCTCTTTCGCAGCAGTAACCAAAGCGTATTCATCAGTTAACTGTCGTGCCTCTTCATCATTTACAATCAAAACATCTACCAAGGATATCGTTTTTTTCAAATCATCCATAGCAATATCCATCCAAAAATTCATCGTATCCATGGCGATTAGCTTTGGACGTTCTTTCATTCTTTCAATGACCGTACTTTGTACCAATGGACTCAGATTTCCTAACATAATATAAGCTGAATCCTGGTAGCTATCGGGGACAATTGGATCAAAATGTTCTAAAACATTAAGTTCCGTAATCAATGTGTCTCGGCTATTCATATCGTTATGATATTTCCCAGACCAAAAAAAGGTCTTCTCGCCCTTTTTAACTTGTAGACCAGTAGTATCGATTCCTCTCGAATTCATATCTACAAGAACGTTTGACGGAAAATCTGAACCTACCACAGAAATAATCTTTTGGTTGTCCATGAAAAAAGATGAAGCCAAAGAAATATATGTCCCAGCTCCACCAACAATTTTATCAGTTTTACCAAAAGGTGTTTCTATTGCATCAAAAGCTACACTACCGACAGTTAAAAGACTCATAATTTTTTTTCTTCAAAGATACGGAATTCAAAGATTGACAACCTAATAATATTGTGCCTTGTTGAGAAATCACCCCCATAATTCCTTATGAATTTGTATTTTTAAACTAATGAAATCTTCGCTCCTTATTTTTACCCTGATGTTCAGTCTTGTACAAGATTTATTGTGTCAAGAAAAGACGATTTCAAACGATGATGAAATTTTCAATGAAATCAAGCTTAAATCAATTAAGCGAGCAAATCCACAGAAAGCATTATACGATGGGTTTATAAATGCCATTGAATCTGATTTTTACTCCAACCAGACTAAAAGCCGATTGACTGCAAACCTTTTTTCCTATTACCTTGGTAGTGGTTCCTTTTTTACTTTTCAAAATGCTTTTGAACAGCACAGTGCTATACTTGAAAAAAATTCAATTACATATAGGTTTTGGAATACAATTTCAATGGAGTGTAAAGAGCAATTCAACGCAATGTATAAAAGCGCTTCAGCGTTACTTCAAGAGTCAGAAAAATCAGGAGACAACCAAAATATTAGTGACGCTTATCGCATGTTGGCTAGGGCAAAAATGCACCTAAACGAAAAAGATTCTTCTCTTTTGTATGCGAACCTTGCTTTAAATTTTGCAAAAAGATCTGACTCGAAAAGAGCAGTCGCAAAAACCTTCAAAGACCTTTCGGAGATTCAAGCTTATTTTGATATGATCGGCAAAAGTACTTCAACACTCTTGAAGCTCAATCAGGAAGCTGAGCGCATTAAAGATTATCATCTTCTCTGCTGGTCTACGATGATGATTGCTGAACGATCATTTAAAGTAAACTCATTAAATGAAGCGAGAACCTACTACCGAAAAGCCTTAAATATTGCAGATAAAAATGGGTTAGAGCTATTTAAAGTCCGGATTTATGGTGGACTTGCAGAAATTGAACTTTCAAACAATCAATTAGGTGCGGCATCGTTAAGTATAAGGAAGGGTTATAAATACTACAACAAACAGAAAGAAAGTATATTTTATCTCGATTTTAAATTAATCCATTCGAAATATTTAATTGAAATTGACTCCTTATTTGAGGCAGAAATAATTCTTGCCGATAATCTTGAAGAATACGCTAAAATAAAGTCCTCAATTGGACTAGGAAAGACATATCATTTGATTGGAAGAATGCATTTCAATGAAAAAAAATGGAAAAAAGCGCAAACATCGTTTAATATCTCCAAATCAATTTTAGATAAGCTTCCATATTCTGAATATAGCTCGGGAAACTATAAATTTCTCGCTCAGGTTTTTGCAGAACAAAATCAATTTCAAAAGGCATTCATACACCTCAATATTTTTCAAAAGTATATTGAGGACAATTCCTATTTAAGTGGAAGTAAGGCAATTAATGAACTAACCCAAATGTATTCAAGGGAGTTGAGAGAATATAGGATCAAAGAGCAGGAAAGAGTAATTAATGACCAACAAAAAGAGAAGGAATTACTTGCATTGAAGGGAGAAAAACAAATGTCTACAATTGTATTGATTATCATTATCTTGATTTCAACAATTGTGATTGTACTATTCTACCTCCGACAGGCGAAAATTAATCAAAATACGAAAGAAATTGAGATGTCCCAGGCCCTGCTCAGGACTCAGATGAATCCACACTTCATCTTTAATGCAATGTCTGTTATTCAAAGTTCACTCTATGAAAACAATCCTTCAAAATCATCGAAGTTCCTTGTAAGCTTTTCAAGACTGATTCGTCTGATTTTAGAAAACTCCCCTAAAGAATTTATCACACTAGAAACAGAAATTGAAATACTAGAAAAATATCTAAAGACACAAAAATTAAGGTTTGAAAATAGATTTGATTTTCAAATCAATGTTCCTGAAGATTTAATCTTTAAAAAAGTTTTGATCCCACCGATGATCACCCAACCCTTCGTTGAAAATTCTATTGAGCATGGTCAATTAAACATCATTGACAATGGGAATATCTCTATTGATTTTTCTGAGAAAGACAATATGCTTTACATAGAGATTATCGATAACGGTGTTGGGAGAACTGAGTCGGGAAAGAAAAAGAATTCTATAAACGAACACAAGAGCATGGCCCTAGATATCACAAATAGAAGGATTGAAATAATCAATAAAAAATACAAATCAAAAGCCAATATTTCCATAGGAGATCTTACAGCCGAAAAATACACGGGAACACGTGTTGAAATATTATTACCATTACTTAACGAAAATCTTAACTTTGATTCTGAATGAAAAAAGTACTCATAATAGACGATGAAAATAAAACGAAAGAATTCATAAAGAGACTCCTTATTTCTTTTGGACATAACTTCGATATATATACTGACGGCTCAAACGTAGAAAGCGGAATTAGCGCAATTAATAAAATTAAACCAGACCTTGTTTTCTTGGATATTCAGATGCCTGATGGAAACGGCTTTGATGTTCTTAAAGGTGTTAAATACAAAGAATTTGAAATTGTATTTATAACGGCATATCAGGAATATGCAATTCAAGCGATCAAATTCAGTGCTTTAGCATACATATTGAAACCGATTGATGTAGAAGAATTAGAGGATGCGGTGGACAAAGCACTTACAACGCTGCAAAAGAAAAAGAACGAAGTTCAGTTCAATGCATTGGCAAATAATATCGAACGGGGCGAAAAAAAGAAGCTTGTATTAAAGACACAAGAAAGTGTATATGTTCTTGAGCTAAAGGAAATAATACGTTGCGAGGCAGATAAAAACTATACATCATTCTACTTAGAGTCAGGCAAAAGAATTTTGGTGTCAAAAACACTAAAAGAATATGACTTATTGCTTTCTGGGCATTCCTTTTTCAGAGTGCAGCAGTCTCACCTTGTTAATCTAGATCATATTAATCGATATGACAAAGCTGATGGCGGAGCTGTTATTATGAAAGATGGAAGTTCTGTACCATTATCTCCTGCAAAGAAAGAGCAGTTTTTCCAAATATTAGAGAATCTCTAGTGCCTGTCGTAAATCATAAATAAGGTCTTCAGCATCCTCAACTCCTACACTTAAACGAATTAAGCTGTCAACTATTCCGCTGGCTTCCCTATCTTTTTTAGGAATTGACGAATGGGTCATCGTCGCTGGATGACCAATCAAAGATTCGACTCCTCCCAATGATTCAGCAAGAGAAAACAATTTAAGATGCCTAAAAACCGCTTGCGCATCTTGTAATTTATTTCCCTCAAGCGTAAATGAAAGCATTCCTCCGTAATCTCGCATTTGCTGTTTTGCGATTAAATGATTTGAGTGAGCTTCAAACCCAGGCCAATATACTTTCTCTACCGCAGAATGAGCTTGAAGAAAATGAGCTATTTTAGCACCATTTTCACAATGCCGCTGCATACGCAGATGCAGTGTTTTAATTCCCCTCAGAACAAGGAAGCAATCCATTGGTCCTGGCACTGCCCCAGAAGAATTTTGAATGCGATACATTTCTTTAGCTATCAATTCATTTGAAGTAACTAAGGCGCCCATAATTACATCAGAATGACCTCCAAGGTATTTCGTAACTGAATGCATTACAATGTCTGCACCTAAATCTATGGGGTTCTGAAGGTAAGGGGTTGCAAAAGTATTGTCAACACAAAGCCATGCATCACAGGAATCGGCCAACTTCACCAAGCCACGAATATCAATTATATTAATCATAGGGTTTGTTGGCGTTTCTGCCCAAATGAGTTTTGTGCGCTGATTGATAAGCTCCCGAACCTCATCCATGTCATTCATCTCTACAAAATGAAACTTAATCCCATACTTCTCGAAAATGGTTTTAAAAAGTCGATATGAACCTCCGTAAAGGTCGTTCGTTGAAATCACCTCGTCTCCAGGAGTCAACATTTTCATGACACAATCAATCGCTGCAAGACCAGAGCCGAAACAAGCTCCATAACTAGCATTTTCAAGCGCGGCTATATTTTTCTGAAGTGCATCTCGTGTTGGATTTTGGGTTCTAGAATATTGATAGCCCTTATGAACACCCGCATCCTCTTGAACATACGTAGAGGTCTGAAAAATAGGCGTCATAATTGCACCTGTTGATGGATCAGGTTCTACTCCTGAATGAATTGCTTTTGTTCCAAATTTCATAATACGTATTTGGACTAAAATTAATAGAATCCTTTAAGGTATCTCTAATTCTGTTGAAGGATCCCAAAAGAAACTTTCGAAGTCAACAACCCTATCCTCATGAATCACTATTCCTTCTTGTTCTAGAAGGGATTTCATCTTATCAGGTGTGTCAAAATGATTTTTCCCGGTAAGCATGCCGTTTCTATTTACTACTCGATGAGCGGGCACATCCTTTTTCGTGTGTGAGGCATTCATCGCCCAACCCACCATTCGAGAAGATTGTTTCGATCCTAGATATTTCGCAATCGCTCCATACGAGGTCACCTTCCCATTAGGAATAAGTCTTACCACATCATAAACATCAATAAAGAAATCAGAATTATTCAGAATTATTCAGTTTAATATCTAAAATTAAAGAAATTCTCAAGCATAAAAAAAGCCCTCGGCGAGGGCTTTTACATATTATATTGAATTGGAATTAATCCTCTGAAGAACCTTTCCAATTTCCTTCTTCATCATACTTTGATAAACAGGCTGTAGTTTCTTCCTCACTACATCCTTTTTCTGCACACATTGCTGCACATTCTTCTTTGGTCATTTTTGAACATTCTGACATGTCACACATTTTTGCAGATGCCGTGACGTTTTTTTGAGCTTCACCCTCTGTTTCACAACATGCATCCCTTTCTTTGTCTGAGCCACATTCCTTTTCTTTTTCATCTGTGCAACATTCTGTAGTCGCTCCGTTATTTGAACCCTTTTCATCACCGTGACCACTTCCAAGAATTGGTGCAATCACTAATCCAATAAGACATGTTAGCTTAATCAGAATGTTCATAGACGGTCCTGATGTGTCTTTAAATGGATCACCAACAGTGTCTCCTGTGACTGCTGCTTTGTGCGCATCCGATCCTTTATAGGTCATCTCACCATCAATGTCAACACCAGCCTCAAAAGATTTTTTCGCATTGTCCCATGCACCACCAGCATTGTTTTGGAAAATTGCCCAAAGTACACCTGAAACGGTAACACCAGCCATGTAGCCACCTAACATCTCAGCAATGATCAAGTTGTTGTCTGGATATACTAACTTACCCAAAAGAACAATCGCAATTGGAAAACCAATCGTAAGGATTCCAGGAAGCATCATTTCTTTGAGGGAAGCTTTTGTAGATATATCTACACATTTTGCGTAGTCCGGTTTTCCTTTACCTTCCATAATACCAGGTATTTCTTTAAACTGGCGTCTGACCTCATATACCATTTCCATTGCCGCTTTTCCAACAGAGTTCATGGCAAGTGCCGAAAATACAACAGGGATCATACCTCCTACAAACAACATTGCAAGCACTGGTGCTTTAAAAATATTTATTCCATCAATTCCAGTGAAAGTTACATAAGCCGCAAACAACGCTAAAGAAGTAAGTGCCGCTGATGCAATTGCAAAACCTTTACCCGTAGCAGCAGTAGTGTTACCAACTGAATCTAAAATATCCGTTCTCTCTCGAACAATAGGATCTTGTTCACTCATTTCAGCAATTCCTCCTGCGTTATCTGAAATTGGGCCAAAAGCATCAATTGCAAGCTGCATGGCTGTTGTCGCCATCATCGCTGATGCAGCCAAAGCAACACCATAAAAACCTGCGAAAGCATAGGAGGTCCAAATTGCTGCAGCAAATAAAAGTACAGATGAGAAAGTAGAAATCATACCCGTAGCCAATCCTGCAATAATATTCGTACCAGCACCCGTGGAAGATTGCTGAACTATTTTTAAAATTGGTTTTTTACCTAAACCAGTATAATATTCTGTAAAGGATGAAATTGCCGCTCCAACGACCAATCCAACTAAAGTAGCATAGAAAACATTCATAGAGGAAATTGTTTGTAATCCCTCTCCATAAAATGTCATTTGCATTTCAGCAGGAAGCATCCATTTCACAAGAACAAAACAAGAAATTGCAACCAAAGCAATTGATGTCCAGTTACCAATGTTCAAGGCTGTTTGAACCTGAGATTCTTTTGCATCGTTCGATGAAATTTTAACCAACAATGTTCCAATAATTGAGATGATAATCCCAAAACCGGCAATAGCCATTGGTAAAAGAATCGGTCCAATACCTCCAAAGGCATCATTGATTACTCCACCCATATCTTCGATTACGTAGTTTCCTAGAACCATCGCAGCAAGAACTGTTGCAACATAAGAACCAAACAAATCAGCTCCCATTCCTGCAACATCACCAACATTATCACCTACGTTGTCTGCAATAGTAGCTGGGTTTCGAGGGTCATCCTCAGGAATACCAGCCTCTACTTTCCCTACTAAATCAGCTCCTACATCTGCCGCTTTGGTATAGATACCACCACCAACTCTTGCAAATAAGGCGATTGACTCTGCACCTAAGGAAAATCCTGCCAATGTTTCGAGGACAATTGTCATATCCGCCGTATTGGTCCAAACACCGCCCATGACATAATGAAAAAACAAAATGAAGAATGCTGTAAGACCTAAAACAGCTAATCCAGCAACACCTAAGCCCATAACTGTTCCTCCACCAAATGACACTTTCAAAGCGTTAGGCAAACTTGTTTTGGCAGCTTGGGTTGTTCTTACATTCGTTTTTGTGGCAATCTTCATACCCATATTTCCTGCGAGCGCAGAAAAGATCGCACCAATGATAAACGCAACAATGATCAAATAACCTGTCGTTGGGACCATGTACGCCACACCAGCAAGCACAAGACTTGCTCCTATTACGAAAAAGGTAAGTAGCTTATATTCTGCTTTTAGAAAAGCCAAGGCTCCTTCATAAATGTGGTCAGATATTTCTTTCATTTTGCCGTCACCAGCATCTTGTTTCATAACCCATGCCTTTTTAACAAACATGTATAACAAACCTACGACTGCTAAAATAATTGGTAGGTAAATTGCAATTGATTCCATAATTCTAATTAATAGTAATTTAAGGCGCGAAAGTAGGTTATTCTATTAATCTTTGCAAACCTTAGGCATAAAAAAAGGAGTGTATTTCACTCCTTTCTACATTAAGTATCGTTGGACTTATTTACTGTAAGTAGCTTGACAAGTTCCAGATCCGCCAGTCAAAGGCGTTGTATTCTGCCAAGTAAATGTGATTGTAAAACTCACACCATCCGAGTTCATAGAACCGAAACCTTCGTAAATAATGTCTCCAAAACCTCCAGGTGCTCCATCAGATGCCTGAGCTATTGTTATATTTTCACCATCAATTTGACAGATAGCCGTCCCATAAGAACCAGTAACTCCACTAAAGAAATCTGTGATAAGAATTTGATCACTACTTCCACCGGCAATAACATTAGGTGAGCCATTAAGCGCAAGTCCAGTTCCGCCTCCACAGTTATCACTTACACTCCAATCACCAAGCCATGTGTCTTGATTGATCACAACATGTACATTTCTAATGACCGTTGTTGTTCCATTGTTGTTACTAGCTGAATATGTTACGGTATAGTCACCAACTTGGCTAGCGTCTACGTCACTAACATCAGAAACTAGAACTACTGCACCATCAATATTGGCAGCCGTCGCATAAGGATCAGTCCAAGTTGTAGCTACGCTTATGGTTGTGTCAGATGCGCCAATTAAAGAAATTACCGGTGAATATACGCATGACCCATCATCTTTTTTAGCCTCTTCGTTATAATTAGCAGCAGATGAATCAGTACACCCCTTTTTCTTGCATGCAACAGAAAATGTTAAAACTAACACCAAGGAAAGTATTGAATAAAATTTTGTTCTTCTCATAAAATCGTTTTTTTCAAATTTAACTAAATTCTGATTAAAAAAAAACGGCGCCAAAGCGCCGTTTCTCCAAACGATTTGCTCTTAATCTTGTGCGACCTCGGCTGCGACCTCGGGCGACGCAAGAGCATCTTTTATTTTTTTCTCCAGTTCTTCAGTAAGTTCTGGGTTATCTAACAATAGATTCTTGATAGAGTCTCTTCCTTGACCAAGTCTCGTTTCACCGTAAGAAAACCAAGAACCACTTTTCTTCAAAATATTTAATTCTACTCCTAGGTCTAAAATCTCACCTATTTTAGAAATACCCTTTCCATACATCACATCAAATTCAGCCCTTCTAAAAGGGGGAGCGACTTTGTTTTTAACCACTTTTACTTTTACACGGTTCCCTTTAACCTCATCACCATCTTTGAGTTGCGTTGATCTTCTAATATCTAAACGGATTGAAGAATAAAACTTCAAAGCATTACCACCTGTTGTGGTTTCAGGGTTTCCGAACATCACTCCTATTTTTTCTCTCAGCTGATTGATGAAAATACAACAACATCCAGCCTTATTTATGGAGCTCGTTAGTTTTCTCAAAGCCTTCGACATTAGTCTTGCCTGCAGTCCCATTTGGGAGTCACCCATTTCTCCTTCAATTTCAGCCTTTGGTGTTAATGCTGCTACAGAATCAACGATGATTAAATCAATCGCACCGGAACGTATTAAGTTATCCGCTATTTCCAATGCTTGCTCTCCGTTGTCAGGCTGAGAAATCAGTAGGTTTGCCACATCGACACCCAAGCTCTTTGCATAAAACTGATCAAATGCATGCTCGGCATCTATAAAAGCGGCTATACCACCTTGCTTCTGAACCTCAGCAATTGCATGAATTGCGAGGGTTGTTTTACCCGAGGATTCCGGGCCATAAATTTCAACAACTCGACCCTTAGGATAGCCCTGAACACCCAAAGCTAAATCCAGCGTTAATGAACCCGTTGGTATAACATCAATTTTTTCTACGGGAGCATCCCCTAATTTCATCACAGAACCTTTTCCGTAAGTTTTATCCAACTTCTCCATAGTAAGTTGAAGTGCTTTCAATTTTTCTTTGTTTAATTCTTTATTTGGCATATCGTTTGTTTTTTTAGGCTTGTGGCCTGAGTTATTTAATAAATCAAAAGTAGGGTTGAATGTTCGTAAACAAATTACGTTCTACTTTAAATCTAATAATTTCAAGATTTCATTTGCATGATCTTTTGTTTTAGGCTTGTGCACAACATGAGTGATTTCATTGTTCTCATTCATCACAAAAGTAATTCTATGAATTCCCTCGTATTCTCGTCCCATAAATTTCTTTAGACCCCAAACCCCGAATAGATTAATAACCTCTTTCGATTCATCAGAAAGTAATGGGAACGGAAGAGAAAACTTGGAAGCAAATTTATCGTGACTTTTAACAGAATCAGCGCTAACACCAAGAACCTTGATTCCCTTGGAAAGGAGCTCATCATATCCATCTTTAAGGCTACAGGCTTGCGCTGTGCACCCTGGAGTATTATCCTTAGGATAAAAATATACTACCCATTTACTTCCTACAAAATCACGTGAAGAAATCTTTTTATTGTTTTGGTCAACTCCTTCGAAAGACGGAGCTTGCTCACCGATGGTTAATGTTTTCATTTGTTTATATTTTAATCTTTATTATTGACGTAATTTTAATCAAATATAATTATAATTATCTTTACATCGTATATTGAACAAAAAAAATAAAATAAAGTTTGAAAACTTTTTGGGGCGAATTCTTTATGAACCAATATCCTCAATCCACAAAATAATATAGAATCAGCGAGGTAATTTATGATAATTCATTTCTTATTCAAATCTACTTAGTAATTTTGCACAAAATAAAACCTCATGGCCTCATTTAATACGTACCGTTTCAAAGGAAGAAAAGTCATAATTCGTGTTGATTTTAATGTACCGCTTGATAAGGAAACATTTGAAATCATAGATGATAAAAGAATGCAAGCTGCTTTACCTACCATAAATAAGATTTTGTCTGATGGAGGTTCAGTTATTATTATTTCTCACCTTGGAAGACCAAAAAATGGTCCTGAAAAAAGTTTTTCCCTCAGTCACTTAACAAATCATTTAGAACAAATCACGAGCAGAAAAGTACTATTTGCACAAGACTGTATCGGTGAAGAAGCGCAAACACTTTCACAAAAACTAAATCCAGGAGAAATTCTTTTACTTGAAAATGTTAGATTTTACAAGGAAGAGACCTTAGGTGATGCAAATTTCGCGAAGCAGCTAGCTGATCTAGGTGATTGTTATGTGAATGACGCTTTTGGAACGGCGCACCGTGCACATTCAAGCACCACGCACATAGCGACATATTTTACACGTGAAAACAAAATGTCTGGCCTACTTATGAAATCAGAAATTGAAAGTGCCAAAAAAGTAATGGAAGTAACACAAAGGCCCTTCACAGCTATTGTCGGAGGAGCGAAAGTGTCAGACAAGGTGTTGATTGTAGAAAACTTAATGAAAACAGCCGACCATATTATTATTGGAGGGGGAATGGCCTACACATTTAAAAAAGCGCTTGGCGGCCAAATTGGCGCATCCCTTTGTGAGAATGATCGTATTGAAACCTGTAAAGAAATTCTATCTAAAGCTGGCGATCTGGGTGTAGAGATTCACCTACCTGTAGACTCTATTGTGGCCGATAAATTTAGTGCAGATGCACAAATCGATACCTCAAAAAGTGACGAGATATCAGAAAACTGGATGGGCTTAGACATTGGTCCTATAGCGGCTGATCAATTTTCAGCAATCATTGAGGGCTCAAAGACGATTTTATGGAATGGTCCAATGGGCGTATTTGAGCTAAAGCCTTTTGAAGAAGGGACAAAATCAGTTGCCTCAGCCGTGGCTAAAGCAACAGAAAAAGGAGCCTATAGTTTGATTGGAGGAGGAGATAGTGCTGCTGCCGCAAAGAAATTTAACGTTGTAGAAAAAATAAGCCACGTCAGCACTGGTGGTGGAGCCTTACTTGAATATTTCGAAGGTAAAGAGCTTCCTGGCGTTGCTGCCATTCATAAATAAAAAAGGGAGCCGAAGCTCCCCTTTTCATTAGTGCGCATTCTCAATCACCTTTGCACTGTAATTTCCTTGGTATATAGCACCTTTCCTTTAGCTTTAAAATGAATTAAATACACTCCATTCGTTAGGTCATGCAAATGCAAAGCATCAGCATCTAAAACTGGAATAGATGGCATGATTTGATTATTATCAGATACAATTTCTATATAATCAATCGACTGATCAAACCACTTTACAGTAGCGTCCCCCTGATTAATAGAAGACGTTATTACTTTCACTTTTGAATTATCCTTTGGGTCGTCATCATTATTTGCAAATGATTTTGTGGAGATAAGAAGAAGTGAAAAAGAAAAAAGAATTGTAAAAATTTTGTAAGAGTTCATATGGCGTTGTTTTTTTATACATCAAATATGATGCATATGACACATGCAATGAAAATATTTTAGCTTTAAAGAATAAAAATGGAAACCATCACCTATGGTAGGTTAAGTATTTTTTTTTTCGAAGTACGTATAATTACTTAGCTATCTGTTTTAATGGACTTTTTTGGTCAATTCCAGTAAACGATTGGAATAGCCCGCTTCGTTATCGTACCAAGCAATAATTTTTAGAACCTTACCGAATGATTTAGAAAGTCCGGTATCATAA
>CESA01002006.1_pt1 | contig 29940 bp, 30 predicted proteins | sample 531061 | NCBI WGS metagenome assembly CESA01 (sample SAMEA2621254, study PRJEB7988) | marine metagenome | biome: marine biome (ENVO:00000447); feature: surface water layer (ENVO:00002042); material: "saline water (ENVO:00002010), including plankton (ENVO:xxxxxxxx)" | depth 5 m
CAATTGCTGAGGGAATATTTCCCTTTTTATCAACAAGCGGGGTGCTCTATTTTGAGTGTCATTATTTATACCTTGAAAACACACGAAATCTCCTACTTGAATTGGGTTTCACAAATGTTGAAAAAAGAAAGGATTTACAGGGCAAATGGCGCATGCTAAAAGCACAGAAATAAGTATCTTTAGTGGATGAGTTTTGAGGAGGTAAAAAGTAAGATCAACGAACTTTCGGAGCAGCTACACCATTACAATTACATGTACTATGTAAAAAGTGAATCGCTGGTTTCTGATTATGAGTTTGATATGCTTTTAAAAGAACTTGAAGCCTTAGAGGCACAGTTTCCAGAACTTGTAGATATCAATAGTCCATCAAAGCGGGTTGGGGGTGCTGTGGTAAAGAATTTTGAAACTGTGGCGCATCGTTTCCCAATGCTTTCCTTATCGAATAGTTATTCAAAAGAAGAGATCGTCGAATGGGAAGAACGCATCAAGAAAACCATTGAACAGGATATTGAATACGTATGTGAACTCAAATACGATGGCGTTGCTATTGGGATCCGCTATGTAAATGGCGTTTTTCATTCTGCAGTGACCCGAGGTGATGGTAATCAAGGGGAGCTGGTTTCCTCAAATGTAAAAACGATTAATAGTGTGCCTTTAAAACTGAAAGATACAGTGTCTGATGATTTTGAAATCAGAGGAGAAATCTTTTTGCCACTGCAAGAGTTTGAGAGACTCAATGAAGAACGCGCCGCTGCAGATTTGGCTTTGTATGCAAATCCACGAAACACAGCCTCTGGAACTTTAAAACTTCAAGATTCCGGTCTTGTTTCCAAGCGAAATCTTGACTGTTATTTGTATGGAATGTATGAAGAAAGAAGTTCCTATCATTCCCACTATGACGCAGTGATTGCTGCGGGTAACATGGGTTTTAAGGTGCCTCTACCAGAAGAACGTAAGATTGAAAAAGTACAGGATGTGGCTGGTATTTTATCCTTTATCGATTATTGGGATGAAGCACGTAAACAGCTTCCTTTTGAGATTGATGGCATTGTGATTAAGGTGAATGCATATACGCAACAGGAGGAGCTCGGTTACACGGCTAAATCACCACGCTGGGCCATTGCATATAAGTTTAAAGCTGAGCGTGTAGAAACGAAAATAGAAAGTGTAAGCTACCAGGTTGGTAGAACTGGCGCTGTGACCCCTGTCGCGAATCTTCGTCCTGTATACCTAGGTGGAACCACAGTTAAGAGAGCTTCTTTGCATAATGCCGAACAAATAGAGAAGCTAGACCTTCATGAAAATGATTTGGTTTACGTTGAGAAAGGAGGAGAAATTATACCCAAAATAGTGGGTGTCAATGTCTCAAAACGAACGACTCCTGCAAGACGGGTTGTTTTTATTTCGAGCTGCCCTGCATGCAGTAAGGGCTTGACAAAAGCGGAAGGAGAAGCACAACATTATTGCACGCATGCGGCTATATGTCCGCCTCAAGTGAAAGGTAAAATAGAGCATTTTATCAGCCGTAAAGCCATGGATATAGATGGTTTGGGGGCTGAAACAATTGATACATTGGTTGAAGAAGGACTCATCAAAGATATAGGAGACCTTTATGCGCTTCGTTTTGAACAGCTGATTGACCTAGAACGCATGGCTGAAAAATCAGTAAACAATCTGCTTCAAGGTATAGAGGCTTCAAAGCAGCGTCCCTTTGAAAAGGTACTCTTTGGTATGGGTATTCGTTATGTAGGGGAAACCGTCTCTAAAAAACTTGCAAAAGCCTTTAAAAGAATTGATAACATTCTTGAGGCTTCCTATGAATCCTTGGTTGAGACAGATGAGATCGGTGAAAAGATTGCAGAATCAATACGTCTATTCCTTGACGATGAGCAAAATATTGTACTGATTGATAAACTGAGGGATGCAGGATTGTGCTTTGAAAGAGAAGAGCAAGTCCTTTCTTCCTCAATACTTGAGGGACAAACAATTGTTATTTCAGGTACCTTTGCACGCGTATCGAGGGCTGAAATGAAAAAGTTGATTGAAGAGAATGGGGGTAAGAATGCTTCTTCTATTTCTAAGAAAACCAATCTTTTGGTTTCGGGCGAAAACATGGGGCCATCAAAGCTAAAAAAAGCGACTGACCTCAATATTGAAATGGTAAACGAAGAAGAATTTTTGAAAAGAATACAATATGATTAAAAACTCAATTTGGGGAACGATAGGCTCCTTATTGGTGACCTATAATTATGCCGATGAGGATGGTTTAAAGGAATTTCGAAAAGGTTTGGATAAGGCCCTAAATGAGAGTGCTGTTCAGCGTGTGATTATCATTGTGAGCATTCCAAAAGGTGTAGATAAAAATAGCCTTTCGCCACATTTCTTAATTTACTATAACGGCCCTAGTGATTATAGCTTATTTGGTGGCTTAAAAGACCATCAGCTAGCTACTGAGCTCAAGCATTCCTTTGATGCCTTGATTTGCTTTGGCGTGATGAAGAAGCACCTTAAAGCTACCTTGCGGCAAACAGAAATTGGCAAGAAAATTTTAGTAAATTCAGAGCTAACGCAAGATACTAGCTATGACTTAGAGCTTAATTCTGCCTCAGATTCACCGAGCGAGGTCATTCAGTTTGTTGTCGAAACACTTCAAAAAATAGATGCACATGAACCACAACTTTAGAGGAACAGGCGTAGCTCTAGTGACGCCATTTAACGCCGATGGAACGATAGACTTTAATGGACTAACAAAACTCGTCGAGCTTCAGATTTCAGGAGGTACAGATTTCCTTGTTGTTCAAGGAACTACAGGCGAATCCCCAGTATTGAGTCAGGAGGAAAAAATGCAAGTTTTACAGCATGTTATGGAGGTCAACCAGAGACAGCTTCCCGTAGTTTATGGTCTCGGCGGAAACAATACCAAAGAGGTTTGTGAAAAAATCAAGCTACTGCCAATAGGGGTTGACGGTCTGTTATCTGTATCACCATACTATAATAAGCCCTTACAAGCTGGAATTATTGCCCACTACAAAGAAATTGCACGCTGCACTCAGTTACCGATTATATTATATAATGTGCCGGGTAGAACGAGCTCCAATGTTAGTGCAGCGACAACACTTGCGCTTGCACAGATTCCAAATGTTGTAGCCATGAAAGAAGCCTCAGGAGACTTCGATCAAATTATGGAAATCCTTAAAAACAAACCCAAAGATTTTTCCGTGCTTTCAGGAGATGATGCGATCACGATGCCTTTGATTTCAATGGGTGTTGAAGGTGTGATCTCGGTTGTGGCCAATGCCTTACCTGAACGCTTTAGCAGCATGGTGAGTCGTTCCCTAAACAATGAGATGTACCACGCTAAAAAAGAGCATTTTGAGCTATTTGATATGATTCGTTTGTTGTTTACTGAAGGAAATCCCGGAGGCATTAAAGAAGCGCTTGCCTACAGGAAGATCTGTGAAAACCACATGCGTTTGCCATTGGTGCCTGTTTCGGAAGGCCTAAGAGCAAAACTCTTCGCAGAAATGAAAACACTACTAACATGAAAATATATCAATTAATATTTCTTTTGGTGCTGGTTTCCTGTGTTGATTCTGATGCGACACCGAATGCATCAGAAAATGTAGCTCTTTCTCCCGTAAAAGGTGAGTCAGAAAATGTTACCGAAGTACCTGTTGAAATTCCTGTCGTAGAATCCTTAGGGCCTGAAATTTTTGAGGGGTTAGTCGATATTCAGTCTTACAATTCAGATATTTATGTAGAGCTTAAATACGCAAGTAAAGACAACTTCATGGGGTTCCCGCTGTATGAACGTATGAAAAGGGCTTACTTACAGCCTGATGTGGCCAAGCGCCTAAATTATTGCCAAATCTACTTATCCGCTTTAGATACCTCCTTACATCTTTTGGTGTATGACGCAGCGCGTCCTGTTAGTGTGCAAAAGCTCATGTGGGATGCTCTTGATACAGTTCCGCCTGCTGTACGTGGGAAGTATGTCTCTAATCCTGCAAACCTCAGTTTGCACAATATGGGTTGCGCTGTTGATATTACAATTTGTACTGCTGATGGAGTCGCCTTAGATATGGGTGCAGGCTATGACGATTTTCGAGACATTGCTTTTCCAAATAAAGAAGCCAAGTATCTGAAGACAGGTGAGCTCACAAAAAAACAATACGAAAACCGCTTACTACTCCGCAAAGTAATGACAAGCCAAAAGTTTCGTCAGCTGCCCACAGAATGGTGGCACTACAATGCATATTCAAGGGATGTGGCGCGCCGTATGTTCAAGGCACTTGAAGTAGAGCCCTATTAAGGTTCATTATTTTAGTATATCATTTCTAAAAAAAGTGTGCGGTTTCACCAATAAAATATCCACGTTCTCGTACGAAGTCTTTCAATGCGTTTCTCTGCTTTTTCTTAGGGTAGATGGACAAGATGCAAATACCTTCGGGAGGAAGGATGAAGATGTTTTCTAGGATTACATCGCGCTTTTTCTGTCCAATTAATCCGGGGTCTTGCGCAAACCAACGAAAGGGAACTTTCTCTTCCTGCAACATTTTTGCGATCAGAACTCCTTTCTTTTCGGTGCCAATCAGGAAAAGTTCTTTTTTATTGAACTCCTCTAAAAAGTACCCAAGCTTCAGTTTAAAAAAGCTTTCTTGTTGATAGATCTCAGAGTTTCGGCTCGTTCGATCTGGGTGTTCCCTCCACAAATGAGTGAGCTGATGACATGATTTAATAATGAAGCCAGCCTTGCGCCAATGAAATACCATATCATAGTCCTCTGGATAGGTCAATTTGCTAAACCCTTGCATTTCGTCAAAATCCTCCTTTCGCATCATCCAATTCGGTGATGCGACCACGCATTCTCTGTAAATACGTTTGTAAAAGGATTGCTGGTCAGCCGTTTTGTTCAGCCAATCCTCATAGCTTTGATAGCCCTCAGATATCTCTTGTTCGCCAAAGTATTTTACTGTACCTGTTGCAATAACGCCTTCTTTTTTAGCGCTAATAACTTCAAGCAAGGTCTTTAGCTTGTGGAGAGGCATAATGTCATCGGCATCCATACGTGTTACATAATCTCCTTTGATGTATTTTTGGGCTGTTTGTAGGGCTTGTAGTATGCCGTTACCCTCATTTTGGATGACATAGATGCGCGAATCCTGAAAGCTTTCAATAATGACCTTTGAACCATCACGCGAATGGTCATCCACCGCAATCAGCTGCCAGTCTGTATGGTTTTGCATACGGATGGAATCGATGCATTCCTTCAGATAAGGAACAGCATTCTTGAACGGTAAAACGATACTGACTTTGATGGCGATAGTTTTAAAGCTAAAATAGCAGATTCTGCGCTACGGTCAAGAACTTCGTAAAAAGATTACGATTTGATAATTTAAGTTTGATATGAACTTAAAAACAAAAGCTATGAAAACCCCATTATCCCCAAGATTAATTCCTGTTGTACATGTAACTGATTTTCAAACCAAAGTTAACCCTATTGAAGTTGGACTCTCCGTTTTGGTCGACGATAGAAAAGCCTTTATCTACGAGCACATGCTCAATGATGGTTTCTATCAACGTGAGAAAATTGTGATTCAGTTCTCTGAAAAGCATCCAAAATTTGCCGATGGCTTGTTTCAAACCAAGTATTACGAAATCAATGAGCCTGGAAAGCTCGCTTGGGGGCATGAAGGAGAAGTGATGAAGGTAGAATATTTGCATGTGGCCTAGTCACATGAAGTTGTATTTGATCTAAAAAGTCATGAAGTTATTATTATTCGTTTTTTCCTTACTGTCGATAGGTATAACCGCTTTTTCGCAGGATTCAATTCAAAATATAGGTATTGATCATCTAGAAAATGGTAAATACCGTAAGGCCATAAAACAATTTACCAAAGCACTTGAGCTAGAAACCGATAGCTGCGAGATCTATTACAATCGAGGCAATGCCTATTTTGATTTAGAGAAATATTCACAAGCCATCATTGATTATTCAAATGCCCTTAAGATCAATGCCGAATACATCGATGCTTATAATAATAGGGGCGCTGCATATGGTCGCTTGAAAATGTATCGAGAAGCCAGAATTGATTATAATATAGTACTTCGGGCAGAACCTCTAAATGAATTGATTTATTACAACAGAGGGTTGGATTACTATGATGCCGGTGCGTATGCGCAAGCCGTAGACGATTTTACATCCGCCATCAAGATCGATCCAGATTTCGCGAATGCGTTTTTGAACCGGGGCATTGCCAATTACTTATTGGGTATTGATGGATGTTCAGATTTAATGGAGGCCAAATACCTAGGAGCAGATGTCCATCCCAAGGCGATAGAGGGGATTTGTAATTAAAACAAAGTTTCAAGAAAATGAGTTTCATTTTCGTTTTGTACAATTGATTTCCCTTGGTTTCTTGGCTTATTCAACGAGCGATGCTTGAGTACATCATACATTCCTAACAGTGACCGCATGTCATGGTCACAACGTGTTCATTTTTCGTGGTACACAAAGGCATAGTTCACTTCTGCATCGATATCGGTCTTGGGTGCAGTAATGTGAATGTGCAATTACCGATGCTTTTGTTGTGATAGCCTCACGTATTGATGTTACGAAAGTTTTTGGCACGATTCTCGCTTAATCCCAATAAAAGTTTGATTCGAATATTACAGATTCCGAAGACTTAAAATTTATTATTTATTAAATCCATGCTTATTAAAACATTTATACTATTCTTTTCTTTTCTTTTCTATTTTGTCGCTTTCGGTCAGAAAAATAATATTCCGAGTAAACCTACTAGAACCGCTCCCTCTAAACCTGCAGTTCAAGCGGCTCCGAGGCCTACGAGTTCTCCTGTTTCTAGACCTTCTAAACCCGTCAGGCAACCTAGACCTGCTGTTTCAAGGCCTTCAAAACCCTCTTCATCAAGTTCGAAGCAACAGTATATTACTAAGCATCCTGCACCTTCTCCCATACAGCAGCATAGTACGAAGCATCCGGCACCTAATGTTAGTTCATCCTCATCAAATTCAAACCATCAACCTTCTGAAGGTAACGTAAGTTCATCAAATGCGTGGCCCCCTTCTTCGAATAGCAATATTTCATACTATTGGTACTATTTATCTCAGTCTTGCGGAACGAATCCAAATACCGGATACTACAATTCCTCTGTTCCAATGGTAGGCGTTTCAGGAACGGGATTTGAGTATGGTCGCTTGGCCCGTCTTACAGGTGGTAAGTATGTCAATTACCCCTCTCATCAGTTAGTTCGTGCGCTTGAAGATGTAATTACTCAACATGCAAATGACTCAACGGATGTTGTGATTTTAGTTGATATTTCAAGGAGTATGAAAAATAATGTAAAGGATATTTCAAAGAAAAGTCATCAAATTTTACAAGCCATGCCTTATGGCTCAAGACTAGGTGGAGCTGTCTTTAGGTATTCTAAATGGCCGAAATGGTTCAAGTATTCTGATCTAAATGAGGACCATTATTATGCATTAGAGTTGATTTCAGAAAAAAGGAAATATTTTAGCAGCGAATCCCACTATGATGCGGTGTTAAATGCAATGAATTCAAATACTTGGATGAACAGAAAAAGAATGGTGATCACCATAACGGATGAATTCATTGAATCTGGAGAAAACTATCATTCTGAGAGCACGGTTGTTTCAGTGGCAAACGCCAAGAATATAGAGCTTTATACGATTAAGTTATTTAATGTTAGCATACCAAGAAGGATGCACCTCCTCCTAGAGCCAAAACTTCGGTATTAATGAGAAATCCGGGGGTATAGATTCTCTTCGATTATCCTTACAGCGGCCGTTATGGATTCATTTCAAAGTCCTTCTTGTCTAAACCTATGAGGTTATTCAAGGACTCCATGTCCATATCATTTTATTGGGGTCTCGTCGGTGTAATACCAAGTAGTTGTCCATCTCTTCTACATCGATATCCGATGCACAGGTGCAGAATTTGATTTGATCAGAAACTTGACAAATGGCTACAGTTTCCAGATTTGCTTTGGGTTGTAGGTCTTGACCTTTGCGTCACTTTCTCGATATGATACACGAATCATCTGCTTGGCCAAGAAGTCGACTGGCATGGGCATTTGAGAGCGTAAAACCCCAAGCTTATTGACCATATTCAGGAATTTGATACCCGACTTTTCATTGCTGCGCAAAAATGATCCACGGTCCAAAAATGGCGGCTGAAAGATGTGGACCTGCTTAAAGTTCATTTTACTGACGGCATCTTCTAGCTGGCCTTTGATTTTTGCATAAAAGAAAGGTGACTTACTACTTGATCCCGTCGAGCTAACGAGCAGGAGGGAAGGCACCCCGTTTTCTGCTGCCGCTTTGGCAACATCATGCTGGTAGGTGAAGTCTATCTTGAATTGGGCATCTTTACTTCCCGCAAGCTTAAGTGTTGTGCCCATGGCAGAAAACAATACATCTCCCTTGAGCTGTGCTTTCCAAGTATCAAGCGCATTGAAATCTACAACATGCCATGTTAATTTAGGATGAGATAAGGACGCCTTCTTTCGCGCAAAGACATGCACAAGTACATAGTGCTCGTTCTCAAGCAGCTGTTTGACGAGTGAGGTTCCCGTGGCACCTGTGGCACCAATCACAAGAGCAGTTGTAGTGATCATGGTTTAAAAATAAGGAATATATAAAATTTTAGTAAAATATCATTTTAATGGCAATAAAAAACCCCAGCAATAATTTTGTGCTGGGGTCAATATATAACTATGATTAATCTTACTTTAAGATATTTAGGTTAATTTTTGTACTTGTGTTGTCTCCCAAAGCAACGTGAAGAATGTACTGCCCATTCTCCAAAGCACTTGTGTTTAATGTCAAGGTATTGCTTCCCGCTTTACCATTATAGGTATCCGAAGAAACTAAAGCGCCAATTAGGTTGAATACTTTAACATTAACGTCGCTAATAGCGTCAAGGTCTAGTTTGATTTTAGCGCTCGTAGATGCAGGATTTGGATAAACCGATAATTCTATTGAGTTCAATTCATCAAGGGATACCTCGCCCCAAAATTCATCTATAACATCAACGAACTCAGGAAGTCCACCACCAGCTGCCCATGGGTCGTATAGGTCGGCTTGTATAGTTCCTGTAGCTGGATCGATTACATTGATCGTAGGGAATCCTAGAGGCCAGTAATTTGCTCCTGATAAAGATAAGTTTGTTTCGTTAACAAACGGGTAAGTTGAACCGCTTAGCCAATCTCCTTGTGTGTTACCACCAGTCCCTTGAAGAGCGTCAAGTCCTGTGCTAGCATCTGCCTCGTAAAAGATTACTCGAATTTGATCGGTTCCATTAGGTCCGTATTGATCATGTAGATCTTGTAAGTAATGTGCTTCATGGAAAGCCCAACAAGGTGAACACCATGTCGCTGAGGCATCTAAAACGACGACCTTTCCAGATTCAAGAATACCAGATAAAGAGTGCGTATTACCATCAAGGTCCGTAACGGTAAAGTCCTGTGCAGGAGCACCAATTTGTGCAAAAGAAAATGTTGCCAAGCTAATAAAAGCCGTAAAAAGTGTAATTGTTTTTTTCATAATAAGTTTTATAAGATTTAATGATGCACAAGGTACAATTAAATCCTAAAACCTAATAATCTTAAATCATTGTTTTAACGCAACATATTAAGGGAATGGTACAGTGATTTATTTTCGGAATGAAATGCTACCATGATTTCATTAAGGACTTAATTTGCTGCCACCAAAACCATCATTACGAGCATGATCAGAAAGATCCCTTGCGTTGTTTTCAGGAATTGATAATCTTTTTGAAGTGCCGTGGTATAAGGTTTGTTATTTAGTAGCTTATAGATGACGGCCACAATACCAGCAAAAGTAAATGTTTCGATTATGCGCATTGGGTGGATACCTATACCGAGCAGTTCAGGGTAATATTTAATTTTGAAGGTTGCTGTCAATGAAAGGAGCGCTAAGCTCCCGAGTATTTTATACTGCTTACTCAGTGATATATCTTTATTGCTTATGGATTGACTTCTGTAAAAAAACACACCTGATAGCAGGGCAAGAAATCCAAAGTAGGAACCGTACAACAAGTAGGGAGGTCGAGGCCAATACAAGATTTTACATAGCGCCATAATCAGGGTTATCGAAAACAACAAGGAAAGCAGCGCATAATACCATTTGCTGGTCTTAAGTGCCGATAAAACGAGAATGAGTCCTAAGGTAGCCATCGACACCACCAACATCATGTTCGCTCCTGGCCAGTGCATCACCTTGAACATAACGGCCGCCACATAGGTGGCGGCACTAACAATGGTAAGCTTATATAGCTGAGACAATAGGGATGTTCCTTTGACCTGCATAAGCGTCAACAAAAGCATAAGGGCAGCGCAGGATAAACTCACAAAAATCGTTATTCCCGCACCCGGGAGGTGCATGAATTTGAAAACCATTCCGATAAGAAAAAGAATACCGACTAGGGGTTGGGCAATTTTATTGATCATCATTATTCGTTTAAGGGTTTATGCACTTCATAATGAATGCACATTTATTCCGTTACATAAGATACAAAAAAAAGTGCAGCATTATTTTTCTTGTCGTGGTAAAAAGATTTCGGCAAGCATACACCGGGCGCTTCCTCCTCCATAATTTTCTATGGTGGTGAGTGGTGCATGAATGATTTTCGAATGTTGCTGGATTTGTGCGATTTGATCTGATGTAATTGAATGATAAGCTTTTGAGGACATGATTAAGAAGGATTCATTCGCTTTATTTTTTGCTTCAAGCATATTGCCCGCAAAATGATCAAGCTGGCCTAAGCTTAGTTCAACAATTGCTTTATTTGTCTTTTTTAAGCTGTCCATTACCGTTTTTCTCTCTGTCAAGTCTGTGATACATTCCAAACATATCACACAATAATCTTCTGCCACACAAAGCATTACATTGGTATGGTAAATTAGTACTTCCTTTTGTTTCGCATTGTGATAACTCCTAAAGGCGACTAGTTCGGAATCGATTTCTTGAGCATATTGCTTGACCAGTTCCTCACTAGTGCGTTCAGACAATGCAGCATAGATTATATTATTTGTACGGTCTAGGATCATACTTCCTGTTCCTTCCAAAAACAAACCTACATCTTCGTATTTGGACCAGTCAATTATTCTATCAATGCTAAAGCCTTGTTCTTGCGTCAGTAGGTCCAAAACTTCTTGCCTGCGTTCCTTTCTTCTATTATTAGCAAACATCGGGTATAAATAAACCGTGCCGTCCTTATGCGTGGAGAACCAGTTGTTGGGAAAAACCGCATCCGGTGTTGCTTTTGTCGCTAGGTCATCATAAACGATTACCTCAATACCTTTGGCGCTTATTTTCTTCACAAAGGCTTCAAATTCATTGAGAGCCGCGCGTTTAATCTCAGCACTCGAAAGTCCTGTGCCTCCTTTTTGAAAATGATTATCCTCCGCAGTCTGTTTGTTATAATCAAATCCGTGTGGCTTGACCATGAGCAGGGTTGAGGTGGTTTGCTGTGACATGATTCTTCGAAGATACGTAAACAAAATTTTCCTCTAGTCAGTTCTGCTTTTGAATTACCTTAACCAACAAATACATTACCGACTAGGTGCAGCTTAAATTCAATCTCAAATTCGTCACGTAAGCAAATCTTCAGCTCCATAGTATTCTGTTCGGGATCATAATAATACATGCTTAGGTCCCATCCTTTATCTTTTCTTTCGTGACAATAGCTAGCTCCTGGGAAGCGCCAATCTACATAATGCTTTACGGCGTCTTCTAAAGCTACTCTTGAAGGTCTCTTAAACACGACTTGTTTTGGAGGTGTTTCCTTTTTGTTTTTCCCAAATAAGGGCAGAAATATTGATTTCATAGTTTCCTGTATATTAAATCATACGTATATCCGTCATAATCATCGTAGCTGAAAAAGTATTTATCTTCATCCTTTATCTCTCTCAGCACCACGTCATAGTCATCCTTGTACTCTATAGCAAACAGTATGTAGACGTGATTCCTTCTGTCACTCTTAAAGTATCTGAACATCAAAACCTTTGAGTCTCTATCCACATTAAACTTATCCATCTTGACGTCATAGAAGTCATATACCTTTAGGCATATATCTATGGCCTCGGCCTTGTCGTCTGCCCTGCAGAGATACTCTGCATCTCCCATGTATGTAAACCCTTTGGGGACATTGAATGGTTGACTGAAAGCTTCGTTGGATAGACATATTATGAAACACATACTTAAAATTCCGATTATATTTTTCATGAGTTTACATTTAATGGGTTTACCAATTCAATTTTTACAATGTCATTTATAAATCTTTCGAGATCTGTTCTTTTTCCTAGGAGATAGCTAGCTGATTCCAATATGACTTCTTTTGGAATACTCAATAGCGTTTTACTTGATACTGCCATTTGAAATACATGTCTTGCGTCTCCATTGATCCAATTCACAGATTTGATTTTGTTACGCGTATTGAATCCAATTAAAAATTGGTCTTGTAGTCCTGAAACATCGATTATTGTCTGTACATTTTCGTGCTGCACAGCAATTAGGACAGGGGAGTGATCCGCTGTTATGTGGTCTTTTAGCCTGACAATAGGATCGTGCAACAATACGAGCTTTGGGCTGAGCAGAACGACTTCGTGTTTTTTGCTCTCTGTATCCAAGATGAGCTGCGCTAAGATTTGTTTACCGAGCTTTTGAATTGGCAGGATGTTCATGGCAACGAGTGCTGATTCAAATTCCTTTTTTAAATGAAACCCGCGCATGTGCATAATTGCGCCGGGATTTAAACTACGGCGATATATTTCGGCACGTAATGCGATGTGGAATTCACCTCTGGAGGACACCCAGCCGTTGTGACCAAGGTCTTTGTTGTACGCCTTTACAAGCGCAAGGTCAGAGTAAGTTCTGAGCCTTTTTTCAAATTGATTTGACATAATGAAATGTTTTAAAAGGTTAAACAATTCATCATCAAGAGAAATGTAAATGGGATTCGCTATTTGTTTTTAGGTGCGAGCCTCTCATCTTTTTTCCACCGTGCCCTGCGAAGGATCGGTTGGCATCCGTGACTTTCACGGAACTCTTAATGATATTCTGCTATACTAACGCAAGAAGTTATAAAAGATTACAGTTTTCTTGTAATAATTTTAAATATTCTTGAATAATAGCTTTGGTCTTGAGGTACTGCTTTGACCGTGAATTCGCGTTTTCATTCAGATATAATGATCGATTTACCTCGAGCATAATTGATTGAACATTTTTGTTTTTTTTATAATGAGTAAGCGGAACGATGGTGCCGCTATAAGGCCAGTCCACTCCAACGGAAAAACCTTTTTCATTGAAGAAGTTCTTGGATAATTTAATAAGTTTTTTAGGTGTATGAAATGTATCGGTTCCAATATTAAAATCAGGTCTATCTTGGTTTTGATTTAGGTCTCTCTTAAATGGTTTGTCGGGAAAAGAATGACAATCTACAATAGTTGCTTTGCCGTTTTCTGTTAGCTGCTGCTCAACAGCTTGATGTAGCTTCTCGTGATGCGGCCAGTAATAGTCTTTTAATATTGATTCTCGATTCACTGGAGTTATATTTCTTATGGTGAGGCCTTCATCATTTTTTTCATATATAACGCCCATCCCGTATTGTGCCATAATTTCGTTTGAATCTTCTGGGAATCTTTCAACATCACAAAAAACACGAGAAAAATTTGCTTTTACAGTGAGGGCATCTTCAAATAAGAACAAATCATCCGTATGCCAATCTGTTAATTTAAGTACCTCTTGTTTTAATGTCTTTTGGTCGAAAATGTACATGGCCGAATCAGGTATATACTCTGAAGCATGTGGTATGTGTAATATTAGTTTATTCAAAATGAAAAGTTTTAAAAGGTTAAACAATCCATCATCAAAAGAAAGTAAAATAGGATTCGCGGTTTGTTTTTAGGTGCGAACCTCTCATTGTTTTTCCACCGTGCCCTGCGAGGGATCGGTTGGCATCCGTGATTTTCACGAAACTCTTAATGATTTCTATTCCATTAACGTAAAAACTTTGAAAAAATTATACTTGGGAATGAAAATAGATTTAGAATGGTACTTTTTAGTCGTCCCAATGCTCATCTTCAAATTCGGAAAAGATTTCATAGACTTCCTCATCACTTTCGAAATAACCCCAATTGTTTTCCCCTTCACATTCAAGCCAGAAGATACCATCATTCTTCTCTTGATCTGTGGTGTAATTCCTTAAAGAATAGGGCGCATAATAAATATCTACCTCTCGGCTCAATGATATACTATCCGCACCATGGTCAATGCATTCTCGAACCAGTATTTTTTCCTCATCCGAAAGCACTTCAGTTTCAATCATTTTTCGCCTACGATCGTCGGCCTGTTCACCAAATCTATCGTGCATCCATTCTCTAAAATAGGAGTCATTTTTAATCTTTTGAAGAATTGTTTCATAGTTCATTTTCAGTGGGTTTGAGTACATATAAATATACAAAAAACTATCGTGAAATCCTACATTCATGATGGGTAATAACGCTAAGAAATACCTCGTGAAAAGTCGGTAAAAAAACGGTGTGAACAACTGTGCGCAAAATCTGTTTAAAACTCAATCATCCTATTGTATTTCAAAAGCATAGAACTGCTAAATTTGTAGGACAAACGGAATAACATGACTAAGAAATCAGTAAAAGGCTTTTCAAAGCTTTCTAAGGAGGCTAAGATTGAATGGATCGCCAATGAGTACCTTGATGGAGACGAAGAATGTGTTGGGCTCCTCAAGAGCTATTGGCACAATGATGCTAAGGTGCAGAAAATCCACGATGAATTTATTGAGAATACCATTTCCAATTTTTATGTTCCTTTTGGGATTGCGCCAAACTTTTTGATCAATGACGAGATTTTTTGTGTGCCAATGGCCATTGAAGAGAGCTCTGTTGTCGCTGCGGCTGCCAAGAACGCCACATTTTGGATGAATCGAGGTGGATTTAAAGCCGAAGTGATTTCTACCACGAAGGTGGGGCATGTGCATTTTGCCTGGTACGGCGAATATGAGACGCTTGTAAGCTTCTTTGAATCCATGAAGCACAAATTTATTGAACAAACCAATGACCTCACCGAAAACATGCGCAAGCGAGGAGGAGGGATACTAGATATACAGCTCGTCAACAAGACAGATGACGAACCGAATTACTATCAGCTTATGGCGAAGTTTGAAACCTGTGAGGCTATGGGTGCCAACTTCATTAATAGTATCCTGGAGGAATTTTCAAAAATCTTACAAGGGGAACTTGAAAACAGCGATCTATCAGAGGCGGATAAAAAGGTGATGGTCATCATGTGTATCTTGAGTAACTATACACCAGAATGTTTGGTGCGCGCTGAAGTTTCTTGCCCAATAGAAAGCCTTACAGAAGGAACAGATCTTTCTCCTGAGGAATTTGCCAAAAAGTTCGAGCAAGCGATTCATGTGGCCAAGATTGAACCTTATAGAGCAACTACGCATAACAAAGGAATCTTTAATGGTATCGATGCTGTCGTGATTGCGACTGGAAATGACTTTAGGGCCATTGAGGCTTGTGGACACACCTACGCAGCGAAGGATGGTCGCTATAGCAGCTTAACACATGTAGATATTACGGATGGAAATTTTCGTTTCTGGATTGAGGTTCCGATGGCGCTAGGAACCATAGGTGGTTTGACAGCCCTGCATCCAATGGTAAAATTTGCACACCAATTGCTTGGTAAACCGAACGCGGCACAGCTCATGAAAATCATTGCATGTGTTGGCTTGGCACAGAATTTTGGTGCAGTTCGCTCCCTAGTAACAACAGGTATCCAAAAAGGACACATGAAAATGCATTTACTGAATATCATCAACCAATTGGGTGGAACAGCAGAAGAGCGTATAGTCATAAAAGACTATTTTGCTGACAAAGTGGTTTCTCACAAAGCGGTGGTGGATTATTTCTGTACAATGCGGGGTATTACCCAAGAAGAGCTACAAAATCAAAACAAGTGAAAACCTTTCGGGCAAACGGAAAGCTTTTAATAAGTGGTGAATATACCATCCTGGATGGCAGCTTGTCATTGGCGCTTCCGACCAAGAGGGGGCAGGTCTTACATTATAAAGAAATTGATCAAGACATACTACATTGGCGAAGTCTAGATATAAAAGGCGAAACTTGGTTTGAAGCACATTTTAAAGGTGCTGAATTAACGGTTTTAGAAAGCTCAGATGCCCGCAAAACCGAAATACTTAAAGAAATATTAATAGCCGCCTCAAATCTTTCTCATAGCGTTGATAGACTTCGGGGTAAGGTAACTACGGAATTGGAATTCCCAACAAATTGGGGATTAGGCTCAAGCTCTACTTTGCTTTGTTGTATTGCACAATGTTTTGACATTGATCCAATGCAATTGCATTTCAAGGTGAGTAATGGGAGTGGATACGATGTGGCTTGCGGAAAGACGGATTTGGCGATCACTTATCAATTAGAGGATGGCTTGGCAGAGGTGAATGAAATCAATTGGAAACCAACCTTTAGCGCTTCTTTGTTTTTTGTATATCTGAATACCAAACAAAAGAGCAGTAGTGAAGTCAATAAATACCAAGACAGAAAATCTAGTATTGACTTGGCTGCAATTGTTGAGCAGATTTCAGCCTTAACCCGAACAATGATGAATGCAAATTCGCTTGATGTTTTTAATGAAGCGATTACCAAACATGAAGAAATAATGAGTGCAGCATTGGGTTATCCAACTGCTAAACAGCTTTACTTCTCTGATTATAAGGGCGCTGTTAAGTCATTGGGGGCTTGGGGAGGAGATTTTATCCTTGCGACAGGAGAAGCTGAAGACCGCATGTATTTCGTGGATAAAGGGTTTTCTGTGATTCAGGAATTTGAGTCTTTAATTCTGTAGCGCAAAGATTTCATGAAAACCTTGTTGATAATTATTTCGCAACCCTATTTACGCACCTTTCTTAAACCTTACATTTAAGCAATGATTCAAGAAGAATATACCGCAGAAGCAACTTTGTCCCTCCCTGAATCAGGTACAGTAGCTTGGGAGAGCCCCTCAAATATTGCGCTAGTGAAGTATTGGGGGAAGAAACCTGTACAGCTTCCCGCCAACGCATCTATTAGCTTTACACTCAAGAATTGCTACACGGCAACCAAGTTGTCTTTTTCCAAAGCAGACAAGCGAAGCGTAAAGGTTTTTGTTAGTGGTAAGGAGCAACCATCTTTCATAAAAAAGATTGAGACTTTCTTCGAACGAATTGAAGGCTATTGTCCGTATGTAAATCATTATGCATTCAAAATTGAAACTGAAAATACCTTTCCACACAGCAGTGGTATTGCTTCTTCGGCTTCAGGATTTAGTGCCTTGGCATTGTGTGTTTTAAGTATTGAGCGGAAAGCAGCAGGACTTTCTGACCCGGACTTTTACAAGAAGGCTTCTTTTTTAAGCCGGCTAGGGTCGGGGAGTGCATGTCGTTCAGTATATGGTCCGATGGGTGTCTGGGGTGCGCATGCTGATTATGCAGGAAGTAGCAATGATTTTGCGGTTCCTTATGATGACGTCCATGATGTTTTCAAAACGTATCAGGATACCATATTATTGGTAGACAAAGGAGAGAAGAAGGTGAGCTCAACCCTCGGACATGACCTCATGAATGACCATCCCTTTGCTGAAAATCGTTTTGAGCAAGCAAGGAATCACATGCTTGAGTTACATAAAATCCTCAAATCTGGGAACATTTTGGACTTTAATCGGTTAGTAGAGAAAGAAGCACTAACCCTTCATGCGATGATGATGACCTCTGATCCTTACTTTATGCTCTTTAAACCAAATACCTTGAGTATTATTCACAAGGTTTGGGAAAAGCGTGAGTCAGATAGTATTCCTTTTACAATCACTTTAGATGCAGGCGCAAATGTTCATTTGCTTTATCCTGCTGAATATAAACAAGTTGCCATGGACTTCATCAAGAACGAATTAATTGCTTACTGTCAAAATGAGCAGTATATTTGTGATGAAGTTGGAAATGGGCCGCTACTAAAAATGGAGCACTATGCTTAAAGAATCGTTGTACTACAGTAAAATTCTTCTTTTCGGAGAATACGGAATCATCCACGATTCTATGGGTTTATCTATACCTTATAATGATTATAACGGAAAGCTACTTTTCAGTGCTAAGCCTGATGAGGTCTCAAAAGACTCCAACCGAAAGCTAGAAAAATTCTTGTTACACCTTGAAGGGCTTGAAGCGAAGGGTGAATTGCCATGCGCCTTGGACCTTAAGAAGTTTCGTGTAGACCTAGAAAAAGGCATGCACTTTGATTCAAGTATTCCACAAGGCTTTGGTGTAGGAAGCTCTGGTGCCATTGTTGCCGCAATCTATGATAACTATAGCCAAGATAAAATCGCTTCAGATGCGAACATGAGTAATGAGAAATTCATTGAGCTTAAAAAGACATTTGGAACCTTAGAGTCTTATTACCACGGTAAGAGCTCTGGTCTAGACCCTTTGATTTGTTATTTGAACTTACCCGTACTAATCAAGTCAAAAAGTGAAGTAGGGACCGTAGGTCTTCCCGATACCTCGACAGGTAAAGGAGCGATCTTCTTAATGAATACAGGTACTACGGGAAAAACACAGCCACTGGTACAACACTTTATGGAGCGTTGTAAAGAAGAGGGATTCCGGAAAATGTTGAAAGGGAAATTCAAGAAATACAACGATGCATGTATCGATGCGTTCCTGAACAAAAAATCGAAGCCGCTTTTGGCAAATATGAAAGGTCTGTCCAAAATTCTTTTGGAGCATTTCAAGCCAATGATTCCTCAAGTATACCATAAACTATGGCAAGAGGGAATTGATTCTAACGCCTATTATCTCAAGCTATGTGGTTCTGGTGGTGGAGGCTTTATTCTCGGTTTCACTGAGGATATTGAAAAAGCGAAGTCTAAACTTCAAGGGTATCCATTAAATGTCATCCACAGATTTTAATACCGAAAAGCCCTCTTTTAGGTCTAAAAGAGAACGTTTTGTAGTTAAAGCATTAGCCATGCTTTCCTTGGTGCGTTGGTACAATGTCTTTGTGCTGACTTGCGCACTTTATTTAAGTGCAATGTATATGCTTAATTCAGGTATATCAAAACTTTATATATTGAAAGACATATACTTGCATATGAATATTTTAGGTATTGCTTCTTTGCTTATGGCAGGCTATATTATTAATGGGTTTTATGACTTTGAAAAGGATATGATTAACCATCCAGAGCAAACCATTTTTGGCCGCGTGGTCAGTAAATCCTTCTGTTTTAATAGCTATGTCTTTCTTTTATTTATTGGACTTGTTTTGTCTTCTTTTTCAGGTTGGAAGGTCTTTCTTTTCAATGCTGTCTTTTCATTTGGTTTGTGGTTCTACTCACATAAGCTTCGTAAAAAACCCTTAACAGGTGAGCTTGGCGCCACGTTGCTCACGGTTTCTCCCTTTGCTAGCATAAGTATTTACTACATGATTACAAACCTAACGATAGGTCTATTCGTTGGGTATATTTCAGCTTTAACATTGACAAGGGAGGTCATTAAAAGAATGGTTTCTTTGAAGGGGGATCTGATTGTAGGAGAGAAAAGTATTCCTATACTTTTCGGCATTCGCAACTGCAAGTATATTATCCTCTCTTTTATGATTGCTTCGATGGTCATGATTATTGTGTTGTTTCCCAAGATTTTGACCCAGGACATCTCCTACTATTTTGGCGCGAGTTTTGTGATGATCTTTATATCCACTTTTATTTTGCGTGCCTCAAAAACACCAACGCAATTTGACCGGATCAACAATATCTACAAAGGACTTATTGTTTTGGCAATCGCATCTATTTTTTGGTATTAACGGCCGTAGTTGTGAAGTTCTGACTCAGAAGTTTCATCGAGATAGATTCTCTTTTTTTCATAAATAAGTTCTTCATCCTGACTTAGTCCCAATAACGGTTTTATGATGGCAAATTCTGCAAGTATGGCATTTTTCGGGCTGCTAAACGCATTGGTATAAAGGACATCGTTTTTGATCCCTTCTTTAATTTCTTTTAAAGCCTCAGAAAACAGATTAGAATGTGCCGTATATATAACAATGGCAGTAAGTAATCTGCTATGCAGTCCAGAACCCAATGCACTTTCTTGAGCGCAATCGCAGCATATGTCATAGCAGTATGTCGTGTAGTTGTGTTTTATGGTGCTCCAAGCCTCAAAAATAATATCAAAGCCACCTTCGATCTTAAGACGTGTTTCATCTGGCTCCCCTCGTAATAAGTGCTTTGAGGCATGGTCGAATATGAACTGCATGTTTGCGTGTACATCGAGTATCTCAGGGTCTTCTTTCAGGTATTGAAATTCTTCAAGATCAGCATCTGAATAAAGATTTATGTGAAATTCAAATCCCGGAAGCGAACGACTAAGTTGGGTACGCACTTCCTCCAGCGCAAAATGAAGCTCTTTTGCATCTTCTTTTTTATTGATTATAAAGCTACCTCTCAGGCGCCCGCTAAGCTTTTTTTGTTCAGTAAACAACCAGTCTACAGTTGAGGTATCACGCATTTTAGCGATTGAATCATAAAAGGCAATTACGTCGCTATATAGGGTTTTGTCACTAGGATAATAAACATTAAGCAGTCTTTCTGTATCGACGTCTATATCGATATTTTTTTGCCCAAATGAGTTTATCGAAAGGGCAGTGATTAAAAGCGTGATGGTTGTTTTCATAAATTAATTTTTGTTTTTATTCATCGCAATAGACCTCTTCGCCTTTTAAAATCGTATTGGTAATAATGAACTTTAAGTCTTTTTCAAAGGTTTTGTAGCTTTCTTTTGAGTTTGGGTAAGTAATATTGGTCTTCCATTCTCCTCCTTCGGATGAGGATCGAGTTTTATGAATTTTTTTAATAAGCACTTTATTTCTAAAATAATACAATGATTCATCTTCTATAAAAAACGCATCATCATCCATATCTCCCTCGTAGGTCGAAGATTGGACGAAACAAATTTTTCTACATTCGGGATTGAGGTATATTGACTGGCTGAAAGTATAAAAATTGTCGAGCTCGGCAATTGAAGCAATACTTAAAGCGTCATATTCATCGTTTCTTAATTCCGTGGTTTGGTGTGGGGAATAATAAAAGTCTAGATCTTTACTATTGCTATCCGCATAAATTTTAATAATATCTATTTCATCTGTAATTTCTTTAAAGTCTTTTTCATCTTGAGAAAAAGTGTTAAAACAGATGATCGTGAGAAGTATAAAAATTATTTTTTTCATTTAGATTTTTAATTCGTGTACAAAATTTATACCAAATAAATTCATAATTCGTGATTAAACCCCATTCATCTTATCTAAAAAATTAGGTTTCGAAGTGTATCTCATTGATAATTAAAGTAGTTATTAAGTTATCAACTTTTAATGTTAAAAACAACTAAATGTTTTTTTCAAATGGCCTTAAATAAGATGTAGATTCGTTAATACAATCGTCGTGAACGGTTTTTGAAGAGTTAAATAAGATAAGGAGAGATATGTTTAAAGAAGTTAGAAAAAGAGATTACACGAAAGAAGTTTTTGATTTAAATAAGATTACTGAAGCTGTATACAATGCGATGCAGTCTTCCGGTAATGGTACTAAAGAGGATGCGACCAATATATCATTGGAAGTGTTTGATGTTCTTTCGGAGCGAAATGGAAGAATTGTCAATTACATTCCAAGTATCGAGGAGATACAAGATGTTGTGGAGCAGAGATTGATGCAAAGTCAATTTTTAGATGTGGCCAAGTGTTACATTTTGTACCGCAACGAGCAGGCCCAGAAAAGAAAGCCGAATATTTTTGAAAAGAGAATCAACCTAAAACCATATGAATATCCAGACCTATATGAATATGTAGCCGCCATACGTCACTCATACTGGATTCACTCTGAATTCAACTTCACTAGTGACATACAAGACTTTAAGACGAAGTTAACTGATAAGGAGCGCAGTGCAATTAAAAACACCATGCTAGCAATTTCTCAAATTGAAGTAGCAGTTAAAAGTTTCTGGGGTGATATCTATCAAAAAATTCCAAAGCCAGAGGTTGGCTCTGTAGGCGCTACGTTTGGAGAAAGTGAGGTGCGTCACGCAGATGCTTATTCGCATCTTCTTGAAATCCTCGGGTTAAATAAGGAATTTCAGACACTCAAAAAGAAGCCCGTTATTATGAGAAGGGTACAGTATTTAGAAACTGCTTTGGCGGCTTCTAAAAGTGAAGATGCAAAAGAATATTCTGAGTCTGTCTTGTTGTTCTCTTTGTTTATTGAACATGTTTCATTGTTTTCGCAATTCTTAATTATTATGGCCTTCAACAAGCATCGTAATATGCTTAAAGGTGTTTCAAATGTCGTTGAGGCGACATCAAAAGAAGAGCAGATTCATGGCGACTTCGGAATTGATTTGATCAAAATTATCAAGTCCGAGAATCCAGACTGGTTTGATGCAGACTATGCTGAGCGTATTCAAGATATGTGTCGCAAGGCCTTTAAGGCAGAAAGTGGAATAATTGACTGGATCTTTGAGCAAGGTGAATTAGACTTTTTACCGAAAAGCCAAATCAATGAATTTATAAAAGACCGATTCAATCGATCTTTAGAAAGCATAGGAGTAGATAAAGTTTTTGAAACTGATGAAGAGGTATTGAAGGATACTGAGTGGTTTAATGATGAGATTATTGGCACAAAGCATGGTGATTTCTTCGTCAAAAGATCAATTAATTACAGTAAAAGAACACAAAGTATAACCGCAGACGACCTTTTTTAATATGGAGAAAAAAATACAAAACATAGAAGATAAAGCGCAGAAAGGACAAAAGGATCTGAATGCAGAGGTTTTATTAAAAGCTAGACGTGAAACCCTAGATGCGCAGAAGGAAAAGGAACCATTTTCATGGCTGACTGAGCATAGTAGAAATTTCCTTGAGGCAGGTTATTTGGTCCCAGGAGTTTCTCCTGAGCAGCGGATTCGAGAAATCGCAGAACGTGCGGAGGATATCCTCGGTATTGATGGCTATGCCAATAAGTTTTACCATTATATGTCTGAAGGATTCTTTTCGTTGGCCTCACCTGTATGGTCAAATTTTGGAAAAGAGAGAGGGCTGCCAATAAGCTGCTTTGGGTCAAATGTGTCCGATGATATGGGGAATATATTATATACCCAATCCGAGGTAGGGATGATGTCTAAACTAGGAGGAGGGACTTCAGGTTTCTTTGGTAATATCCGTCACCGTGGTGCTCCTGTAAAAAACAATGGAAAGGCTTCGGGTGCTGTTCATATCATGCAACTATTCGAGACAATGGTTGACGTTGTAAGTCAGGGTTCAGTTAGGAGAGGTCGTTTTTCTCCATACCTTCCAGTTGAGCACAATGATATTCATGAATTTTTGGATATTGGAACAGAAGGAAATCCCATACAGGAATTGACACATGGAGTTACTGTTTCAGATGCATGGATGGAAGAAATGATTGCAGGTGATGCCAAGAAAAGAGCGATCTGGGCAAAAGTAATCCAGCGACGTGGAGAAATTGGATATCCTTATATCTTTTTCAACGACAAAGCAAACAAAGGGGCTCCTGAAGTCTATAAAGAAAAAGACCTTAAGATATTAGCCAGTAATTTGTGTACGGAGATTATGCTTCCGTCCAACGAAAACTGGTCTTTTGTTTGTGTCTTGTCTTCCCTTAATGTTTTACATTATGACAAGTGGAAAGATACTGATGCTGTTGAAACCATGGTTCACTTCCTTGACGCAGTCATTACGGAGTTTTTAGATAAATTAGATGTATATCGTGACTCTAGTGACCGTGAAGACCGTCAGACTTTCTTGTTTATGGAGCGCGCCTACAATTTTGCAAAAGAAAACAGAGCATTAGGTCTTGGTGTACTTGGTTGGCATTCTTTACTTCAGTCTAAGAAGTTAGCCTTCAATAGTCAAGGTTCTTATGACCTAAATACAGAAATTTTTAAGCTAATCAAAGAGAAGTCCTATAAAGCATCTGAGGAATTGGCAGATCGATTTGGAGAACCAGAGGTTATGAAGGGGTACGGAAGAAGGAACGCAACCTTAAATGCCATTGCACCGACGACATCTTCTGCTTTCATTTTGGGGCAGGTTTCTCAGGGTATCGAACCAATTTGGTCGAATATTTATGTGAAGGATATCGCGAAGATTAAAACTACAATCAAGAATCCATTCTTATTAGAGTTACTTGAAGAGAAAGGAAAGAATACCACTGATGTATGGCATTCAATACGAAACCGAGATGGTTCTGTTCAGCATTTAGACTTCCTAACAGATGAAGAGAAAGATGTCTTCAAAACTTATTCGGAAATAGATCAAATGGACATTGTTTATCAAGCCGGAAACCGTCAAGAATATGTAGACCAAGGACAATCGTTGAATATTATTGTGCATCCTGATATGCCAATAAAGGATATTAATAAACTATATATTACTGCATGGAAAATGGGCTTAAAGTCTCTTTACTATCAGCATAGTATGAATGCCGCGCAGAAATTCAAGCAAAAAAAGGAATGTGTTTCTTGCGAAGCATAACATTAGAAACTTTTTGAATACATTTAATATGGCTATCCTCTAGGATGGCCATTTTTTTTACAAGAATGTATTTAAATAAACCAAAGCTTTCGGTTTAGTAAAATCTATTTAGTCTAACAGCCTGTTTCTTCATGCGAATAGACCATTCCGTAGGGCGACATTGAAATATGAATGGATTGGTCTCCAGGGTTTTCACCAGAGGGATCAGTAAGAACCCAGAAAAAATAACTCCCATCCGTTTCAAAGTGTACACCCTCGTTTGCATCGCTCCCATATTTAGCCAATAACCGAAGTGCAATTAAATAAAATTGAGTCTTGCTTGCGATGTGTGGGATTAGGAAAGATTCTTCGTGGGATACTTTACCACCAAAAAAAGTTTTGCTTATTACACCGTTGTCATATACCTTCGTTGAGGTTTCACCTGAAGAATAATCGCCGGGCCAAACGAGTCTACTATTGTGAAGTAAATTACCTGAATTGATAAGTTTCTCAATGTCAATTGGTTTTGACGCGTTGAGATAATGTTCCAGTACGTAACCAATATCTTCTCCGTATTTCACCTTGATAAAAGGGCTTTCGATTACAATGAGTGGATCCCGCAGTATCGTATCTTTGAAGCAGGTATTTTGCTCTGAATAGGTATCTATTGATTCGAGGACAGTAACCAATTCGCCTTCAGAAATTATTTTAAGTGTCGGAGATGAAATAACAGGTTTTGACAACATTTTAGCTCCATTAAATTTCCAACTGTATACTTTTTGATTTTCTCGGTAATCATGATGCGCACAACCCCAAGGTTCTTGGGCATTAATTAAAAATGAGGTAAATAAAATACAGGTAGCAAGTAATCGTTTCATTTTATTTCTTTTACAGTGGTTTACAATAGTCATACCAAGTTAAAAGAAAAATATAATTGACACCTACGATTTATACCATTGTATTTAGGTCTTACAAAGCGAATATATAATTGAATTTATTTTGTTGAGATATATCGCTTTGTTTAACTAATATTCTGGATTATAGGTAGATTATAAAGTTGAACATACTTACTTTCTTTTCACAATACGTGCCCTTATGCGGCTTAATGATACCGGGGTGATGCCTAATACATTTGCTAAATATTTATCTGGCACTCTATTGCTGAGTGTAGGATTCTTCTTGATAAAGTCTTCATATCTCTCCTCTGCATTCATTAAAACAAATGTTTCTAGACGCTGTAGCATTTTCTTCATCGCATTCCTTGCAAAAAATTTTCTATTTCGCTCTAGCTTAGGATTACTTTCAATGATATTTTGGACTTTATCGAAATCAATAGAAAAGGTCTTTGTATCCTCAATGCATTCATAATAAAAACGCGAAGGTTGGTCGAATAGAATAATATCAACATTGGTAAGAATTTGATTCTCTGAAATCAGTCCAAAGGTAATCTCATCACCTTTATCATTTATACAATATGCTCTTACAAGGCCACTTCGAAGAAAATAAACATCTGTTTTTAGCGCGCCTTCCTCAATTATAATTTCTTTCTTCTTGAAGCTTTTGGACTTTGCTGATTTAATGAGTATGCCGGCATCTTCAATGCTAAGCTCCTTACCAAATTTATAGATCTGTCGAAGTTTATTTATATCTACCATTCGTCAATTTTATCGATACTCAAAACTTATGGTGTAAGCTGAGCTGAAACTGATTCTTACCTTGGTTGTCTGTAGTTTGATTCATTATGCCGAATTGGACCCTAAAGCCATTTCTAATGACATATCCAAGAGCCGCATAAGCCCTGTTTCGGTCAAATATTTCAACGGAATTATTGTTCCCAATGTTTCTCTGACCATTGATAAATATTTCATTATACAAGGCGAGATATATGGCCTTTTTCTCTAATGTCTTTTTATTTAAAGGGACATTTATAAATAGGTTGTATCTATAACGCGTGCGAAGGTCTTGATTTTCAACAAATCTTTGCTCATATCGAAAACGATGATTGGTGTAGATTCGGCTTCCAAATTTTACAGGGTATAAGGCCTCTTGATAAATACGATGTTCTCCTGATGTTTCATCACTGCTTCCATTCACGCCAGTAGTTATATTTCCATATCCTAAGGTGAATTTGACTTGTGTATTTTTTGGTTTGTAGGTAACACCACTTCGAATTAGCAGTTGTTCGAGGTCACCACCTAGATTCCAGTTTCGATATTGAAGATCTCCTTGAATACCCCAGGGGCTTTCCTTAAAATTAGTGTTGTAGAAATACATGTACCATGCACCTAGCTGATCATTTTTTTCTTGCGCATTTGAGATGTTCGGGATAAGAAACGAGATTATCGTTAAGGAGTAAATAATGAGTTTTTTCATGAGGATTTATGTTTTGTAAACACCATTGAAAACCAAGTAATGTTAACGCAAAATATTTGTGCTAAAAATAATAATTAGCGCATACTATTCCAAAGACTTCTTATCTGAATTGAACTGATAATTGCATCGATATCTGATAATGGGTCTAGCTGAATAGAAATTGTTTTTTTGCCATTAATCGGCATGTCAAAGAAGTTCTCTGAAAAATTATATTTGCTGTCGCAGGTTACGTGAACTCCTCGTGCAAAATGATCGCTTTCAACCGTTAGATAGAGAACATTACTTTTATCGCATTCTACCTTAAAACTGAGGTTAGGTCGGGGGAGTACGAGCTCCTTAAAGTGTTTGAAATAGATGTTCTTTGAGGCACGAATTCCTTTTTCATCCCTTAATGCCAATTGTAGATAAGTATAGCGTTGGTTTTCAGCGTTAGGAAGACCATCCTTAGGAATTGTTAAAACGACCTTAGATCCATTTGGGGCAATATCTACCTTTTGATTCCAGCTTATGATTTTTTCAATATCCTTAAACTCTGAAAGTATAACAGTCAATTCTCCTTGGTAGGAATTAGCCAAGTCAGAAACCACATTGATTTGGAGATTATCCTCAATAAATTCATAGCTTAATATTACTGGAGCAAAGCTTTCTTTTACTTTGTAGTGAAGCGCTTTCCATTTTCCATAATAATCAATGCTTGACCAAGATGCACCAGGCCAACAATCGTTTAGCTGCCAATACAAGGACCCCATACAGCGGTCTTTATTTCTTCTATGGGCTTCTATTGCGGTTTGAATCCCATCAGCTTGTAACAATTGACTCATGTAAAGAAGTTCTTCGAAACCGATAGGTTTTCGAAACGATCGGTCTAAATACTCCTCGATAGTCTCATTACCTATGCTAGAGCGTTGATGTGATTTCATTACCTCCGAATGCATGGCTCGGTCTTGTCCTTCGGCAAATTTATGAAAGCTCGAATATTCAGGGAAGGATTGAAACCCATACTCACTCATAAAACTAGATATTTTGGCGTTGTAGGAAGAGAAAGGTTCTTTTCCCCACCAAACACCCCAATAATGTGTGTCTCCATGTGTATATTCCTCGGGGAGTCCCTCGGAAGCGCTTGGAGAAGATGCCCAGTAATCAATTTCTTTATGGTATTGATTCACTACTGAAGGCAGGATTGTATGAAATAAGGTGTCGTAGCTTTGCCATATTTTTTGCGATACTTCTGGAGATTGTTCTTTGTTTACATTTTGTTCCCATCCCCACCTTTTCCATGCCGCGAGCACTTCATTGTTTCCACACCATAATGCGATTGAAGGATGCTTGCTAAGCCGCTTAACGTTGTTAATGGCTTCTTGTCGAACATTCTCCAAAAAGGCATCGTCTCCTGGATACATGGCACAGGCAAACATGAAATCTTGCCAAACCATCAATCCTAATGAATCACAAAGCTCGTAAAAGCGATCATCTTCATAAATTCCGCCTCCCCAAACACGAATCATGTTCATGTTGGCATCTGCTGCAGCGCCTAAAATCATTTCATAATCGGAGCTTTTGACCCGCGGTAGAAAGATGTCTTGAGGGATATAGTTTACACCTTTTGCAAAAACAGGTGTTTCATTTACTTTAAAATAAAAGTTGGGTTGGGCTAATGTGCTATCGGCTATGAGCTTGATCTTTCGTATCCCAATACTATGGTTTACAGAACTTCTATTTTCTTTTCTTTTCAGTGATACTTTTATATCATATAGATTTTGTTTTCCCATTCCTTTTGGCCACCATAGTTCGGGTCTGTCTATTTTAATGGGGATATTCACCTGTTGCAATCCTTTTACTAAACGCTGCTTAGATTCAAAAATGATTTGATTATTTAAGTAAACTTCCAATAAACCATGAGCTTCTTCTATACTTGATTCAATTTTGATGTGTGCCATTACCACAGCTACATCTCCATTCATCTTTTGGGTTAGCGATAACTCATTGATTCTGAATTCATCCCATGAGCGTAATGTGATAGGTCTCCAAATCCCTGAAGTAACTAATCTAGGACCCCAATCCCAACCGTAATGATAAGCTGCCTTTCTTGTATGAACATTGATGCGCTTTCCACCGGGAACCTCGCCAGTTTCCGCTTGGTCATTTGCAGAGACGGGTAGGACATAACCCAATGAATCATAAAGTGCTAAACCTTTTCGAATAGGGGATTCCAGTAGAACACGCAAAATGTTGTCACCTTCGCGTAAGTAGGGGTTAACATTTACGGTGTACGTTCTATGCATATTATTACTCCTTAATATCACGCTGTCATTAAGGTAAACAGTGGTATATGTGTCTAGACCCTCAAAACACAATTCGTGATTTTCTCTATTGAAGGTTTCTTCATCGAGATTAAATGTTGTTTGATAGACCCAATCTTTTTTATCAACCCATTGTACCTTTCGCTCATTTAATCGGTAGTAGGGATCTTCAATAATACCATTATCCATTAGGTCAGTGTGTATTGTTCCCGGAACCTTAGCAGGAAGCCAGGAGTGCTCATTAAGCTCCTTGAATTGCCAATTATAATCAATGGATTGAACGGTTTGTGATAGCAATATCTTTGCACTGATCAATAAGCATAAAATCAAAAGGAACTTAACCATTCCTCAAATATAATAAGTGATTTGTAAATGATATTATTTAGAATAATTCTAAATACCTTCTTTAGGGTATTGACACGATAGGCATTTCAAACGTAATTTTGTCAAAAAAACAACATGAATAAAATAATACTTTTAATAAGCGGAATGGTAGTTTCTACTGTGCTTTTCGCTCAGAATAACCAAATGATTAGTTTAGGTGCTGGTTATGGCAATCAGTCATATTATAGCTTTACAAATGGGGAGGCTGCAAACGTCGACAACACAAACTGGGATATTGC
>CESA01035564.1_pt1 | contig 28664 bp, 38 predicted proteins | sample 531061 | NCBI WGS metagenome assembly CESA01 (sample SAMEA2621254, study PRJEB7988) | marine metagenome | biome: marine biome (ENVO:00000447); feature: surface water layer (ENVO:00002042); material: "saline water (ENVO:00002010), including plankton (ENVO:xxxxxxxx)" | depth 5 m
GCGTATCAAAAGAGATGTATTTATTTGAACAAGTGCGTATAATAATGTTAGTACTTATAATGATATTAACAATATTTGGATTTTTAATTTATTTAGGTAACAAAAAAAGAGAATATGGTAAAAAATTTACCTATCTAATGTTTTTCTTAGGTCGTCCAAGTTGTAGAGGAACATCACCTGATATAAAATCTTATTTAGAAGAAATTAAATACGCATTTAAATAAAATTATCGGCAAAGTTAATATAATTTTAATTTATAATTCTATAATATTTTTTTACACCTTTGAAACTTTCAAATGAACATTTATATTATTAAAGGAATAAAATATATATATAGATATGATACCTGAATTAATTAATAAAATATATGTAATTAATTTAAAGTTTTGCTATGATAGAAGAAAACATATTGAAGAAGAATTTAAACGGTTAAAAATTAATAATTACGAAATATTTGAAGCAACAGATAAAGATAGTCTAGAAGTGCAAGAAATGATGAAAACTGATTTTGTAAAAAAATTCCCACCATGTTTTAGATGTAATAAAAATAAATGCGAATGTTCAAATAATATTTTAATTAAACATCAAATAGGAAATTGGAGCAGTTTTATTAACCTTATGAATAATATAATTAAAAATGATTATAAAGGTTTAATTATGATATGTGAGGATGATATAAAATTTACGGATGATGGTATGGATATTCTTAATAAAATGATAACAATGGAGAATTTAGAAAAATATAATATTAGTTTTGAAAAACCTATTTTAATAAGAGCAGAACAACGCGGTGCTTTTCCGCCATTAAATAATCTAAAATTAACTAAAAAAATTACCATGAGTAATGCTTGTTTTATAGTAAATAAATATTATGCTGAATCTTTTATTAATAACTTAAAAGTTATAGATCGTACAAGTGATATGTATTTACAAATTCAAATACTAAAATTTGATAAAAATATACAACATTTTACCATTGAACCTTCGCCAGTATATCAATTAAGTGATAATAAAAATGCAATATTTAAATCAGAAATTCATCCAAAAGGTATAGATAATGAAGATAAAATAATAGCAAAAAATCATTTTAAAAGTGTGGATATATATAAAATTATTAACAAAAGAAAAAAAATAAATAAGTCAATATTAGTTAAAATAAACTCGCATCCATGTGCAGGGAAAACAACGTTTATCAATAAGGTTAAAAACGATAAAAAATATGAAAATATTATAATGTTAGACTTTGATAATTTTCATGGTAAAAATAGAACAGCAAGACTTTTATCAAGTCAATATAATAATAATAATATTATTCGGATCAATACTTGAAATCATTCCATATACCGGTCTGGTTTATAGTAATGATTATGAAATAGAAAATGTAATATCTATGTCTGTTTTTATCTCAGAACAAGATTTGATAAGAAACATCACACACAGAAAAAAAGAAAATCCAACCCACAATTGGGCAGATAAAAACAAAATATTAGATATAATTGAAAAATCATATGAACGTATTTTTCTCAATAATGAGATACAACCACAATTTAAAAATTTTAATGATGCTATAGAATTTATAGTAAATTTATATAATAAATGTTAATTTATGAAAATTTATACTTCTTCTTTGTTTTATTGCGGTTTGATAATTAGCCATATTAATTATATAATATAAGTATTTAAAAATTTACTTATAGATAAATAAATAAAAATATAAAATGAAAATTATATTGTTATTAAGTATTTTAAGCAAAGTATCAAGTTATGCATATAACTTATGTGTAGTAGGAGCATCGAGTGGATTAGGTAGGGAATTGGTATATCAGGGTTCTTTAGATAGAAATAAAACGGTATTAGCACTGACATCACAGCCTGTTTTAAGAAAACCTTGTCGTGTAAATTCTTTTACGGAAATAAAGAATCAGCCGATTTATATAACTAATAAAGTTGACAGAGATCATTATTGGAAAGATTTGTCGAATTATGATTATCAACATATAGTATTTACAACAAGCGCAAAACCGTTTAAAGAAGATTATTCAGATCGTTTAATGTGTAAGATAATGCAACGTTTGCCAAAAAGTTGTAAAACGGTAACCTTGGTAAGTGCATACGGGGTCGGAGATAGTTTAAAAAATAAAGAAGTCGGTATAAAAGTGATGAATGATTGGTATTTAAAAGACGTATATCGAGTAAAAAACGAGCAGGAAAGGATGTTAGATTATAATATTTTTAAAGCGAAATATCCAGATATAAAAAGATACATAATACGACCAAAGGCATTATCATACGGTAAAACCGTATTAAATTCAGTAACAAGACAAGATTTGGCAAAGAACATATTAGATAACTTGTTTATGTCAGATAGCTTAATAGATATTTTATAACTAATAGTTAATACAAAGAATCATAAGAATTGACATCCATAAAGGATTAGATTTTTTTTTTTTATTAGCTTCCCCTTTATCACCTTCATCATGACCATAAAATCCATTACCATAATAATACCCTTGTTTTGTACCGTCAGGATTTGTTTTTTTAGGAGGCTGTTTTAAACCTACAAACATACCATTACCATAATGATAAGCTCTTTTATATTCTTTTTTTAGTGGATATTCATTATAATTCATATACATATTAATAAAAAAAAAAAATAAATATATTTTAACTATTAATATCATTGAAAATATTATCTAATGTTTTTTTATTTGTTTCCGCATCATTAAACCCTTCTTTAAATAATAGTTTAGGGTTGAAATTATTTTTTTTTCTTATCCCAGGCATGTTCATGTATTTTGTGTTATTCCATAAATTTGAAGAAACGTGTAAAATAGAATTTTTAGGTTTAATATAGGAATCCTTTTTTAATCCTCCATCAAATGAAAATTTTTTTTTATATCTTTTAAATGGACCTCCACCAATAATAAAAGGTATATGTGAACTGGCAAGACAACAATCTAAGGCATCTTCTAGGTCTATAAAGGAACTATAAGTTGTGTATCTTAATTTAAATTTATTATATCTACCTAATTCTGTAAGACCAATATTTAAACGTTCTAGATAAAAATCATCCGTATTATAGTTATTTAAAAACATATCTTTAACCATTTTTCCGCATTTCGCTAAAGGTTGGTCAAAGTTTATTTCAAATAGTTTTTGTATCATATCATCATCATCACCCTTATAACACAAAAACAATGAATTCCATGAACCAGCAGAAGCACCCAAGTAATCATATTTGTTTATATCATAATTTTTTTTGATATAGTAAAGTGTTCCTAGATAGTAAAAGCCTTTTATACCTCCAGGACTAATAGAAATAACATTTTTGCGAACAGTAGTAGAAGGATTATGATTAGAATCAGAAAAAATAAAAGAATTACATAAATTTGCCATACTTAAAAAAATGACAATTCTATTAAATATCGAATAAATCATATTATTATTAATATATCATATATTAATAATATATAACATCATATTATAACTAAAAGTATAGAATAAAATCTAAATAATAATTATAGCAAAATGAAATTTTGTTCCGCAAGTTGTTTAATTTCTGTAGTATTTTTTGTATCGGCGTTATTCAAATTAATGACCATGGATAAAGAGATGTACGATAAAGGATTTTCAAAAACTTTATCAAGTGAACAACTATCTAAATATAAGAATATAGTGGAAGAGCGTAAAAATATATCTTTACGAGGATATGGTTTAGGATTTGCATTAGCGATAGGTATAATAGTTTTTAATATGTCTATGAAGAAAGAGAAATTAACAAAGATGTCTATGATATGTACAACAGCATCTACGGTATTTATAGTACAATATCTTTATTATATATTATCACCTAAATCAGACTGGATATTATTACATTTAAATACCCAAGAGCAAAAAGAGCGATGGTTAGATATATATAGAACGATGCAGTACAATTGTCATTTAAGTGTAGCATTAGGCATTATAGCAGCGGCTGCATTATCAAATTCTTTTTGTTAAATATATTTAGAAAAATAAACTTACTTTATAATTATGAACATACAAATACCGTTGTTAGAATTATCAGAAACAAACACAAAACCCACCGTATCTAACTATAGATTATATGCTTCTTTGTTAATAATTCCTTATATTTGGTGCTTGCCTTTTCTATCGGATATAGGATTTGCAGAGAATAATGCAACAAGTATTTCAGGTTTTATAGCAAATGCTCATGCTACTGGGGCATTAGCGGCATTATCTTTCAATCCATTAATTTTAATGTGGGAATATCAAATGTACTTACTATCTAAAAAAATATATGAAAAATATAGAAATATATTGTGGACAAGTTTAACTTTGTATCAGGGTTTTTATGGTAGTTTCTTGGTATGTACTGTAAATTATGTACCAGATTGGTTGCATACAACAACCGTCGTATTATTTTCCACAGCATTTGTCGCTCACTCATGTATTATTATGTACTATTTGCGTCCAACACTGATAGGAAATATAGACCTTTTACTGGGTATAATCAGTTGTAGTTGCTTATTGTTTGCCAAAGGAATGTGGTTTTGGGCATTTGAATGTATAGGGTTTACATCAATGATATTATTTACACCGATAGAGGTGGTTAATTCATAAACGTTATAGTATTTTCATGTAATTTCATACATGATAAATATTTATCAAAAAATTCTTTACATTTTTTTTCTTTTTTTTCCCTAGTATGTTGTTTTGTTATAGATAACTGCATGCATTTTATAAAATCCATTCTTTCAATATGACATCTTTGAAGCGAAAGATTATATTCTACTTCTTCATTTTTTTCCATAATTATATTATTATATAGTATATTTTATTTATATAAAAAACATATATAAAGAATATACACGGATATATAGTGTGTATCGAGACAGCAATTCCCAATCCAAAATATTTTAACCCAAATCAAAATAAAAAATAATAGAGTACTCTCTGTTATTATAAAAATAATACATCGTTTTCTCGACGTGTATTATGAACTTAATATTTCGTTTTCCCAACGAATATTATAACAATTATCGATACCGCAAATCAGCAAACAGCAATCATCGAAAAATTATTATTTTCATAATTAGCTGATAGAACTATATAGTATATCTATATAGCATTAACTATATATTTTATTGTATTTGTGTGTGTTTATGCACATGTGAATGTATGTGTGTGTGTGTGTGTATGTGTGTGTGTGTGTGTGTAGGTATGTTAAGTAAAAATCTTTTTATGAGTATATTTCATTTTTACATAAGATTTCTTTTATTATAAAATTTTATGTAAAAATATTCATTATTTTAATATTATACTTTAGTATAATGGGTAAAGGAGAAAAGCTAGATGAGGTAGCAATGGAAAATGTAATTAATTTATTAGAAGATAAAGGTTTTAAGAATAAATTAATTAAAAAACTAAATGATGCGGTAGATGTTCCATTCATAAATGAAAAAACTGAAAAAAAGGTACTGGATTCAATTTATAAAATACTATTAAAAACAATAAAAGAGCTATAAACTATTTGTATAATGTATATAAATAGTTTGTTATTAATAATAATAAGGATGAATAAAAGCGAATTAAAAGTAGTATCTAGCAACATAGTAGCATTTCCTTTAGCAAAAAAAGTTTTTACGTATGGAGAATACGATAATTTTTTTAGTAAATCCCCAAAATTTACCTGGGAGGACTATCAAAAGTATAAATATGTAATTTCAAGATGTAATAAAATGACTAGTTTAAATTTTACTAAGTTAGAAGATATAGTTAGTTTCAAATAAATATACAGAAAAAAAAAATATTGACATAAAGCATAAAATGAAGTCAGATACAGAAATAATACTGGTAAATTTAAAAAACCATCAAAGTTATATAATAGATAATATCAAAAACTTATTACTATTTAATAATACAAATATAACAGTAATAACAAATAAAGAATTATTTTCGGAGTTTGAAACAGTTAAAGATAAAATAAAATTAGTAGATGAAAAGGAGTTAGATTTAAGTTATTTTGACGCAAGAAATAAGCAAAACGCTTCTTTTAGAAATGGATTTTGGCCATTAACCTCACGCCGTCTTTTTTGTGTTTATGAGTATATAAAGAAATATAGTGTAGAGAAGTGTTTTCATTTAGAGAATGATACTATGGTATATACAGATTTAAGTAAAATGATTGAAAAGCTAGAGAATAAGCTATATATAACATTAGATGCCCCAAATCGTTGCATAGCAGGAATAATGTTTATACCAAAATTTTATAACATGGTACCATTGATAGAAAATTATCAATATAATAAGAATGATATGTTAAATTTAGTAAGATTCTATATAAAAAATAGAATATTTTGTGAACCATTTCCAATTATTAAATCAAATAAGAATTTTATTTCAGAAATGGATGATTTATCAAAAAATTATTCATTATTTAAGGGAATATTTGATGCAGCAGCAATAGGTCAGTATTTAGGTGGAGTAGATCCAAGAAACAAACGAAATGATAGTCGGGGTTTTGTGAATGAAACATGTAAGGTGGACTATTCTAAATACGAATACAAGTGGATAAAACAAGAAAAAGATTCTATATATATTCCACATGTAAAAATAGAAGAAGAGTACATACCTATATTTAATTTACATATACACAGTAAAAGATTAGAAAATTTTATGGGAGATAATCCAAAAGAGACCGAATTAATACCACTATACGATAATTAGGAATATTATTAATATAATGTAATATTTATAATATTTAATATGAAAATTATAAGTGGTGAAGGTATTCAACTAAGATGTGATTATTTAATAGGAACAAAAAGGGATTTTAATTTTAATCCAAAATTAAAAAAAGTAAGCGACAAAAGGAAAATTGATATAGATAATATGAATAAGCCTTTAAAAATAAATCATTTTTCAAAAATATTTTGTTATTCTCATTTGTTATTGAGAGATGATTTTATTAGTAAAATGAAATTAATAAATTGTACATTTGATTTATATTTTCATAACTCTGATTTAAATTTTACTAGTAAATATCTAAAAATATTCTCAGGATTAAAAAACTTAAAAGATGTATATACACAAAATATTGGAGTAGATGTATCTAGAGTATATCCAATACCGATAGGTATAGCGAATGAGATGTGGAAGCACGGGGATTTAAATAAGTTAAACCGTTGTGTAGATATGGTAAATAAAAATAAAATAAAAAAAACAAAAAACATTTTTTTTAATTTTAGTGTATCTACAAATAAATCACAAAGAGACCCATGTAAAAAAGAGATAGAAGAAAAAAATATAGAATGGATATCTAACGCAAAAAATCAGGACGAATATTTAATGAATCTCTCTAGCTATAAGTTTGCAATATGTCCCGAAGGAAATGGTTATGATACACACAGATTTTGGGAGTGTTTATATTTAAAAGTGGTTCCTATATGTAAAAGAAATAAATTAGTAGATTATTATTCAAATATATTTCCAGTAGTAGTTTTAGAACACTGGAAAGATTTACATGTAGAGAATTTAAATTATAATAATTATAAATGGGATAATTATAAACAATTAGATTTAAATTATGTAATAAAAGATGAAAGTTATGAAATAGATGAAAGTGATGAAATAGATGAAAGTGAATTTACAAGTATGGTATATAATGATCCAGAACAAGAAAGTATATTTGACATAGTAATACCAGTAGGACCAAATGAGAGCGAAAGTATAAAAAGTCAAGTAGATTATACAAAGAAAAACGTTTTAGGATATAGAAATATATATTTAATTTGTTTTGATCCAAAAACAAAGATAGAAGATTGCATAACGATAGATGAAAGAATATTTCCATTTAACATAAAAACCATAGCCAGTTTTCACGGTAGTTCTTGGAGGAATGGGTGGTATCTACAACAATTACTAAAATTATATGCAGGATTAGTAATACCAGATATACTAGGTACTTACTTGGTATTAGACGCAGATACGTTTTTTATGAAACCAACGATGTTTATAAAAGATAATAAATGTTGCTATAATTATGGAAAAGAATGTCATGGTCCTTATTTTAATCATATGAATTTGTTAGATAGTTCATTAAAAAGAGTATATGAAGATAAATCAGGTATATGTCATCATATGATGTTTGAAACAGACAAAATAAAAAAACTGTTTTCTCTTATAGAGAGCAATGATGCAGAAAAGAAATTTTATGAAATCTTTTTAAATAAAGTAGATAGAAGGTTCCGTAATAATGGGTCGGGTGCTTCTGAATATGAATTATATTTTAATTACTTATTAACGTATCATCGCGAAGAAATAATTATTAGAGAATTAAAATGGAGGGATAGTAAATCATTAGATAAAAATATGGACTATGTATCAGTTCATTGGCATTATAAATTTAAGGGACTAGAAAACTGGAGTGAAGTGCGTAGTAATTTAATAAAAGAAGCGGAAGATAAACGAAAAAAAATAGATTTACATTAAATGATTATAAGTTCTAGAACGATTAAAATTTTTACCGGTAAAATTAAAAAAATGACTAGTATTAGGAGGAGTAATTTTATGAATTACATTAGTATGTATACTAGGAATATTAATAGGTTTAATTTTATGCTTTTGACACATCCATCCCCATAGAGGTTGGTCCCTATATGTATGTTTTTCGGTAGAGTATACATCCCAGAAATCAGAATAAGCGTTTGTTATTTTTTTGTTATTTGGGTCATATCCAAAGGTAGTATTTTCATATATTCGTTCTTCTTTTGCACCAACCTTTTTTAAGTATTCTGTTATAGCAGCTCCATTTTCTTTGCTATGTTTATGACATCTAACACATAAAGCAGCTTCGGAATATGGAGTACTTTTTAAAGGATGTAGTTTTTGCATTACACCGGATTCACTTTTTTTTATTCTTTCAGCGGCTTCTTCCCAGTTCATTTTGTTATTTGGACTATATATAGCATCACAGTAAAAGATAACATCGTAATTTTTTTTCATAACATTTTTAATATAGGACCACCCCATAAATTTAATATATCGGGATTTGAAAATATTATTTTTAATAGTTTTATTTAATTCCTCTTCACTAGTATGTTTTACTTTAGATAGTTTATTTAACATATCATCATCTAAATAAATAACATTCCATGAATCATGTTTAAATGTTTTTAAATTTGTAAATAAATAAAAATCATAATTTCCAAATTTTTCAAATTTACCAACACCATCAATATTGGTTCTGGAGTCAGAAATTAATGTAGTTATAATACATATTTTCATATATATATAGTATAACAAATTTAAGTTAATATAAACTAATAATTAAATAATAATAATTTAATAGTATGTATAACTGGTGTATATTGGGAGATTGCAGTAAACCTAATTGTCATCATTGCTATCCAGTTATAAATTGTAGGTTTAGTCATGATTTTTGCATAAAAAATGGATGTTGTCGCGAAATAAAAGAAAATGATATAGAAATAAAAAATAATAAAATAAAAATAAAAATGGAAGAAATTCATGATAGCGTATTAGTGACTGGATGTGCGGGATTTATAGGTTCTCATGTATGTGAATATTTGTTAAAAAAGGGTACTTTTATTTACGGAATAGATAATTTAAATGATTATTATGATCCAGAAATAAAAAAGAAAAATTTACAACTTTTAAATGAATTTGACAATTTTGTATTTAAAGAAGATGATATAATAAACACCACTATTATAAAAGACGTTAAACCTAAAAAAATAATACATTTAGCATCAATGGCAGGTGTTAGATATAGTATAGAGAATCCTTTTATATACAACAAAGTAAACGTAGAAGGATTTATACATATATTACAAGAAAGTGTTAAATATGGAGTAAAACAAATTGTATATGCAAGCAGTAGTAGTGTATACGGATTAAATAAAAAAATACCTTTTAGTGAATACGATAAAATAGAAAGTTGCAATAGCCCATACGCATGTAGTAAAATGTCAATGGAATTATATGCGAAAACCTATGGCCAATTATACAATTTATCTTGTATAGGACTTCGGTTTTTTACGGTATATGGTCCAAGAGGTAGACCTGATATGGCTCCGTATAAATTTTTAAATGCAATAATAAAACAAGAACCCTTAAATAAATATGGAGACGGAACAACAAGTCGTGATTACACTTATATAGATGACATAGTAGATGGAGTTGTATCTGCGCTAGAAAATAATAAAAAAATAGTATCTGAGGTTTATAATCTTGGAAATAGTACACCAATATCATTAAATAATTTTATTGAAACTTGTGAAAAAGTAACTAAAAAAAAGGCAATTATTAAATGTCTTCCGATGCAATTAGGAGATGTGCCTCATACGTATGCAGATATTAGTAAAGCAGGTAAAGATTTAAATTATAAACCTAAGGTTAAATTAGAAGAAGGATTACAAAAAACAATGGAAAGTTTGTTATAAATATTCATATGCATGTTTGGAACCTCCACGTTCAGTATTCCATGGAAGTTTTAATTCCTTAAGCATATAAACAGTATCTTTAGGAATTTTAGTTTTGTGTCTATAATGGTATATAAATTCTACATACATAACATGTGGTAGTTCTACCTCGTCTATATTTAAATTAAATAATACAGGAAAATATTTTTTATTACATCCTAAAAGCTCACATCGGTTAAATATACATTTTTGTTGTCTAATAGAATTATATCGTTTAGTATTAAAATTACTCATTATAGATTCAAATTCTTTAGTATAATATCTTCCAGTTATTTTTATAAAAAACTCAAAATTATTATCTTTAATTAATGTTGAATTTTCATATGCATAATTTATACTATATAGTTCTAACATTCCTTTACTTTTTTTATGCCACTTTAATTTTTTTAAATATCTAGTATTTAAATTATTGTTAGGTTTATTTGATTCTAATAAAATATCAAAATGAACTACTTCAAATCTATGTTTATATTTTATAAAATAATCTTTTAATTCATTTTGAAATGAATAGTTTGAATTGTCAACAACGACAATGTAGAAATTAGTATTATCTAACCATAACTTAATTGCTTTAATATAAGCAGCTATTCTTTTTTCAGGGTTCGTTTGAACTAGTTTTGCAACGGTTTTATCAATATATACAGTAGTAGTCAATATTAAGATTTTGTTATTATTAGACATAATATATATAAAACTATATATATAAATAAACTTATGAATAAAATAATAACAATTAGTTTATCGTATTACAATCAGGATAAGAAAACCTTAGTACGACATATAGAGAGCTGGAAAGAGTTTCCACTTGAAGTAAAAGAAATATTTACCTTTTTAATTATAGACGATTGCTCTAAAACTCCAGCACATGAGTTATTAAAGGATGTAGACATGAAAGGATTAGATATTCATATGTATAGAGTAAAAGAAGATTTATATTGTAATATAGCAGGAGTCAGAAATTTGGGAGCAAAAGAATGTAAAACGCCTTATATGATGATAATAGATATGGATACCGTAGTATCTCCGGTTATGTCAACTGAATTAGTAAAATTAGCAAAAGATAATATAGACAAAAATATAGCCTTTAGATTCAATAGAAAAGGTGGTAAAAAATCAGGACATTTACACCCAGCAGTGTGTTTAATTAGAAAAAAGGATTATTGGGATGTTGGTGGATGTGAAGAAGACTTAGTTGGACATTACGGGTGGACAGACCCATCTTTTTGGCATAGGGCACGAGGAAAAGTTAACGTAGAAGAATGTAAAAAGATTTATTTAATCTATCATTCAGATGGAGAAGCAGATATAAAAAGAGATCATGGTCATAATAGAAAAGTTTTTAAAGACAAAATGAGAACAAATTCATGGTCGAAAGATTATATACGTTTTAAATGGGAAAAAATAAAATAAAAAAACTAATATAAATGGGTATTGGTGGAGATTTAATGTGGACGTCTCTAGCTAAAGAAGTATATAAAAAACACAATAAAAAGGTTTGTTTTGTTCAGGGAAAAAATATACAGTGCTGTGACGTTTGGAAGAATAATCCATATATTTCTTTTAAATATGATGAAAATACTTGTATCAAGGTTAATATTGGATTTAAAGTACTTCCAGAGAGATATTCAAAAACTAAATGGAATGTTTCACAACATACAATCTTATCTCGTTGTAAGCATTTTAATTATGAATTTCCAGAAAAAAAGTGTTATATGTATTTTACAAAGGAAGAAGAAAGTTATATAAAAGGAATAGCTTCTAAATTACCAAAGGATTTTATCTTGATAGAGCCACATGCAAAAACGTCTTGGTTTAAGCAAAAACAGTATCCTCTTAAAAAATGGCAAAAAATAGTCGACGGTATTTCTGACATTTGTCCAGTAGTACAAATGAGTTTGCCAGGTAAATCGTTGTTAAAAAATGTAATAGATGTTTCAAGTAATATACGAAATTTTAGAGAGGCTAGTCTTCTTGTTAAATATTGTAAATTATTTGTATCTACGGAAGGAGGATTAATGCATGCGGCAAACGCGGTAAATAAGAAATGTGTTATTATTTTTGCGCCTTTATTTGATCCTATATTTACAACTTATGATAATGTTGTAGATATATGGGTTAAGGGGAAACACTATAATTGTTTCCGAGACGGAACGTGTTCATCGTGTATTGAATTAATGAATAATCACGATGAAAATACGGTAATTAAACGCATTATTGATACTTTTCATAAGATTTAACTTCTACTATTTCACTTTTAGTAATAATGTTAATTTTATTTTTAACTTCGGCTCGTTTATCATTTGTTATATAGACATTTCTAGCCAACTGGATAAATTCATCATCAAACTCCTTACATTTTTCTTTTTTTCGTATATGATCTTCGATATCCCACAAAGATTCATTGACTTTCTTTAATTCATTAATTAATTCAGATAATTTATAAATACTGGATAATTTATATACATACGGTTTCAATAAATCAGATTCTTTTTTAGCCTTTTCTTTTTTATTCGTATCATCAATTCTTTCGGTTTTTATTAGTACTATGGTGTATTTATCTATTAATTCTCCGTCTGACACAGGAACAGTAAACATTTAACATTAGTATATATTTTAATATTAAAATATATACGAAAGTATATGGAAGTTGTTTCATTAAAAGCTTTTTTTAATAGCATCAATTACGATTATTCTATCTTTAAGGATAACATTAATACTATCAATAAACTTACAAAAACGCGATCGAAAGGTAATAATAAACCACTTGATGTCTCGACGAAACAAATATTTGATGTTTTGTCTAACAAAGAAAAAAATATAGAACAATTTGGTTTAGAACAACCCTTTTTAATTCATGCGATATGCAAGAATTATAACGCAAAAAATTTTCTAGAAATTGGAACTGGAAGGGGGACTGCATCTTATAGTGTATCCCTTTTAGACTCCGTTGATAAAATCGATACAATAGATATTGTTTCAAAAACAAAGAAGTTTAATGCAGCAATTAATTTTGTAGAATTTAAAAACTTATCTCTTTCCACTATTTACGACTATATACCGTTTGATTCTAAAAAAAAGATAACATTTCACAATTCTAATTCGTTGAACTTTAAATATGATATTTTATCCGAAACAAAATATGATGTTGCATTTATAGATGGTTGTCATAATCACTACGAGACTATTATGAATGATTTTATAAAATGTAAAGAACTTATTAAAAAAAACGGAATAATCGTAATGGACGATTACGGAACCGAAAAGGTTGTTACTAGAGTAATTAACGACATCTATAAAAAATACAAAAATGAATTTAAGTTCAAAGTTATTGAATTTCGAGGCCATTTGTTTGATGAAGCTAAAAAACAAAAAAAAGTGGGTGTTGTATTAATAGAAACCTAATTTAACTTACTACGGTATTTAAATTCAAATTAAGATTACATGCCTTATCTATAATCCATAATGACATACAATGTAAAGTAGTACCGTGCACATCACCAATACCCTTTCCATTCGGAATTTTTTTACCATACATATCTGTGCGAGATTGCTTAGGAGAGTAACTGAATCCGCCGTCTGGTTGTTGATATGTTAATATTTTATTGTATACTTTTATTAATTTTTCTTTACTCTCTTCTACACGATAATTTATACTAACCGCTTTTGCTAAAACATAGACATAATCATATAAATTACACCCACCTTTATCTGGACTCCATTTTATAATTGAATCTACAATGGTTTTAACCATTGGTTCAATCTTTTTATAATCATAATTCATTGCGTCTAATCCCGTAAAAACTTTCATGATTCCATTTGTTCTTACGGTATTGTTAGGCTTCTTATTATACCAACCATCTGGATGTTGATATTTTTCGATTTTTTTCAAAATATCATCTAATCTTTCGGTTTCTCCATTTTTATGACAGAAAAATAAATAATGCGATAGTTGAGCCCCATTATTCCATGGGTCATCCCATTGCTTTGGATGTTTCATAAAATAAAGATTCTCCATATCTTTATAGTCGCGGTCTAAGTTTATTTTATCTGGCGTATAGCCAATATTCACTAGTCCAGACATGGCTTGTCGGGTTTCTGCTATATAATAATCGTTTTTTTTGGGAGCATCTTTATAATAGTTGTTTCCATCTTTAAATCTCAATACAGCATCGGCCATTTTTTTCTTGTTAAATTGGTGATGATTGTCAAATATTCTTGCGAGTTTACAGAACAATGCCGCGGCATCTAATCGGCACGATTTATCATTTTTTGCGTCCTCTCTTATGATCCAGCTGTAATTATTTTGTTCTATTTTTTTTAGAAACTCAATGCATTTAGGTATCCAAGATTTATCTACATCCATTTACTCTAAAGTTAGATTTTATATATTTAAATATACCTAAATTAAAGTAAGTTTAAAATATCATTTTATATTTATACAAATGAAAAAAATTATGTTTACATTAAAATCGGGACCACCTAAAAAAAATGGTGCTGCTGGAGGGGGTGCGTTTTTTGTAAGAAATATGGCAAGGTTTCTTGAAAAGAATGATTATAATGTCATTTATACATTAGAGCCTAATATTGATATTATATTTGTCATTGACCCTAGAAAAAATTCAACGAATAATTATAAAATAGAAGATATAATTAGATATAAAGAGAAAAATCCAAATGTTAAAATTATTCATCGGGTAAATGAATGTGATATTAAGCGTGAAAAATCAATTAATATTGAACCTTTACTTTTGAAAGCAATGAAAACAGCAGACCAAGTAATATTTGTTAGTAAGTGGTTGGAGTCATATTTTGTAAATAAATATAAACTAAAACAAAAGACTTTATCGATTTTAAATGGAGTGGACTCAAATATTTTTCATAGAAAAACACTCGAAAATAGTGCTTTTAAGAATGGAAAAATAAGGCTTTGTACACATCATTTCTCTGATAACTATCTTAAAGGTTTTCATATTTACAATAAACTAGATGAAATACTTCCCGATTATCCTAACATTGAGTTTACGTATATTGGAAATTATAATAAAAATTATAGACCAAAAAATATTAAAATCATAAGCCAATGTTCTGGTAAACAGCTAGCAGATACTATCAGAAGACATGATATTTACATTACAGCTACACAAAACGAACCTGGTGCCATGCACTATATTGAAGGAATGGCGTGTGGTCTGCCAGTTTTGTATTGTGTGGGTGGTGGAGGTGCAAAGGAAATATGTTCTACAGCAGGAGAAGAATATGGTAATTTAAAAGAATTTATGGAAAAATTACAAAAAATAAAAGAAAATTATCAAGATTATGTTGGCAAAATAGATAATTTATACTTAAGTAGCAATAGATGTTCTCAGGAATATTTTACAGTTATTAATAGTATATAAGAGAAAAAAATTTTCTTTTAGGTAAATATGTATGAAGATATAAAAATAAGAAATGATAGACTGGGGACACGATTTGTACTAGCATTCTGTCAACTAATGTCAATAGTACATAGTAATAAATATCCAGTATTACTTGCGTACGCTAAAAATATAAAAAAATACAATCATGATAAAAGTATATATTTTTTAACCTTTTTAGATTTTATACATAAACAACCAGAAAAAATAAAGTGTGATGGTGGTAATTATATAGGAGGACAACTCGGAAGAATGTGTTCCTTTGTTATAAATTTAAAACAAGATGTTATAAGCTATTTTAAGACTCATTATCATGATAAATTTCATAAAATTTTATCAGGATATTCAATGCAAAAAGAATATAAATTACCTTGGCTTGATTCAAAAAAAATTATTTGTATTCATGTTAGATTAGATGATGTTTCTGGCCATAATGATTATAATGGTGAAAAAGCATCAACCATTATAAATGATATTATTAATAGTGATAACATAGAGAATATAAATAAATATAATAAAAAGAAACATATAAATACACAGAGACCAATTTCATCAAAAACATTAGATAATATCATTTCGATGTTAGTAAAAAAATATCCAGATAAGGAAATACATATTATTAAAAAAGGTAATTTTAATGAAAAATATCCTAATATATGTAGTAAGTATAAAGTTACCATTCATCAGAATAGCGAGGAATATGATTTATGGTTGCTTATCCATTCTGAGATATTAGTATTAAGTAAAAGTTATTTTTCTAATATGGCAGGAATGTTACATAAAGGAAGAGAGGTGTATGTTCCGGTTTGGGGTTGTTCAAGTGGATTAGGTATAAGATCAAAATATAATAAAAGCAATTGGATTTCATATTAAATAAAATATATAACATAATATTATTAAATAAATTAAAATTAACTTATTTAATATTACAAATGGGTAAAACAACAAAGGAAAGACTTCAAAAAAAGCTGGCACAAAAACAAATGAAAGATTTACCTTTTGTAAGTGTTTGTACTCCAACGTTTAACCGAAGACCATTTATAGAATCAATGTTTGAGATTTTTAGGCAACAAGATTATCCAAAAGATAAAATGGAATGGATTATTATAGACGATGGTACGGATAATATAAAAGATTTGATAGTTAAAAGTAATATACCTCAAATTAAGTATTTTTATTTAAATCAAAAGGTTTCATTGGGTAAGAAAAGAAATATGTTGCATGAGAAATCTAAAGGAGAAATTATTGTTTATATGGATGACGATGATTATTATCCCCGCGATCGTGTATCTCACTCCGTAGAAACTTTAATAAAGAATCCAACTGCGTTATGTGCAGGTTCTAGTGAATTATTTATATATTTTAATCATAATAAAAAAATGTATAAATTTGGTCCATATGGTCCAAATCATGCAACAGCAGGTACCTTTGCATTTAAAAGAAAATTGTTAAATGATACTAGATATGAGGATCATGCTGCACTAGCAGAGGAGAAGGCGTTTTTAAAGAATTATACCGTACCTTTTGTACAGTTAAATCCTTATAAAACAATATTATGTTTTTCACATTCTCATAATACATTTGATAAAAAAAGACTATTACAAAATCCTAATCCTAAATTTGTAAATGAAACAAATTTGAAACCTAATATGATAGTAAAAGATAAAAAATTACTTGATTTTTATACTATAATTATAGAAAATGAGTTAATTAAATATGAACCAGGTGCGCCATCAAATAAACCAGATGTCTTGAAACAAATAAAAGAAAAGGATGCTCAGAGAAATGCACAAAATGTTCAATCTTATATAGAAAATTTGCAAGGGGCAAATAGTAAACTTCAAAATATAATACAAGAAAAGGATAAAAAAATACAAGAATTATCAATTAAATGTAATGAATTTAAAGCTAAGTATGAAGCGAATGTAGAAATGTTGAAAAATATACAAGAAGAATTAGCTAGAGACGCGGAAAGGAATCAGCATATGTAAACAAGTTAAAAAATAAAAAACATTATTATTAATGTTTAAAAAAATATTTTTTTTTTTTTTAGTTAGTACTAATGTATTAAAAATAAAAGGGCTATGTGTAGAATGTGGAAGATGTCAATATTTTTATGATGGTTATAAGTGTAAATTATTTGCAAGAAGTAAAAAACTAGGAGAAGTTAATATATATAATTATAAATTATTAAAAGAAAATAGTACTTTTAAATATTTAAGTATAATCGAGGCAAGAACTAATGAGGAATTATGCGGTAAAGACGCAGAGTGTTTTCATAGCGTTTATTTATAAAATACACTTAAAAGAATAATAATTATTTAATATAATGGGAGAACAGTATATTAATAATTTGATAGATAACAATGTAAATGACGTGTTTATTCAGTTTAAATACAATACAATAGTAAATAATAATGAAATTATTTATATAAAAGACAAATATAGTTATGAAGAATTTAAAATAAAAAAAATATCGGATGATAAATATTTATGTAGTGTTCCAATAAAAGGAGGAGTTCAATATGCTACTCATTTTGATTGTTTAAATCATGCAAATAGTTATATATTGACCCACTTAGATCATTTTCATGAATCAACATGACACGTTTTATTTATATTATTAAAATTATACTTCTAATATAACAGTTTATGTTTGAATTACATCAAAGAAAACAAGCGACAAATAATTTATTAAATTTTTTAGTATATTTATTAAAAAACTTATCGGTGAATAATAATGTAAACGGGTTATATGTATTTATATTTCATTGGTTAGTTTTAGGTATTCCTTTGATAAAAATCATTTTTGGTAAGGTTGACAAATGGTTTATACTGTCTTGTTTTATATGGATAATTATTTTTATATTTCATATTTATTTTAACGGTTGTATATTAACACGTTTAGAAAGAAAATTGTGGAACACAAAAGAATGGTATGGGCCATGGTGTTTACCATTTACATTTATAGAAATGTATAGCGATAAAAAAATAACTAGAGATGTTGCAAATAATATATTTTATTGTTGGGCAATATTTTTAGTTATTTATGTTTTAATAAAATTATGGTATGATAAAAACTGAAATATTTTTATAATCATTTAAGTAAATGAAACGCGTCTAAAGTTGTTTTATCTTGTTGAGTTTTAGCATTTTCATTTAAACGATTATAAAAATCTTTTACTTTTTTATTAATAAGAATTTTACCTGGATTAAATGATTTTAAAAATAAACCATTTAATTCCTTTACCCTGGACAACGCAACGTATGTTTGTCCTGCTTCAAATATATTATTTCCAACATCTATTTCGGCTAAATCAAGTGTGGACCCCTGTGATTTATGAATGGTAATAGCCCATGCTAATACTAGTGGGATTTGTCTAACCCCGACTCCTGGTATATTATCACTTTTCCAAATATGTTTGTGTATAGTTAGTTCTGCGCCATTATTAAATTTTACCATGGGTAATTTACCCGAAAATCCAGTAACAATACCTAAACTACCATTACATATAGGAAATTCACTATCTAAATCTAAATTTACAGTGCACATTACTTGACATCCTATTTTAAAATTAATTATATTTTCACAATTAACACTTTTAAGTAAGTTTTCTTTTTCTTTTTGCAATACAGAAGCTGGCGTTGATATTAATTGTTGGCGCTCTTTATCTGAAAGAACCATCTCTTGATCATTGCATATTTCCAAGTTATATTCCACGGTTTCTCCTGTTAATTTTTCTAGTTCCGTATTATTTATTTTTTCAACCATAGCTTTAATTGGTAGTAATATAGTAGGTTTTATGACAGATTCTTCGCCTGGACAACAACCTACTCTTTCGCTCAATATCCTTATGGAATTTGATGACATTTTTCCTTTTCTGATTTGATTTAATATTTTCGCATATAATTTATCTTTCTGACGAAATATTTCTGTAAATTCTATTTGACAATTTGGTTGAAAACTAGTATTCCATAATGGAGACTCAAAACAAAATAAGCTTGAATCTATATCTTGTTCTTTATTATTTTTTACTGGAGGCAATTGAAAGAAATCTCCAGAAAATACTACTTGAATACCTCCAAACGGTAATCCATTTTTTCTAACTTTTTTTGCAGTTAAATCTATTAATTCAAATATTTTTTTAGACATCATACTAACTTCATCTATAATTAAAACGTCTACTCTTCTCCAGTTCTTTTTTTTTCTACCATTTAAATCTATACTAGTAGCAATTACATGATTAGGTTCTTTGGCTAGACCTATACCACCCCATGAATGAACGGTTTTTGCACCACAGTCTAAAAGTAATGCAGCACAACCAGTCATAGCACATACCTGAACATTTTTATCGGTTTTTTTACATATATCAACCATTGTTTTTATTAGAAATGATTTTCCTGAACCACCTGGTCCTGTAATAAAGATATTTCTGTTTAGTTTAAATAAGTCTATTGCATGTTTTTGTTTTTCTGATAAACTATCAAGATTTATTTGTTGGGGGGGGCAAGAAGGGAACGGTCCTTTCTCGAGAGGATGCCTTGTATTTTTATCAGAAACACTGAAATACTCATCTGCTTCATCTTTGTTAGTAAAACTCTTAAATATAGCTCCACAAAAACCATCTACCTGTTTTTTAGTTTCATCCCAGTCGGTGTAAATTCCAGGAACTCTTCCGTTAACTACTACATACCATTTTAATTGTTTGTTTGTCATTTCAGTCATTTTAATATAATAAATTATATTTATATGCATTTCAATTATTTTTTTCGCTATCCTTTAATATAGCTGTAAAAGAATCAAAATCTTTTAAGGACATATTATGACAAGAAATGATTTCTTTCTTATTAATAGTTTTACGACAACAGGGATTTCCGTTATAATTACAATGGTAAAATCCTTGTTTAATTTTAATCATTTTTGCATCTACTTCATCGCATTGTGCTACGTATCCCATAGCTACATCACATGCCGTTTTTAGATTATCACGTAGTTTTTCTTTGTTAGTAGATTGATTACATATTTCATGCCATTCTTTTATAAATTCTTCTATATTAGATATCTTTAAACACGTTTTAGTTAAACAACTTTTAGATAAAATGAATCCTGGTCCCCCTGAGTGAAAATAAACTGGTTTATCTAATAAATTCCTTTTACATCCATGCCCGCCAATATAAAGATTTTCACTTGAGTCTAATGTATTCAATAAATCAAATAATTTATCTAATACAACATATGTATCTGTACCAAAGCACATAACATAATTAGTGTTATAATTTTTTTCTACATATTTAAGCCCATACCACTGTTTATAGGTTGCGGAAGCATAATCGTCTTTTAAATTATCGATATGAATAATATTGTCGGCTTCTAATGAATTTTCTTTTTTTTCTCCTAAAAAGTAGAGTAATTTTACATTTTTAAGATTATTTATTTTTTTTTCATGTGTTTCTTGAAGTTTTAAGATTTGTTTTTTATATTTATCTTTTGTGTCGCATCCATAAACAATAAAGATTAAATCATATACATAATTTTTTTTATCATTACATAAACTCATGATTAATATTTATATTGCAATATAAAAAAAATTGAAGTATAATTTCTATTTTTTATTATAAAGTAATTAAAATAATGGCACAAGGTGATTGTAGTATTTGCTGCGAACCCTTTAATTTAAAAACACGAACTAGTACAGTATGTAATAATCCAGCATGTGATATGCAAATTTGTAAGGAGTGTATAAGGACATATTTGTTAGGGAGTTCAAATGATCCTCATTGTATGAATTGTAAAACTGCCTTGAACCAAGAATATTTAGTGAATAATCTGAATCGTTCATTTTGCAAAAATGAGTATAAAGACCACCGGACGGACATGTTGTTAGAAAGGGAAATGGGTAAAATGCCTGAATCTATGCCTGCAGCAGAAAAACAAAAGCATATAGATAGTATTAGAGATGAGACGATTAAAGTAGAAAACGAAATTCGAACAATGACATCAATATTAAATAATTTACGAGAAAAAAGAAGTAAATATCAGACTGATATTTGGAGATTAGAAACAGGAAGAGTTAAAATGGCAAAAAAGAAATTTATAATGCCATGTTCAGTGGATGACTGTCGTGGGTTTTTGTCTAGTTCATATAAGTGTGAAATATGTGATATGTATACTTGTCCAGACTGTCTAGTTTGTATTGGTGAAAATAGGACAAATAATGACCATGTTTGTGATGAAAAAACAAAAGAAAATGCTGAATTTATTAAAAGCACTTGTAAAGCTTGTCCGGGTATGTGTGGAGAATTTATTTTTAAGATAGATGGTTGCGATCAGATGTGGTGCACAACTTGTCATACGGCTTTTAGTTGGAGAACTGGAGAGATTGAAAGAGGCGTTGTTCACAATCCCCATTATTATGCGGCTTTGCAAAATGGAGGGGGTGTAATGCCTAGGGCTCCTGGTGATGTAGTGTGTGGAGGTCTACCAGATTTCTATCACGAAATAGACAGACCCTATAAAAAAATAGTTCGAAAAATATTAAGACAAAAAAATATTTTTAAGTATTTCTCAACTCAGTCTGCAGCAGGGGGTGAGCAAGAGACGGACGATGACGATGATGACGAGGTAAATTTTGACGCACCTGCGATGCTATATGATCTAATGAATGGCTGGAATGATGGTGCGGACCAACAGTCCTGGCCGCTTGAATACATAAAACTACAAACCTCAAAGTTAAATAAATATTTGGCAACGTGTATTAATATAGAAGTAATCTTCAAAGAAATTTCAAATATTCATCGTATCATGAATCACGTAACGATTGTTACCATAGCCGATGAAAGAACAAAAATAGAGGGTTATAGAGACAACGAATCGCTTCGTGTAGACTATTTACTTAATAAAATAAGTAAAGACAAGCTTGCTGAATTAGTATACAAAGGGGACATAAGACGTCAAAAATGTCAAGAAGAGTTGTACGTATGGGAGTTGTTAAGTAATTGTGGTATTGATTTATTTCGGGATATAGCTATTAAATTAGAATCATTTAATCTAGAAAATCAAGAATCTATGGTAGATTCTATAATTTCACTAACTGAATATATAAACGAAAAACTTCTTGAATTTAAAAATTTAATTGTTTATTGTAATTCAGAGTTTAAAAAAATAGGTATAACCTATGGATTAGTGGTTCCTTTCTTAAAACAGGGTGATTCATCTGTTATAGACGTTAAGGATAGAGGTGTATTAAGATTACGCGGAAATACTGATGGAATTACTACGATTGCTTCTCATCATTTATCTAATCCCCAGATTTTTATAAATATGCTTAATTATCTTAATCAAATAGTTAATGAAAATTCGACCACGACAAAATATTATGCTACTTATAATGCATTAAGAATGACCTCACATAAGTGGAAAAGTAAAGATAAAAAAAAATCTATTGAAAACGATATTTTTGAAGAAGGTCCTATATTTAATATAAGAAGACCAGTATCAGCCCACAATCCTCACCTCGATCATCAATATATAGTTAACTTAATGGATTAATTTCTTGATATCGTTCTGTAAACATATTCATTAAAAACGTTGTAATATTTATTTCTCTTACTTCTATATTTTTTATTTTATTAATTGGTACCATAGAAATACCCTTACCTCTTTTTATATGGTCGGCGCCTTTAAAACAAATATTATCCAATATATTCATAGCGGTTTCTTCAGTTTCATTCATATCCGCGCGGTCTATCCTATATTTACTTTTATATAAATAACGGTTGTAATTATCTACTTGATAAATTCTCAATTGTTTATGAAATAAACAATTTCTAATAAGACCTATTCCCATAATGCTTCCACCTGAACCTGGTAGACTTCGTTCTGATATTTTTTTAGGCAAAGGTTTATTAAGCATTTCAATTACAATAATATAACTATCATTTGTTATAGTATTGCTAATTTTTTTAGGAGAGCCATAAATACAGCCCTTTATATTTTTAGAATTTTTAAAACGAGTATTTTCATTCCATGTTTCACTGTTAAACCTTGTTGCACAAAGATAAATGGGCATTATATTTTTTATATCTGGAGAGATTTAACTTCAATTTTACTCATATATATATTATAAAATTAATCTTTTTTATCCTTAGTCATCTTTAAATAAAATTTAAATGTATCTATTGGAGTTAAGAATACCGCATAAAGTTCATTTTCTTCTAGGTCAATATCATCTACAAGACTACCTAAATTCTTTGTAGTAATGCGATGTAATCCATTATAGGATTCAACTAATTTTGCAAGAGTATCAACTTCATTGCTATTAAAATCGGCTATATATATACCAGTGTATTTGTTTTGTAAATTATTTATGTAGATATAATTTGTAAATTGTGATAGAGTAGCCCGTCTTTCTACTGCTTTTGTAACAGCCATGGTTGTTTTAAGGTCTATACATGGAATGCCATCATTTTCAAATGTTTTGATAAAATTATCTAAAAATTCTTGTTGGCTTAACTGAGTCATTATTGTATTAATTTTTAATAAAAAATATTTAAATATATTAAAAAGAAAAAGAATTGTATTGTTTTTTATGGAAATGATTTACATGAAATCTCTCCAGCTTATTTAATTTAAAGTAATCTGCCATAGTTTCATCGTTGATTTTTAAAGGTAGTTCAGGTAAATTACATATGTTTGGAATAAGTTCAAAAATATACTTTTCTAAATATTTCATTCTATATCTGGTCGCTTCAAATAAATAACGCGCTAGTTTTGTGTTGAGAAACTCAAAAAGTATTTTAAATTCTTCTCGGGTTTTATTGAAGATAACAAATTTATCGCGATTAGATATACCATAATTACCGGAAGGGTCATAAAAAGGGAAGCCGTACATACCATGTGCCATAACAATTTTAGGTATTGCAAAATAAGAGCAGGGTATATCGCTATATTTAATAACTAATTTTGGATCTAGGCCATTTAAATGACAAGTGTGTATGTTAGGGTTCATAAATTCTTCACTTTTTATATCACTTATTCTGCATTTCTTAGAGATATCGTTTGTTTTATTTACTTTTAAATGTCCATAAATCACTACATATTTCTTTAGTTTGTTAATAACGGTCGCCCCATAAATCGGTATTGGATAATTTGGTAAAAAATTATAATTTACAATATTTTGTTTTTCCTCATCGTACATAGGAATAATACCATCTGTAGGTTTTTTTTGCAATAAAAAATAAGAACATGGAGTCTGAGCTTGTTTTTTGAATACTTGATTCGCCTTGTTTCCAGATAAAGTTTTTAATATATGAATTTTATACTGGGTTATGGTTTGATACATAGATGCTTTATCCGGTTTCATCCACATACACGGTATTATAGTTAATAAATAGCCATTTTCATTTAGTATTCTTAAAGATTTTTTTATAATATCAACCCATATAGTATGACCATCATTTGTTTTTTTTTTAACTTTGTTTGTAGGAACCTTTTTAATTGAATTACTATTAAACGGAGGATTTCCTATTATAATATCTATTTTTGGTAAATTAAAATACTGTAAAAAATCTTGTATATAAAGATTTACTTTGCTACCAAAATGGTAAATCATCTCTGTTTCATAAATGTTGTTTATTTCAACCATATAAATCATGTTTTCAATAATATGAGCTTTTCTTTCTTGTGGATTTATTATAACATCCTCGAGAGATTTAAATAATATATTATATAAATACATTGAAAATACTCCGTTTCCACTCCCTACATCTAACCATTTCAAATCTTTATTTTTAAAAATATATTTTGGAATCATTTCAAACATTTTTTCTACAAAAAAAAGAGGTGTTTCAACTTCTCCATATAGTTCTTTATAAATGGAACTCATACTATATTTTTTTAATATTTAATTTAAAATTAACGTTAATTTAAATTAAACTTCAATAGTTTCTTCTACGTATAAGCATCCTCCAGGATACATGTGCGACAACTGATTTGCTTCTCCATTTTCACACCCGCTACATTTATTTATAGGGGGTTCTTTTGATTTTTCAGATGAAGTAGTTTCTATAAAATTTGTGTAATGATATTTTGAATGAATATCACATTGATACATCGGATGAGTTAGAGGTTCAGGCTCCATTTATTATAATTATATATTTTATCTTTCATTTAAATTTTATTTCAATTTTAATTTTTGTGTTTTTATTTTTCGACCGTCTTTTTTTCCACATATATTCTTTGTTTTACCTAGACCATATTTTTTATCCATATACTTCATATCACTTGTAATAATATTACATTCTTTTACTTTATTGTTTTTTCTATAGATTCTTAGTATATTAAAACGACCCTTTTTTGCTATAGCCGCCTTCTTTTTTGTTTTACCAGTTTTTCTTGCTTCTGCATTTACACCCTCTAGAATAGCTAACTTTCTTTTTCTAAAAGGATCTTTTAACCTATAATGATGTTTTTTATTTTTTTTACTTATTTTTCTTAGCTGTGGTAATTGCTTACTTTTTTTATCTGCCATTTATATATTATTTACAAAAAAAATTGAAATGCTTTGCCCTTCATTTTTCATTTACACAACAAAACAAAATGAGTGAACATCGTGATAATCTTACATTATATGAAACGCTCCATAATACAGTATCTTGGGAAGAATGTCCTAATAAGGAATTCCTTGAACAATCATGGAAAAGTATCGCAGGACAACTCTCTTCTTTCCAAAGAGAAGATGAAATTGTCCGTCTTAAAAAAATTATATGGCAATTAGAACAAAGTCTGGCGAGGGAGGCGCAGGAGAAGCAAGTCATGGACGACCGTATCGAACAGTGTGCACCATCTGTCATCTGTTTCCTAAAAAAATGAGTATATAAAACAAAAATCTTAATAAATATTAACTATTTTTAAATTTTTTTATTATAGATATCGTGGGTCACATCTATCTTTGTAATCAATAGCGTGATTAATTTTAAAGATTTCCTCCTTTAAATGTTTTTGTACTCTACTACGTAAATATTCATGTGCTGCTATTTTTTCATGTGGTTGTATTTCTTGAATCGTATACAGTTCTTTACCATCAGTTTGATAACATACAGACTTTAGGTCATAATCAGGAATTTCGCCTTGTTCAGGATATTTTGCATTTAGTTCTATCAACATATAATTGCTTTTTGCCCACACAACATCAAATGTGTAAGGACTTTGCTTTAGAAGTGATGGAGTTAAACGGGATACGTTTCGCAAGATGTACATTGTGTTTAAATTTTTTGTTTTTATGATTTTAAGTTTCAATTTTAATACCATAAATATAAATATAACACCTTTGAAATATTATTATAAATATACATTTTTATAAAAGCATAATGAATAGAATCTTTGTAAATATTTTCTATTACATAAGCTTTTAATAATATACGAATCAGTAAAAATGCTTTTTTAGAATATTTTTTTCTCAAATAATCGTTAAATAAAACAATCAGAGGATTAAAGTTATATTCATGTAAAATATGTAATATCATAGAATCTATTTTAACATTTGATGCAGTTATCATAATTATAACTATCAAAATAAAATAAAATTGATTGTATTTTTTCTTTCTATTATTAAAATAAAATGGAATTACCAGATATAATAGAAGCTACTTTTAGTGAAGATGAATTGAAAATATCAGGTGTTCCTGATGATTTACATCATTTATGGAGTATTCTTACAAAAAATAAAGAAAAAACAGTTAAAATGAATAGTATTTTAACGGATTTAAAAATGATACCAGGAATATACCCTAGTGAAGTTAAGGAAATTACGAGTTCCGCATATAGTATTATTTGTGGAGTGTGTAAGAAATATTCGAAGTATTGGTCTAAGCGCATGCAATATAATAATGACTTTCTTGCATATTGTTATTTAAAGTATGGATTAGATGGAATTGTTGTAGCAAAAAAAAAAACTTGTACTATATGTAATGAAGGTTTTAAATATCATAATCAAGAAGAATATTGTGAAAAAATGAAAAATATTCAACACTTATGTTGTAATAATAACTATTCTCATGAACTTCACTTTCAACAAATTGGAAATATTAGTAGTATGTTCTTAATATGTGTTAAATGTGGTGTCTATAAAAAGGTTTCTGTAAATACACTAGACGAACCAGGTAGTATCGGACTGTGTTCATCAACTATTAGTAATAATCATAACTTTACTATAGAGAGATTTTTAGAATGTCCTTATGAGGAATGGGTGGATGTTGATAATAATATTGTATAATAACCTACAGATGTAGGGATTAAAATTTTTATTTTTATTACACCTTTGAACATTTAAAACGCCGAATAATAATAAAATCCTATATTAGTATTTTTGTTGTGCTCTATGATTGAATTATCATTAACATCTCTTAATCCAGCATGAATTAAAACATCTTTTTTATATTTTCCTGAACCAGAAATATTATTTATAGGGACTGAAATATTTTCTATATTATTAATTAGTAAATGAATTTGTAATCGTTGTTCAGTATTTGTATCAACATTTATAGGAAGTGTTCTATATTGAATAATATTTGAATTATATGTAAAGCCCAAATATGTATATGGCATACTTTTTTTAGGTCTATAATACACCTTAAATAATTCATCATTTTGAATAGCATTAATTAATTGATAATCTATTTTCCCTTTATTTTGTCCAGAATAGAACACTTCATATTCAGTTTTACAAACATTTTTAAGTATTCTATC
>CESA01146308.1_pt1 | contig 27910 bp, 18 predicted proteins | sample 531061 | NCBI WGS metagenome assembly CESA01 (sample SAMEA2621254, study PRJEB7988) | marine metagenome | biome: marine biome (ENVO:00000447); feature: surface water layer (ENVO:00002042); material: "saline water (ENVO:00002010), including plankton (ENVO:xxxxxxxx)" | depth 5 m
AACAATTCATATTAATTTTGATAATGGAGTAATTACTGATAGAAATTTAGGTGATTTAATATCAATAGTTAGACGTGTTATGGAAAATGTACGTAAACGTATCATTCGGAATACTAGTGATGGTAGTGATGGTTTTGATGATTTTGATGATGACATAGATTCTTTAAATATAGATTCAATTGATCTTAAAGGAGAAGACATTGCGAATGAGATAGATTTAGCTAGTCAACACAAATCTGCGGAGAAAGCCGCCTATTCGGAGAAGGATGCCAAGGCCAAGGCTGCTCCTGCGGCTGCTGCGGCTGCTGCGGCTAATCTGGAGGAGGAGATGGCCAAGGTGAATGAGGCGTTGGCCAAGCTGCAGCAGCTGCGGCAGCCGGTACCACCGTTCCAGAATAATTTCTCTTCTCCACTTGCTTCAGCACAAAAACAAACTGTTCAATTTTCAGATAGATCACCACCTACAGGGTCACTTACGGGCTTGTCACCCAGGCAGCTACTTACAGAGCCACCTAGAGGGTCACCTACAGGGTCACCTACAGGGTCAGTTCCATACCCACTTTCAAATCAACCGCCGCCGCCACTCGCGCCTGGTAATCTGGCGACGACACGCAAAGATCGCAAAACAAATCTGGAATCTCAAATTCTCGGGAGTGAAAATTCAGACATCATGAGAGCTGCCCTTATTGGGAATAGCGGCGGAAGAAATCCTTTCACCTTAAAAAGAAAAAAAGGATATAGAAAAGAAAAGAAAAGAAGATTTGCTAAGCACAAACATAGTTTTAATTTAAATAAACAAAAAAAAAAATCTAAAAGTAGTGTTAAAATAAATTATTAATATAAATATTTGTATATATATATATATTAATATGGATAAAACACAATCGAACTTAGCTAAAAAACAATTGAAGTTAGCTAAAAAACAATTGAAGTTAGATACAAAATTAGAAGTTGGTGATGTCGGCTACACACCCGTGAAAGTATCGCCAGCAGCAGAACCAGCAGCAGCAGCACCAGCAGCACTAGCACCAGCAGCAAGACAACCCAGCACCGAAGAATCAGTTCCTTTAGGTGCGGCAATTGTATTAAGTGAATTAGAAGACCTAATAAAAGCTAATTTTCAATTTTATGCAGGTAGACCGATTGACAGCTTTGAATTCAATGCATTTAATTCAAATAATAGAAGATTAACAATACTAGCACAAACTATAGAAACACAAAAAAATAATTTTACAAATATCAACGAAAGTGAATTTTCCTTAGATCCTTTAGATATTACATCAATAGAAGCCTATAGCAATAGGATTCAAAGCCGATTAATGAAAAAAGGAACACCTACGCAAGAAAGTATAGGATACAGTAAATCTAAGAAGTCTGTTCAAAAAGTAGATTCAATTTCAAAAAAATTGAATGTTAATAAAAATTCCATCGACGAAGGTTTATTTACAATCAACGAACGTACTTATATTCGTCTACCTATGACGGGAGACGGAAATTGCATGTATTATTCTATATTAATTGCAGAATATTTAGATTCTGTGTTAAATTATCTAGAACCTAGTATTGTTGATATTCGTGGTAACCCTTATATAAATGTAGGTCGTTCTTCTGAAGAAGTATCCGAAATTTTTAGACTATCAATGCAAGGTCAGAGTCGCAATTTAATAGTGGGGGGGACGGGTCGGGGGGAATTTGGAGATAATCTAGATATGGTTGCCAGAAAATTTAAACAGGATTTATACAGATCTTGGATATATAGAAATATCAAACTTAACTCTAATATAACACTGGGAAGAGGCTATTTTTTTAAAGAAAGTGAGATTGATGACAGACGCTCAACAGATATTACTGAGTTGCTTTCAGATATGAGAGACCCAGATAATATGACTCAAATACGAGGCAACCAAAATTATATTAAAAAAGATATTGATGATTATTTTAATTTTGTTTTTAATGACGGATACAGTATAGATGAGCGTAATAGATATCAAATGGCTGGTGCTAGTTATCCATTAAATGCAGATCCGGAACTAACTGAGGACGAAAAATTAATTATTGGTTCAAAAGCAACTGATCCAGAATTTGGCAGTACCCTAAAAATATGGGGTACTGTTACAGAAATTTTTTTTATTTTAATACGGTTTAGAAATTTAAGAATATTTATTTGTGATATTACTTCTAGTAGCCCTACTCAAGAAATCGCTACGTTTAATTTAAGCCATTATGGTATAGATACTGATAGTCATGAACATATTAGAACAATTTATTTATTATATACGGGTATACATTATGATGTACTGGTAGACACTCGAATACTAGATAGATTGGTTTAAATATTTTATTTTTCCAAAAAAATATGTAAAAAATAAAATAAAAATTGGTCAAAATAATATTAGACTGTATACGTTTTAATATTATTTGTCATTCATTTTTATAATTACAATGTAATGATTAGTTATTTAGAAGATTATTTCTAAAGCCTCATCCTCCTTTTTGTATAGTATTAAACTCTTCTATTGGTTTATTAAATCCTCATGATCCACCGCGTCTACGACGGCGACGAGTTCTACGGCTGCGGCGAGCGCCCTTAGTTTTTCTACGCGGACTCTTTCTGCGCGGACTCTTTCTGCGACGTGTTTTTCTGCGTTTTCCTCCAACTTTGGGAGGAAAGTCTTCGGGTTTCAGATGTTCGGTAAAGTTGCGGTCCTTCCTAAGCGAACTCAAGTGTGCTTTGACTCCAGGCATTATAATATAACAAAATATAATAAATAAATTAAATATATATATTATATGAAATTTTCTAAACAAAGTGAAAAAATTATTAAAAACCTAAATACTAAATCAAGTGTACCTACATCGGGAAATAACGATATAAATATGTTATATGAACTTATAAATAAAGCTAATTTAGAAACAAAAGATATACCTATAGATAGTAAATATTTTACTATTAATTCAGTTAAAGATATTCCTAAACCAGTTAGTTTTAATTCTAATTTTTTGCCAGATATTATACGGGAGTCAATAAATAATGATTCAACTAGTTATATTCGTTATATTTATATTTTAGATAAAAGACAAATAAGGATAAATATTATTTTTAATGAAGAAAACATAGAATTAGAAATGGATAAATATAAGGAATATATTAGAACAATATTGTTATGGTTAAAATTAATAACAAATTTTACCTCGAATGCTTGTAGTAATAGACTAACAATATATTTGTATATGACGGATTTTAAAAAAGTATTACCTAAATCAAGTGTTGATACAATAGGTATTAACAATATAAATAGTGGATATAGTGATATTTGTAAAAGAGATTCAGAGATAGTTATTTATAGAAAAGAAGAGTGGTTAAAAGTATTAATGCATGAAACGTTTCATAATTTAGGATTAGAATTTGGACAAATGAACATAGATACTTTAAAAGTTAAAATAAAAAAGTTGTTTCCCATAGAATCTGAATTTGCGTTATATGAGTCATGGGCTGAATCCTGGGCCTTAATTATGAATACGGCTTTATGTGCATACAAAATGTTAGACGATTCAAAAAAAAAAGTAGATTTTGTTTTGTATTATGAATTTTTAATACTTAATGAAAAAAAATTTACTTGTTTACAAGTTGTAAAAATATTAAATCATATGAATTTGACATATGATATGCTAATAAATCCTGATATGAAAGAACAAGTGAATCAACTTTATAGAGAAAATACAAACGTATTTGCATATTTTATAGTTAAACTATTATTAGTATTTAATGATAATAAATTTATTAAATGGTGTAAAAAAAATAATCCACACGTTGTTAAATTTTTAAATACTGAAAAAAATTTAACAAGTTTGTTTAATTTTATAAAAACGATGTATAAAAACAAACAATTAACTTCCAGTATAAAAGAAGCCGAAGTTTTTTATAATTCACAAAAAGATAATAGATTAAAAAACACTTTGCGTATGTCTTTATGTGAATTAATATAATAAAATTGAAGTTATATAATTTATTATTTTAAAAATAAATGGGAATAAAACAACTAAATTCATTTTTGAAACAATCTTGTAAAAATTCTATAAAAAAAGTACACTTTAATGAATTATCTAATAAAAAAATAGCGATAGATATAAGTATTTATTTATATAAGTTTTTGGAAGATGGTAGTATAATAGATAATTTATATTTAATGATAGGATTATTTAGAAAATATAATATCATACCAGTATTTATATTTGACGGAAAACCACCAAAAGAAAAGAATGAAACAATAAGAAAACGACTAGAACAAAAGAAACAAGCAAAACAATATATTATTTCTCTAGAAGAAAGATTACATCATTTAGAAAAAAAGCCAAATTTAAATACTCAAGAAGAGATATTTAAAATTAAAAATATAATGAAACAAGAATTTAAAAAAACATTAAGATTGACAAGAAACGATATTAAAATTTCAAAAGAATTAATTCATGCATATGGTGCATGTTATTTGGAAGCTACTGGAGAAGCTGATAATTTATGCGCCGAACTGGTTAAAAAAAAATTAGTATATGGATGTCTTAGCGAAGATATGGATATGTTTGTATACGGATGCAATAGAGTTTTTAGAAACATGAATATTTATAATGAAACAATAGATTATTACGATTACAATAAAATACTAAAACAATTAAAATTATCATCAAAAGAATTCAGAGAAATATGCGTTTATTCGGGTACCGATTATAACGAAGGAAATCATATTTTTCAAACATTTAAATTATTTAAAATTTTTAAAAAAAACAAAAGCAAAAACGGTAATTTTTATGAGTGGTTAGTTGATCAAAATTATATTAAAGATAATATACAATTATATCAAACCTATTTTATGTTTGATATAATGGGAAATAATTTGGATGAACTTCACGATAGCAATAAAAAAATAAATATTAAACTAAATGATGTCAATAAAAGTAATTTAAATTCTATATTAAGAAAATCAGGTTTTATAATAGAATAAATTAGGTTATATTAATAAATATAAATTGTGTTATGAATTATTATTTATTATTTTTTATTTCTTTAAGGAGGTACAGTTAGCTCTCCACTCTTGCCTTGCTTGGCAAAATGAGGGCTCATGTATCGTTGAAGATTAAAGTAGGTAAGTTCGTCATTCTTTTTTAGCTTTAGAAGACTGCGAAGCTTGTCATCAGGGTTAATCTTACGTCCATTACTCTTATCTTGAAGATCGTGAGAACGAATGTACTTGTTAATCTCGCGAGTGACTTCTGTGCGAGCCATCTCGGTACCAGTAGGCTTTCCAAGGAAGGTAGCTAGCTCACTGCTAATAAGAGTTGGCTTTACAAAACCACTTGGCGCGCGGTTAGTATTCTTGCGCTTCTTCTTTTGACTAAGCTTCTTGGCTGCCTTCATCTCTCGCAATGCAGCTTTCTCAAGTACACGGAACTCACCCTTGAGTGCCGACATTTGAGAAGCAATGTTTTGAATCTTTGCTAGAAATTCAGTGAATCGGCCACTGAGTTCATCAACTTGAGTATCTTCTGACGACTCGGCTACGGATTCTACCGACTTCTCTACAACAGGTTCTTCTACAACGGGGGCAGCTACTTTCTTAGAAGGCTTGACAACAGAAGACGATGGCTTGGTCGCGCGCTTTCGAGGAGGACTCGACTTAGGAGGCATATTATAATAGATAATACGCTATACTTTTTAAGTTGTTTTGAAAAACAATTAATATATTATGTTTTTGCTTGATAACATCCTGTAAAAATAAAATAAAAACGAATAAAAACGAATAAAAACGAACAAATTAGTATACAACTGATTGATAGAACCAAGGAAGAGATATCGCTGCATTATTACTAACTATTGTTAATGCTGTTAAAACATAACAGGCTCCTAAACTTTTAAATTCGTTGTTTATACCATGCTTTATAAATTTTTCAATAATAGAAAGGGCGGTTGATTTTAGTTGATTTAACGATAAATTATTCGATATGTATTGCATATTAATATTGATAAATGGATTTCCTAAAGGAGGGCAAATAGAAACTTTTGTAATATGATCGATTTGTGCACGATACGTCCAAATATCATACAATTCATGTATAAATGTTATTAATTGATGAATATTTAATGATAAAAGCCATGAACTATCTGTATAATTACCTAGTGCATCAATTTCTTGAAATATGGATAAAGCTCTTAATTCTATCTGTTTTGAATAACTTATATTCTCATTTTCTATTTTAATATTTGTTGTAATATTTAATATTTTACTTAGTTTTATCAATCTATTAATCGTATTTAATGGATTGTTTTTTAGAGTAAATTCACTCCTATTATAGGGATTTGATGGATTCTTTTTATTTTTTTTTATGTAAGTATAAAGAGATATCATATCAAAACCATAAATAAAACCATCCTTATCTTTAATACTAATAAATTGATTATAGTCTATATCTTTCATATCCGTTAAAGTATAAAAGTCACTTTGATTATTACACAATTCTCTTTTAAAAAATGCAGGGCCTTTTAATATTATGTACCTTTTAACAATCATTTTTCTTATATTTTTTTGGATTTTTATAATTATATGCGAGAGTTTTAAAAAATTGTATAAATTATTTAGAATTTCATTTTTCTTACCACTAATTTTTTGTTTATAATGCTTGGCAATTAATTTTAATTCGGATAAACGATAATTGTATAAAACTAAGTTTTCATAATCTTTATATTGAAGTATATTTCCACTTACTTCTTTTGGAGACCTTTTATTAGAACTGAAACTCATATTTGTGTAAAATGATTTAATATCTATTTTTCTTTTGGTGGGTTTTTTCACATTACATTGATTTGTACTTATAACAATATTTTGACTATTTAAACTATTTAAGGTCATTATATTATTAAATTATATTTTCTTTTTGAATCATTTTTATAAAATAATAATGATTTTAACAATCATTATTATTATTTATTTTTATGCGATTCTGAAAAAAAATTGATCCACAAATACCCCTTAAAAAAGAAAATAATCACGATGTCCGCAATGAACCCCGAAGATCAGATTATCAGTGGCGCTGCCCTCTCCCCCGCTAAGGATGTATCCTACGGTAAACCTCGAGTAAATGCAAATGGTGGAAAAAGCATTGCTCTTCTAGGAAAGTTCAATAAAAATCTCCATGTTTCTACTCCACTTATGATGACATGGGGTCTAAATGTAAATGAATTTGAAGCCGGTAAAAAGACGTATGATTTGTCTTTGCAATTCCCGCGTGAACAGGATGCAAATTATTCTGAACAAACGGTAAGCTTTCTTGAAAATCTTACTAGTCTGGAGGACATGATTAAATCCGATGCCGTTAAGAATTCGAAGGATTGGTTTAATAAAGCGAAGATGACTCCTGAGGTTGTAGATGCTCTATGGAGTCCTATGTTGAAATATCCAAAGAATCCTAATACGGATGAACCAGATACTTCACGTGCACCAACCCTTCGTGTAAAACTTGAATATTATGATGGAAAGTTTTCAAAAGACCTTGAATTGTATGACCTAGAAGGCAACCTTATGTATCCTCCTATGAATGATAGCGGTGAAGCGGACTTGACCACTTCTCCTGAAAGTCTTATTCAAAAAACTCAAAATGTAGCACTTGTTTTGAAGTGCGGTGGACTATGGTTTGTGGGTGGTAAGTTCGGAATCACCTGGAAACTAATGCAGGGTGTGGTACAACCTCGCGCAACTCTGCGTGGAAAGTGTCATATTAAACTAAATGTTGCAGAAAAAGACCTCATGAAAAAGGCCGCGGCGGCAGCAGAAGAGGATGACGACGAAAATGAGGAAAACGTTGGAATCGATGTAGAGGATTCAGATGATGAAGAAGAAACCGTCGCAGAAAAAGACGAGCCAGAAGAAACACAAGAAACACAAGAAGTAGTAGAGCCAGAGCCACCAAAGAAAAAGAAGGTTGTACGACGCAAAAAGACGGTTGCAGCAGAAGACAGTTAATCTATAATATCTATTAAATAAAAAATAAAATATTCAAGATGATAAATAGGTCTATAATTATTATTATAATACTGAAAAAATAAATACATATGTAAAAATATATCTGGTAATTTATTCTCACTTATTTTTTTATCTGTTATTAATGATTTTAATATATACCATATACAATCATAAATATTTAACTGATAAATAAAAATATCGTATAAATTATCTCTAAATTTTAAATAATTTATTTGTTCTTTTGAACACATTTTTTCAATTATTATATCACATATGATAACATGTGATGACTGTAAATTATGTAAATTATCATAACCATGTTTTATATTTGTTATATTATCAGTATCTGTATTTTTTAAATATTTACATACTTTTACATATGAACTTTTACTCGGTCTAGGTATATGAATTCTTTCACATATATTTATAATATTATTAGGTATAAAAGAAATATGCTCTGTTAGCAATATGTATTTAAATTCTATTTTCTGAAATAAAGGCTTTTGCATATAACTATAAAAATTTTCTAATAATTCATTGTGAATATCATGAAAATTTTTACACACTATTATACATATTTTATTATTATTACTAACAGATATATTTATTAGTTGGTTATATATATCATTCCATAATAATTTTGAGTTGCAACCTAGTAAAGAAAAATCTATCTCTACATGAATATCACTAACCATAAAATAATAATTTATTTTCTGAAATATAATACAAATTTTTTTTTCGTATTTTAAATTAGACCCACTGTATTTTTTTATACTTTCCAACATTTGTGTATATTTCCCAACCCCTGTAGGACCATACAATATTATATTTTTTAAGTTATCTATTGATTCTGGAAATTTATCATAATATTCCTCATACTTTTTGTGCAATTTACATTTTTTTGATTTTTCTAAGTAATCACAAAAATGGCTCTCGTAATACTTCATATTATTATTATTATTATTAATTGTTTTATTTCTTTATTTACTAATATAAACGTATTATTATTTATAATTTACTTAAATAATAAAATATAAATATACAAATGATAATCGTAATACCAATTAATGAATTCGATGAAAAAAATGTTTATTTTAGTGATGTAGTTAAAAACATTGTTATTAGTGATAGTATTTTTATTAGAATATATTATTCCACTGAATTATTTACAATGAATGGCTTGTTTTTATCTGTTCCTTTGACACTATCTAATATTGAAAAATCATATAGTAAAACTAAATGTTCTTTTAATAGTTTTAATAATATGGATACAATAGATAAAATAAAAGTAATTGAACACGATATACTTAAAAAATTAGAAATTAGAGATAAAACACCGATATATAAAATAACTAATCAATTACTAGAAGAAAACATTAAATTATATAATTTTGATAACTCTATTAAGAAGAATAATTATAATTTTATATGTAAAATTTCTGGATTATGGGACGATGGTAATAACTATGGATTAACATACAAATTTATTACTTAACATGTATCACCTGATATTAATTTACCTTTTTCTTTACATATATTTTTTGTTTCATAACCAAGCATATTTTTTTTACTAGCTATATCATTGTACATGGAAATAATAGCTATAGATATTCCTATAATACACACTGCAACAAAAGCAGACGCCCCAGGTATATTTTTATTAGTTCCTTTAACAACTTTATATAATAAAAATCCCATGTAAATAACTATGAGTACATCTACACATAATAATAATATAAAAATATATTGAGAACGCTTCGAAGCGTCGTCTCGACCACTTGAATAACGAGGTGCATATATTTCAGATGTTTCATATAAGGTAGTTTTATTTGCATTACTTTTTTTTACGTGTACCTTGCAATATATATCTTCAAATTTAGGGTCCGCTATAATAAACATATGTATAAATATATAAAAAAATACTGAAATAAATACTGAACCTGAAAATACAATTACACCATTAATGTCTCTATCTGTAATTAATGTAAAATATGCTGTAAATATAGATATTAAAAATAAAATAAGATTGCCCCACGATAAAGAATAATATGTTTTAAAATCCATATCACGTGCAAACGGAACTATAAAACTTTTTACAATTAAAAATATTACATATACACCAATTACAGGAATAATTACATAGCTATTAGTAGTTATTTCTCCAACCATCATATAGTATATATATATATTATATAAAGTTATTAATTCTTTCAAGCAATTCTTTTTCGGTGGATTTAGATATATCGTTAATGTCTTTTAATTTACTTACATTTATAAATTTAGGTTTCTTCATTTTTTGTGTTTTATAATATATATAATCTCCATATTTCCCTTTTCTAATACTTAATTCTTCACTAAATTTTTTTATTATGTTTTTATTAGAATTCATAAATTCTTCTATATCTGATACAGTTATTGTTTCATTTATATTTTTTTTAAATCCTTTCAATGATTTTTTATTTGATCCCCATTCAATATATGGTCCAAATTTACCATTTTTTATAAATATATCATGACCTTCATATTTTCCTATTAAAATATTACTGTTATTATTTGTTTCTATTATATCCTCTAATTTATAATCATTATTTCTTAATTTATTTATATCTAAATCTTTTTTTGCATTTTTAAAAGTAATTTTTCCATTTTCATTGCATTTTATAACGGGTCCATAACGACCAATTGTATATTCATGATGTTCATCTATACGAATATTTTTATTGTAAGTATTTATTTTTGTTGAAAGTGAATCAATTGTATCATGACATGATTTACATAAAGTGTTCCATATCATACCTCCTTTTGCTATTAAATCTAAATTATCTTCCATTTCTTTTGTATATGAATAATTAAACATTTCATTATAGTATTCAAGTAAAAACTCTAGTACTATTATACCTAAAGGCTGTATCACTAATTTTTTATTTTCATTACCAATAATCTTTTCTTCGTTTATGGTAATTATCTCTTGTTTCACTACTTTAAAATTCTTACAATTCATTTTTTTACCTTCTATATCTTGTAATTTCACATAATTTCTTTCTTGAATTTTATCTACTAAACTAGAAAATGTTGAAGGTCTACCTATACCTTTTTCTTCTAATAATTGTACCAATTTTGCTTCATTTATATGGGATTTTAAATTTTTAATGGTCATGTTAGCTATAATTTCATTATAATCTATTATTGACTTTTTTTTTAAGGTTGTAAGATAATTATAAAATACTTCTGATTTATCATCTCCGTATAATATTTTCCAACCAGGAAATACTACACTATGACACGGGTATTTATATAAATATTCTAAAGGAGCTGAAATTTCGGCACTAATACAATTTAAAACTGCATTGCTCATACATGCAGCACATGATACTCTCCATATTAAATCATACATTTTTTTCTCTCGTGCTGTAAACTTGCTTGAAATAGATACTATAGATATATCTGTTGGACGAATTGCTTCGTGTGCATCTTGTGTATTTTCATCTTTTTTTGTACTTGTTTTTCTAATACCTAATCCATCTATTTTAGGATTTATATAAGTATCGTCCCATTTAGATATTATGTATTCCTTTACACTTTCTAAAAATTTTTTACTAAAAGTTTTACTGTCTGTTCTCATGTAGGTTATCAACCCTTCTTCATATAACTTTTGACATATTCTCATTGTCTCTTTTGGAGAGATTTTAATTTCATTATTTGCTTGTTGTTGAATCATACTTGTAGTTAAAGGTGAAGGTGGATTTCGTGATACCTTTCTTGGCTTTGAACAAGTATATATATGTTTATGCTGGAGAGATTCATTTAAAAACTTAATCGTTTCCTTTTCCTCTTGAAAACTATGGTTTAATTTAAATTGTAAATTTTTAGAAGTAAAATATCCTGTAATATCATACATAATCTCTCCAGGAGTAGCATCTATTTCTTTTTGATTTTCATATATTAATCTCAACGCAGGTGTTTGACACCTTCCTGCACTGAGTCCTGATTTTGAATTCCAGCTGATATTTTTCCATAATGCTGGAGAGATTTTAAAACCTACAATAATATCTAATATTTGTCTGGCTTGTTGCGCGTTAACTAAATTCATATTTAAAATGGTTGGATTTTCTACTGCCTTACATATTGCAGTTTTAGTTATTTCATGGAATATAATTCTTTTTGTTGTTTCCACTGGTAAAGAAAATATATTACATATATGCCATGCTATTGCCTCACCTTCCCTATCGTCATCTGTAGCTAGTAAAATATCATTACATTCACTAATACACTTTTTTAATTTCGGATATTGACTATTTTTTTCATTCATAGAATATTTAGCTCGATAATTATTTTCTATATCAATATCTTTTAAACTAGCTAATGTCCTTATATGACCATAACTCGCGATACATTTATATCCATCGCCTAAGTAAGACTCTATTTTTTTACATTTTGCTGGAGATTCCACTATTATTAATATCTTGTTTCGTGCGGACATTTATTATATAATTGTATATATTTACATTTATATAATTTCAATTATTATTCATATAAAGGTACTCTCACCTTTAGTAGAGATAGTTTATCTGAAATCATTTCACTCTTATTTTAAAAGTCTGGAGAGATTTAAAAAATTATCTATATATAAAGATGCCAAACAAAATTACATTTAAAATCAAGAAAAATCTACCAAAATTCAAACGAGGATTTCCAATAGGTATGACAAAGAATCGCAAATTTAAATTCCGTAAAAATTTAACTCGAACTGAGTATGATGAACCTTTTCTTGCGATTAATCACATTCAACCAACTGTATCAAAATCGGTAGGCGTAGATAGTTCAAGATTAACTGGCCCCAAGTCAATATTCGATGGTGGAAAGAAAAAAAAAATAAACTAAACATGATAATCCTGAAATTTTTCATTCATTATCTTGTAATCTCTCCAGCTTAGTTGTTTATGTTCTCTTTTCGGAGCAGGAAGAGTATCATTCTTTTCTAGCTTTGAACCTTTTCTTACTGCAGAATCTATATATATTTCACGTAATATTTTACCTACCTCAAATGAAGCCTCGTGCTGATCTGATGTACCATTCTCTATTTTTTCTAATATATCAATAAAGTTATTAAATAATTTTACATCTATTTCATCTAATACTAATTTATTAAATATATCTGTATAATTTGCAAATAAAAATGGACAATTTTCTCGACATACTTTTATTAACTTTTTTTCTTGTGTTTTAGCTTTAAGTTTTTGAATTTTAACTACATCTTTTCTAATATTAGAACTATGCTTTAAAGATCTTATTTTATCTGTTTGGTCTGATACATTATTCGCTTTAATCATTTCTTGCAATTTTAATCTTTCATTTGCATTCATATTTTATATAATTAACTATTTTTTTTTAATATATTTTAATCTAGATATATTTTAATGAAAAAGAAAACGAACAATCCGTCGGCAAACGGTCCTAATTTTAAATGTCCTACTATTGCAGGAGAATCTGCAGAGAATAATATGATTGGATGTAAAATGGCAGCCTTATCTAATGAAACTTCTAATCTAAATTCAGAAACACAACAAGGGTTTCGCTGCTACAAGGAGAAGCCAGACCCGACCATCATGCTCATCTTATTCTCACTATTAATCGGTGTTATCAGCATTGGAATGGTTAGTAGCTCAAGTTTTTGGCGTCGTATGCGAAAACTACTCAATAACCGTTTAAAGAATTGGTTGTAGAAAAACATAAATATTAAATAAAATATAAAAATTAATAATATGATTATATTTTATTATGCTTACTAATGATTTTTATCTTTCCATATTAATTGTAGTGATATTTTTTATACTTTCTATAAATGGTATTTTAATAACACATTATGAATTAATTAAAAAACATTGGTCTAAAATGAAATGTAATCCTTTGGTTATGCCTTTTGCAGGATTTTTCGGTGAAGACCCTCTGAGAAATTTTGAAAATTGTATTAAAGATATTCAAATTGGTTATATGGATATCGCATTAAGGCCTTTAAATATTAATATTGGATTTTTAAGTGATATAGGAACTCATCTTTTAGATGCTATTGTAAATGTAAGACAAATGTTAAATTTTTTAAGAAATAGTTTAATGGCGATAACGGCTTCTATATTTTCTATATTTAGTAATGTTATTGTGGAATTTCAAAAATTATCTATTGGAATAAGAGATTCTATTTCTAAAATGGTAGCTGTTATGTTTGTTATGACCCATACTCTTAATGGAACTACAAAAACAATGAGAAGTGCATGGAGAGGACCTCCAGGTAAAATGTTAAGAGACATCGCTGGTATGGGCGACTTCATCAGAACACTAGAAATAGACCCTTTCGCTGACGCGGAAAAAGACTTCAAAAAGGTGGGTAAGGGCTTTGAAAAAGCTGGGGAAGGAATAAAAGGATTATTCTGTTTTCATCCAGAGACATTATTATTACTAGATACAGGTGATTATGTAAAAATGAAACATGTTAAAATAGGAAGTAAACTAAAAAATGGTAGTATAGTTAATGGAGTACTTAAATTAAATAATTTAGATAATAAAGGAAACATCGATGAACTATTATACGCATTACCTAATGGTGAAAATGAACGACCCGTCCTTGTAACTGGAAAACATCTTATATATTATAACAATAAACTAGACTTTGTTAAAAATCACCCTCATGCTAAAATTACTAATATAAATACTAAAAAACTTTCTTGCTTAATTACAAGCGACCATCACATACATATAGGAAATTATGTTTTCTGGGATTGGGAAGATACTGAAGAAATGCGAAAAGATTTAAAATAAATTAATTTAATATCATATAATATTAATATGAATCCTAATGAATCCTATAATAATTTAAGTGATTTATTAAATAATCAATTTTCAAAAAATGATAGTAAGATTTTTTCCGCTGTACCATCTATGTTTAAAGCTATCGCAATATTAATTGTATTTATTATTTTGTTTTATGCTTTATATGTTTATACTTCATATGATAGATTAAAATTAATATGGCCTGAAAAAAAATGTTCTCCTGATATGACATTTTTAGCTGGATTATTTAAACCAGAAGGTGATAATAGAAGCAATTTTAGATACACATATGACATTTTTGTTGATTGCAATAAAAAAATATTATTTAAAATGGTATTATGGTTTTTTGCACCTTTTTATAAATTATTCAACACTTTAAATATATTTTATTCTTTAGTATTAGAATTAGGATTATCTCTTAGAAATTCTACAATAAAAGTAACTCAAGGATTAACAAACGTTTTCATGGACCTTTTAAACAAAATACGTAATATGATTGTCCCTTTCCAGAAAATGTTTCCTGTTATAAAAGATACTTTAAATAAAGGTAATGTTTTTTTGATGATTGGTGTACATACTGTAAGAGGCATTTTAATGGCCTTAAAATCTTCTATGGACCTTCTTTATCACGGTGCTATCGATTTAATGATTCTTCTCATCTTCTCCGTCATTCTTATGTTTGTATGGCCTATATATTTACCCGTTGGTCTAGTAGCAGCAGCTCTTCAAAGAATTTTTGGATTAAAATATACAGCAGCTATACCTAAATTCCCGGGCTTTTGTTTTGATGAAAATACAACTATTTTAACTAAACAAGGCAAAGTAAAAATTAAAGATATATCTCTTGGGACTATATTACATGACAATTCAAAAGTAACCGCTAAATTAGAACTCGATAGTAATAAACAAGATATGTATAATTTAAACAATATTATAGTAAGTGGTTCACATAAAATATTATTTGAAGATAAATGGATTGAAGTATTTAACCACCCTAATGCAATGTTAATAGAAAATTATAATAAGCCTTATATTTATTGTTTAAATACTACTAGTAAAAAGATAATTATAGATTCCATGATTTTCTCGGATTGGGATGATATAGATGATAAAGATATCAGCGAATTAAATGAAAAATATTCAAATGTTTTTAATAATACTATATGTGAATCTAATATTCAAACATATTTTGAAAGTGGATTTGTTAAAAATACACCCATAGAAATAGAAGACGGTAGAACTGTTCATATACAAGACCTAGAAGTAAATGATATTCTTATTAACGGAACTATTGTTAAGGGAATTGTAGAAATAGATGCTACTAATATTGACATATACGAATATTATATAGAAAATGATAAAGTTATTGGTGGACCAAATCTACAAATATACAATCATTCTACTAGTATATTAGATACATTTGAATTATGTAAAATGAAAACCTTAACAAAAGAAAAAAAATTATATCATGTTATAACTGATTCTTTAACTATTAAAATAAAAGATAAATTATTCTTAGACTACAATGGAGCTATCGAAACTTTACTACTTGAAGATAGAAATCGTATATTAGGATTAATTTAATTTTATATGAATAAAATAATAATTTTATAAATAATTAAATTATTATTTAAAGATACATCCTGCTTTGAAAGTCGTTATTTGTTTCAGGTGCTTTCAAAAGTTTGTCTACTATTTCCTTTGTTAATTCCAGGGGAAACGATATATCCAGTGTTTCCTTTTCATTAAATAATTTTGTACCTGGTTTCATCAAACGATATAAATTAAGCTTTGTACAAATAATCTCAAGACATCTTTTTAGATTACGAACACCACTTTCATTTCCGCCGAATTTTTCAATAATATATTCCATACATGAGGTAGGTATATTTATCTGGTCTTCGTCAAATTTAACTTGTTCCTTTATTTTCGGAAGCAAATGTTTTTCTGCAATAATTACCTTTTCCTTTTTATCATACCCTTTTGTATTAATCTTATACATTCTATCTTTCAAAATTGGATTTACTTTGTCATCGTCATTATAACTAAAGATAAACAAACATTTATTTAAATCAAAATCTAATTCCGCAAAATATTTATCGTGAAATCTATCATTTTGTGTTGTATCTGTCAAATGCGTAAGTACTCCTGCTATCTCCTCGCCTTTTGGGGTATCACTTATCTTATCTACTTCATCAAAGTAAATAACTGGATTCATACAACGACTTTTAATTAAGATATCTACTATCTTACCAGGCATACTACCTTCATATGTATACCCATGACCCTCTAGAAAACTACTGTCGGTTGCACCACCCAACGCTATAAATGCAAATGGGCGATTCAAAATTTTACTTATACCTTCTTTTACTAACGTAGTTTTTCCTGTACCAGGCGGGCCTTTTATAGCTATAGCCGTACCTGTTGCAGTAGGGTTAGAAATCCATGTGCCGACCATTTGCATAATTTGCAACTTTGCATCATCCATTCCATACACAGATTCATTTAATATTCTCATGGAATTTTCCATAAATTCACTACATTTTTCGGGTCCTTCTGTTATAGACATTGGAATTTTTTCATAAGTATTAAATGGTATCCTCATAAAAGTATCTACCCAGTTTTTCATCTTGTAATATTCACCTCCACCTGGCTCGATATATCTTAAAGCGGTAATCTTTTTAAGAGCACATGCCTTGAAATGGTCTGGGATATCCGATTCTAATAGCTGGATTCTATAAGGTTTCTCCATTTTAATTAATTTATTCAATGATTCCATTTGACCTATTATAACTTCTTGCTCGGATACTTTCAACTTTTTAAAGAATGTATAATCATTCATATCACCCTTCTCTTTTACTACTTTCTTAAACTTAGTCATATTTTTATTTCTTTTCTTTTTCTCAGATTTTTCTTGAGCGACTTTTAAATATTCTTTCTGATCTTTATTCATGTCTAAAATTTCTTGCAATGTCTCAGAATCCTTATTATCTTTAATTAGTTCTTTTGCCATCTTAGAGAAATTTTCTATTAATTCCATCTCAGATTTATAATATGATTCATCCTTTTTTACTTTAGTTTTTTTTGATTTTTCCTTTTTTTTATCTTCATCCTCTTCCTCTTCTTCACTTTCTTCCTCACTCTCTTCTTCCTCTTCGTATTCGTCTTCGTCTTCATCTTCATTAGGATTACCAATTGTAAATACTATATTAAATTGTTTCCCATCTAATTCATCTTCCTCTTCGTCATCTTCGTCATCTTCATCCTCTTCCTCTTCATCCTCATCTTCATCCTCCTCCTCCTCTTCTGTTTCATAATCACTATCCTCCTCTTCTGCATATTCTTCATCATAGGCTTCTAATATTTTAATCAATTCCTTTTTATTGGTTGATTTTACTCCCTTTATACCTCTATTTTTACATTCAGTTTTTAGATCACTAACACTACATTTATTATACGGAACAATTTCTTCTTCTAAATAAAGAGTTTCAGTTTTTTCTTTTTTAGAAGTATTTTTTTTCATTTTATCAAATGATTTTTGTTTTTCTTCATGTTTTATTTGTTCATCTAAATGTTTTGATGGAAATATTTTTTGCAATAATTTTTTGTAATCCATATTGTTAAATTCTTCGTCGTCATCATCATCTGGACTTTTATCTCCATTGTCGGAATGATTTTTACGTTCTTTTTCCTTATCTTTTTTATCTTTGTTTCGAAGATTGTATCTTTTCTTTTTTGAATCGGATGGCATACTGTATATTGATATATATATTTTATATATATTTACAAATCAATTTTATAAATATAGAATTAAAAATTGAAAACAAATTAAAATTAATTCTATATTTATAATAAGATGGATACAAGAAATAAATATAAATCAAGAACATCAGATATTGTAGGTATACAATTTAGCATTTTATCTCCTGATGAAATACGAAAAGGTTCAGTAGCAGAAATAACCACTAGAGATACTTATATCAATAACAAACCTGTTATTGGAGGGCTTTTTGATCCGCGTATGGGAGTATTAGAACCCGGATTAATATGTCCAACGGATGGATTTGATTATATGAAAACACCTGGATATTTTGGTCATATTGAATTAGCTAGACCGGTATTTTACATACAATATTTAAATACTGTAATTAAAATATTGCGATGTATATGTTTTAAATGTAGTAAATTGTTAATTTCAAAAGAAAAATATGAAAATATATTAAAAAATTGCACTCATGAAGAAAGATGGAATGCTATTTTCCAATTATCCAGTAAAGTAAAACGATGTGGTGATGAATCTGAAGATGGTTGTGGATGTAAACAACCCTGTAAAATTAAAAAAGAAGGATTAGCAAGTCTTTTTGCAGAATGGGATAATTTAAATAGCAGTGAAGCAAGTGAAGAAAATAAAGATGAAAAACTTAATATAAAATTACAACCTGAAATGGTAATAAAAATGTTTCGACGAATAAGCGATGAAGATGTTAGTTTTATGGGTTTTAGTCCTATATTTTCAAGACCTGATTGGATGGTATGTCAGGTTTTAGCGGTTCCTCCTCCATCCGTTAGACCTTCTGTAAAACACGATGCTCAACAACGAAGTGAAGACGATATTAGTCATATATTAGTAAATATTATTAAAGCAAATAAAACGCTTCAAGATAAAATGTCTATAAATGCGCCATCAAATATAATCGATGATTGGACTACTTTACTTCAATATTATATTGCTACTATGGTAGATAATAAAATACCAGGGGTAGCTTCTGTAGCACAGCGTTCTGGTAGACCACTAAAATCAATAAAAGAAAGATTGAATGGAAAAACTGGTCGAGTAAGAGGTAATCTTATGGGAAAAAGAGTAGATTATTCTGCACGTTCTGTTATTACCCCTGACCCTAATCTATCTATTGAAGAACTTGGTGTTCCCCTGAAAATCGCAAAAAATTTAACTAAACCTGATATAGTTAATGATAGAAATAAACAATTTCTTTTAAAGTTGCTTCAAAATGGACCAGATGAGTATCCTGGAGCAAAAATACTCGAAAAAAAAAATGGAGAAAATATATCTTTAAGATATGTTGACAGAAATTCTTTAAGACTAGAAAATGGAGATATTCTACATAGACATCTTATGAACGGAGACGGTGTTCTTTTTAACAGACAACCTACACTGCATCGCATGAGTATGATGTGTCATATAGCTAGAATTATGCCAAAAGCGGATACTTTTAGATTGAATGTTGCTGTCACAAAACCTTACAATGCAGATTTTGATGGTGATGAAATGAATCTTCATGCACCTCAATCTATAGAAGCTGAAATCGAATTGAAAACATTGGCTGCAGTGCCTTATCAGTTTATTAGTCCAGCTAACAACAAATCTATTATTGGGGTTTTTCAAGATTCACTGTTAGGTATATTTAGATTTACAAGAGAAAGTAGCAAAGTTTCCTTTACAAAGAGAGATATTATGAATTTACTTATGTGTATTAAAAATATAGATATTGACTTTCTTAAATCTTCGTCTACAGCATTTGATATATTAACACAAATTTTCCCTCCTTTATCACTTAAATATAAAACAAAAGGATTTGGAGACGAAGATGATTATGAAACATCTAACTCTGTAGTAGAAATAATTAATGGTGTAATTAAAAGAGGACAAATAGAAAAAGCTGTTATTGGTAGTGGAGGAAAAGGATTAATTCAAAGAATTTGCAACGATTTTAGTTATGTAAAAGCTAAAGAATTTATTGATAATTTGCAAAATATTGTAAATGAATATATGAAAACAAGTGGATATAGTGTAGGAATCAGCGATTTAATTGCAAATGATATTACTAACGAATCTATCAATAGTACCATTAATACAAAAAAAGAAGATGTACAAAAATTAATAGATGAAACAAGACTCGGTATTTTTGATAATAAAACTGGTAAATCAAATGTAGATGAGTTTGAAACACAAGTGAATGATATATTAAATGAAGCCGCAAATATTACTGGAAAAATAGGAAGAAAAAGTTTATCAAAAGACAATCGTTTTGTAGCAATGGCTGTATGTGGTTCAAAAGGTTCTGACCTAAATATTTCTCAAATGATATCTTGTTTAGGACAACAAAATGTGGATGGAAAAAGAATTCCATATGGATTTGATAGTAGAACATTGCCACATTATTCAAAATATGATGACTCGCCTGGAGCTCGTGGCTTTGTTGAAAATAGTTTTATTAGTGGATTGACTCCTCAAGAGTTATTCTTTCATGCCATGGGTGGCAGAACAGGTCTTATTGATACCGCTGTAAAAACATCCACTACAGGATATGTACAACGTAGATTAATTAAAGGACTTGAAGACCTTATAGTCGCATACGATATGACTGTAAGAAATAACAAAGGAAAAATAGTGCAATTTCTATACGGACACGATGGTTTTGATGCTATCAAAATAGAAAATCAAAAATTTAAAATCGCAAGCATGAAAACAGAAGATATATATGCACATTTTCAAATGCCTAGCGACAACTTAAAAGACAAAATATTTACGACCTCGTATACAAAACCTACTCTTAAAAGAATGAAAAAACAAGAGCAAGAACTTAATACGCGATGTAAATCCATTATTGATGAATTTACAAATGTTCAGGCAGTTATCATAAAAAATGTATTTAAAGATAAAGAAAATGACGATATACAATCCCCAGTTGCATTTTCATACATCATTAATAATGTGAAAAATCAACATCATATTCAAAGCAATTCTATGGTCGACCTTACGCCATTAGAAGCATTTCAACTTATTGATAACACTATGCAAGGCTTTGAAAGTAATTATTATATTAAACCTAATTTGCTTTTTAAATATTTATATTATTACTATTTATCTCCTACTGAATTACTTATGATTAAACGATTTAATAGAAAGTCATTGATACATCTATTAGGACAAATAGAATATTATTATAAAAAAGCTATCATTTCTCCTGGTGAAATGGTAGGCATGATTGCAGCTCAATCTATAGGAGAACCTACTACACAAATGACTTTAAATACATTTCACTTTGCAGGAGTTGCTAGTAAATCCACTGCAACACGAGGTGTTCCAAGAGTAGAAGAAATTCTTTCTCTTTCAGAAAATATAAAAAAACCTTCCGTAACTATTTATTTAAAAGAATTTGACCAACAAGATAGAGATAGAGCTAATACTATTAGTAAAACAATAGAAGATACAAAATTAAGAGATGTTGTTAATAGTATAGAAATATGCTTTGACCCTAAAGATGATAGTAGTAATATTGGTCCTGATAAATCTTTCTTAAAATTATTTAATGAATTTGAAAAAATTATTTATGAATCTAAAGAAGAAACTAAGGTAAATAAAGAAAAGTCAAAATGGATTTTAAGAATTATTCTAGATAAAGAATCTATGTTAGATAAGAATATCACTATGGATGATATTAATTTTGCAATTAAAAATAGTTATAAAGAAGAATTAACATGCATATTTAGTGATTTTAATTCTGACGAACTTGTAATTAGAATTAGAATAAATAAAATATTGCAAAAAAAGAAGGGCGCTACAAATTCAACATTGGACCAATCTGATGAAATTTACTATTTGCAAAATTTTCAACAACAGCTTATGGACAATATTATATTACGTGGTATTAAAAATATTAAAAAAGTTCTTTTAAGAAAAAATCCTGGAGTTTTAAAATTTTCAGAAGGAAAATATGTAGCAAAAGATACATGGGTATTAGATACCGTAGGGACTAATTTGACAGACATATTGGCTATTCCATACATTGATACCACAAAAACATATAGTAATAACATTCCAGAAATATATAAAGTATTAGGTATTGAGGCCGCTAGACAATCTATTTATAGAGAATTTATAGAAGTTCTGGAAGATAGTGGTACTTATATCAATGAACATCATTTATCTATATTGTGTGATAGAATGACATATAATAGTAAAATGATTTCTATTTTTAGACACGGGATTAACAATGATAATATTGGCCCGCTTGCTAAGGCTTCTTTTGAAGAAACTCCAGAAATGTTTATTAAAGCTGCGAAACATGCTGAAATTGATATCATGAAAGGAGTATCTGCTAATGTCATGTGTGGTCAAAAAGGATACTATGGTACAAATCTATGCGATCTTTATTTAGATATACAAGAATTCAAGAAACTTTCCGCTGAAATAGAAAATGATAAAACAGAAGATGATGAAATTAAATCATTATTCGCTAATATTGATGACCCTAAAGACCCTTGCTCTAAATCAAATATGATTATGAATAATAATATATCTAACATAACTGCGCTAGACATACCCGATGACGATGATGATTTTACTATTAATATATAAATAACATAAATAATATACATATATTATATCAATTGTAAATGCAGCATTTAAAAGAAAATGACTTATATATTAGTATTTTAAAAACTTTAAACCCCGATGTAAAAATTTCTGACCCATTTAAATTAAGTCTTTATGACACGAATAAAGAACGGACGAGTTATTCATTTATAGAAAGATTTTTTTTATCTTCATTTTATTATAAAAAAAAATTTCAAGCTTTTAAAGAAATGAGAGATAACATTTTTATTAGTGATAAAGAAAAAAATTTACTAACTAATTCCTTTAACAAATCACAATTCTTATTTCACTTTTTTAAAAAATTTTATATTAGAAAAACATATGATAAATATAAAATACACAACAACGACCGAGATTTTAATTTATTACCGTTAAGTAATTACAATAAAAGATTTATTGTTTCTATTATTGAAGATAATATTATTTATAAATATACTATATTTGATTTACTTAAAATTATAAAAAATAGTTTATGCTATTCTTATGCAATGTTTGTTGAACCTAAAGAACCAAAAAATCCTTACACAAATATTAGTTTCTCGTTATATAACCTATATAATATTTACTTTATAACAAAAAATTTAGATATAACTTTTCCAGTATTATTAAATGTATATTTTAAAAGTAATTTTGATTTAGATTTATTAATAATAGATTATGAATCTATTTTAAGAGATGAAATTATAAAAAATTACTATAGTGATGCTAGTAATACTAAAAAATATACTGATATTATCCAAATACTTGACAAATATAAAAAATATGCACCAACTCTTATAATACATCGGAGATTTTCAAAAAATGAAGTTATTGAAAAATTAGGGTTTTTATTGCCAATTAATTTATATATAAACTATTCTTATAATCCATCCAAACGTATTTATTATAAAAAATTAATTAAAAAACATTTAATAGAATTTAATGAAAAAAATCCACTATTTGGAAGAATTATTTTTACTAGAAATACAAGAACTTCTTCTATATTTAGTAATGATATATACAACTCATCATATGATTATAGCGAAAATATATTATCGCCGACGGGAGCTAGAACATATTCGTTTGCCTCATCATCATCTTCTTCCCCGATTAGAAATTGGTATCCGTTAAATCTTGAAACAGATACAAATACAGTTGTTTCAAATATTTCAAGCATTAATCTTGATAACGATATTAGCGAAACTACTGAGGATAACGTATCCGAACCTATTATAGAAGAACCCGATAGTGATGATGAATTGGTATCCGATATTGAAGTTGAATAAATAATTAAAAAATGTAATTAATTATTTATTATTTAACTAATAATATTTTCTTTTTTTTAATTCTATAATTATCAAGATACCCTCGTAAATCTAGCTTTAAACTATCTTCCACAACATCTTTTAAAGATTCTGTTATATCGCTTTCTTTATCTTTAAACAATACTTCTTCTGTATTTATATTTTTACTTCCTTTACTATCAACTATCAATCTGTATTCTGGATATAATTTTTTTTCGGTAGATATTATTATTTTTAATATAAAATATTTATTTTCTATATTATTATTCATTACAAAATATTTTTCTCCAGTGTATGTTATTTTTCCAGCAGATATAACAATAATTGGCAAATTTAATGTATTAGATAATATCCATATATCCATTAGTGATAAAAAGTAATTTTCTGACATAATGTAATCACTTAAGGATAATTTTTTACTGAATACTTGATATATATAAAATTTTTTCCCCTCATTTGATAAAATATCTTTTATTTTATTTAAATAATCTTTATAATTTACAGTATATTCTTTTATTAATAGATTTTTTATTTTATTTATATCCCATTCACCTTTATTAATATCATTTAAAATATTTAATATTATCTCAAAACTACATTTAATATTATTTAAATAAACCATTTCATAATATTTATTACTAGAATCTTCTAGTATTTTTTTTGAAAGTATTTTTTTAATTCTTAATTTATTTTTATAACAGGTTATTAATTTTTTAGATTGTTTAAGTTGTTCTACGTCTTTTGTAGAATAACTATAATATAAAGGATTCACATTTTCAAATGTAGCAGAGTCTACATATTTATTAGAACCTGCTGGTATCATATCTTCAAAATATTCCTTTGTCAATTCATTTTGAAATAGTAATATTTCATCGTCCTTTAAATTATAACTATCATTTTCTAGAGTTAAATACAACTTTTCATCAAATATATATTTATTAATTCGATTAAATCTTATTAATTCATCTGTTAATCTTTGATAATATAATTCTTCATTATCTATTTTCGGATTAAGTAAATGACTTCTTGGTATTAATAATACACAACCATTATCCTTTCTTAAACAATAAGGTTTATCACAGTTATCGTCTAAATCACATAAACTTATCCTCTGTATCTCTTTTAATACATCCTCTTCATATTCTACAAATTCTATATAAGAAATTAAAATACTTTTTAAGGTTTTTAATATTTTTTCAAATTTATTGAAATATAAAAAATCGTTTGATTTTATTATTTCTATAAATTGATTTTTGAAAGGTTTATTTTCTGGTTTATTTAAAACAATTCTCAACGTATTTCTAAAAACATTATAATAATTTTCTTGTAATTTTAACTTATGTATAAAATCTTCACGTTCTACATCTATAGTTTCATTATTTAATGTTTCTTTATCTGCAACAATATAATTTGAACTTTTTATTACAGGTAAATCCGGCTCTTTATTTTCTTCAGGTGGATCTATCTGTATAAATTGATTTGTTTCTGTTAATATACCTACAATTAATCCTTGTTCTTCTATTTTATTTAACGGACTGCATTTTATACTTTTATTTTTTTCTTTTAATGATGTTAAAAAATCTATTGTATTACGATAATTGTTCCATTCTATCTCATCTATAAATATTATATTTATATCTTCCATTATACTTGATGGTAAACATGGAACATAACCATTTATTCCATTAAAATTAACAATTAATGCTATTATTTTATTATTATAATTTATTACTTGATTTATTATTCTTGCATCCTTTATTTTTTCAATGTTGTTCTTTAAATCAAATAGTGATATATTTGCTTCGTATTCATATACATTTAATTTATCACCCGTTATTCCACAATAATTATTCATATATTCTTTAATTTTGTTAAACATTATTTTAATATTTGACATCATAGATGTATTTAATAATAAATGCGTCTTCTTTATTTCAATGGTTGTTTGTATATCTTTATATGTATAAATAGGTTCAAAATAATTATTTTTTTTCATTAACAATAATGTTGGCTTTCTTATATCAAAAATAGTATTAGAATAATAATTTGTTGGACAAATTAATTCCACATTATTTGTAATATCATTTTCTGGTATTTCTATAATAACTAAATTTAAACCTTTTGGAAAAAGCTTCTCATTTTTACTACATATTATATCCCATAAATATCTATGGTCTATTTCAACTGTATCGTCATCTAAATAATTATTAAAATTTATGTATGCATTTATTATATTTTTTAAATACTTTAATTGTGATTCATTCTCTTTATTTATCTTTTTATAAATATCAGTATCATTGTATTCTTCGATATCAATATTATTATTATCTATTTTACTGAAAGATGACACTAAATTACCATTATGATAACCTATAAATAAGTCTAGATTAACTGCTTCTTTTATATATTTTTTCATTTCTTTTATAGACGGTATTTCTTTTCCTTTTATAACATCTATGTAAACGTCTGCTATACAAGCAACAAAAGACTGAGATGGATGATTTTCTACTCCGTGTCGCAATGAACATTCTGTGAAAGCTGGAGGGTTTTTACTTGAATCAATATTACATTTATCTTTATCTATTTGTAAAAAAACCTGCATTACAAGAGGTAAATATCCCCATCTATTCGCCTCTAATGGAAATTTTTCACTACTTTTAACATAATTATCTACTTCATATGCTAGTTCTTTTTTTGCAACACTCTTTGCTTTTTTATCTTCTTCTCCCGTATCATCCATACATTCTCTCATTCTTTGTATCTGAGCAGGACTGTCCCATTTTTTAAAACAACAAGGTAAACACGCTTTCTTTAAAAATCCTGGTCCATGTTCTATATAATATTCTTTACCGTCTTTGGTTCTACCCACATGCTCCTTTGGAAAATTAAATTCATAAATAAATTTACCTTTTGGAACAACCTTTGCATCTCGAGGAATAATTGCATCCTTACCGCCGCAAACACCCTCCTCTACATCTTTATCCGATAAAGGCATATTAGTTTTCAAACACCAATATCTTGGACAAATATAATTAAATTTTTTATTTGTGCTACCAAACCTGAGAGAATGTGTATATGAACCTGGATGTTTGGCATCTATTATTTTTTTTTCTTCATCTGTTAGTATAATAGGCTGTCTACCCATATTTAACGCACAAGTTCTAGAATAAGTATTAAAATTTCCATCTTTTTTATATGAAAATAATGTAGGCTCGTATTTAGTTAATCTTTCATATATAAAATTTGGATACTTTAAACTCATTCCTTCTATATTTCTTATTTCTTTTACGGGACTTGTTTTTTTTTTATCCACTTCTGGCTTTGATTCTAATTCTGGCTCATCCTTTTTATCTATTGAATCTCCTACCTCTATTGAATCTCCTACCTCTATTGAA
>CESA01045967.1_pt1 | contig 26701 bp, 26 predicted proteins | sample 531061 | NCBI WGS metagenome assembly CESA01 (sample SAMEA2621254, study PRJEB7988) | marine metagenome | biome: marine biome (ENVO:00000447); feature: surface water layer (ENVO:00002042); material: "saline water (ENVO:00002010), including plankton (ENVO:xxxxxxxx)" | depth 5 m
ATAAACAAGTTTATTTCTATACTTGTTCATGACATCGGCAAGATATTGTTCTGCCTTTGCCTTTGGTAAGTTACCTACATCAATATAGAAGATTCTTCTTTCTGGTGCTCTAGATATTCTGTAGATCACCAGTGCATCTTCCATCATTGATAACTGATTTGCAGTCTTCAATGCTTTATGCAAATAACCTATGACTACATTTTTTGTGTAGTCTAACATACCAGAAGTAGTATAACTAATAGCTTCTGGCGCTATCTTGGCAGATTGTCCTTCATTGGCACTGCCTTTTAAGAAACCTTTATCATTGAAGACATAAAATTCTTCAATTTTCTTTATTATGTCAATATTTGTTTTCTTGTCTTTATCCTTTTCAACATTTCTGACCTTTTTAATTTTCATAGGGTCAATGTTTCTAAGGTCGACTAAACCTTGTTGTGGTCTACTGCTGTCTACGATTTTATGGAAGTAGATTCTTCCGTCTACATACCATTTTCTGAATAGTTCATGTGCGTTTTGATGAAACTTCATCAAAGAAAGGATAGTTTTGAATTCGTCATGCATCTTCTCTTTGATGCTGTCTGACAATTCGATGTCTGCTAAATCAAGTGAGACAATCCTATCCTTAGTATCTGAAACTATACACTCATTTACTATATCATCGATAGCAATATCACACTCAGGTACTAAAGATGTTTCACGGTATCTTTGAATAAGTTGAACCTCATTCTTGATACCGCCTTCCATATCAACATAGGAACCATATGCTCCACCTGATATGAATCCGCCTGGCGATTGTTGAATAATGGGAGTTCCATCATCCTCTACAGGCGCTACAAAAGAAGTCGCTGACTTCTTCTGCACATCTTTTACTCGTAATTCTTCTTTTTTACGAGTTATTTCAAACCCAAAAATTTCCATAATAATATTTATAACACCCTAAATGGGGTGCTATTCACTTTTTTAAACGACTCTGTTCCAGTGTGAGTATTGGAATTCAACATCAAATGTCTCCAATGCATCGACTGTCTCGTAAGATAAGTCAATCGCACCAATACTGGTCGGAAACATGTTAAAGAATTCGTATCTCGCAAGAACGGTATCGTCTTTGTTTAATTGTTCGACAAATGCTCTGTCTACTAAGTAGTCTAATGATGTGATACCCTCTCCAGAATCTAGTTCTTGAATATCTGTTTGCCATGCTTCTAAAGCACTTCTGCTTGAGAATTCTACATCATTAATGATTGTCACTGTCCAAGGTTCAAAGGTTCTGTCTCCTGCTAATTTAAGAGTATGTCCTCTGAACTGTTGTTCTACAACACCTACGGTAGCAGCTGGTATTTGCGCTGACTGACATAAGAATTCAATCTTGTTGCCAGACCTTGGTATAAAAACTCTGAAACGGTTTGCTCTTGGGCCACCGCCGAGTAATTGTGCTTTAAATTGGTCTATACTTGCCATTGTGCTTTACTCCTTAAACTGCTCCGTATATTTCGTCAAACTCTACGCCACTTCTAGTTGCGACAAAGTTCAGTGTTATAAAGTTAATTGATCTTGCAGGTTTCACAAAGATAGAACATACAAATTCGTTTCTATCTATGACTGAATCAGTGTTGTTTGTTTCGTCACAAACTACTGAGAAATCTATAAGACCTCTTCTATTTTTTACATCTCTTAGGAAAGGTTCTACAGCAGCTCTAAATTGTGCTCTTGTGAATGCATCGTTGTATTCAAAGAGTTGTGCTTTAGCGGCTGTTGATATTGCTTTCTCTAAGACAATGAATAATCTTCTTACATTTATTCTATCAAATGCACTTGGTGAAGTCAATCCAGTTTTGTCACCGAATAAGACGGTGCCTTGACCTGGGAAAGTCACTATTGGATTGATTCTTGCACGATATAAATCATCTCTAGATGCTTTCTTAGGGTTGAAAGCTAACTTAGTTATTCCTAGATATTGACCTCTACTGAAACCAGCAGGTGAGAACCATGGGTCTTGAAGTAAATCACTTCTCGCCATGATACCAGCTGTATGTGCGTTTCCTGGAATATAACAATATTTGTCATTGTATTTTTCGTATTGATATGTCCAACCACTGTCAATCACTAAGTATGAACTTGATGTGACTGAAGCAAAGTCGGATATAACATTACTTGATTGTGTTGATTCAGATGATACACCTACTACTGATGCTCTTCTAGGTGATGCAACTACTAACATATCTTTTCTTGCCTCTGCAATAACTACTGCGTTATTGACTAGACTATTGTGATCTGCGAGTAAGTCTTGTTCTGTTCCTGAACCATTGTCTGTTCTTGTTGAACCTACTATCAAGAAGGAAGCATTAAACAATTCGTTATCTTGAAAATGTTTTTGCCAAGCAGCTATTTTTTGTGATGCTGTTGGTTGTCTTCCGTTTTGTCCGCCTGATAGGGAACTGTTCTCTGGTAATGATGGTCTACTAAATGCTGAACTTACTGCTTGTGCAAGTGTTCTGTTTTCTGTTGCACTTGACAACATAGTTGTAGCGTGACCTGACCAGTATATATAATTTGATTCTCTTTCGATTACATCTTTATAGTAATTACTATTACCAACGCTGTCTTTAGCATCTGAAGCTAATGATACGAAACCGAATGTTTCTAGAACCTCATTTTTTGTTCCTGTTATAAGTCCATCTTCGTCTTGAACAACAATATGTATTTCATCATTTGATGCGCCAGCTGCTGTAGCAACTGCTGAAGTTCCTGGTGCCTTATCAAATAATTGGAAATGTTCCCAATTTCTATCTACTTGTTCGTTATCAACAACTGCTGTTGTCAAACCAGTTCCTGCTGGTTCTCCGAGTGCCTCGATTGATAATGTGTTAGTAGATATATTTGTCACTCTGTATAGAGTGCTATGGTTTTGGAACTTAATGATGTCTCTAACTAAGTAAGCGTTACCAGCGTCAACTGTCACAGTTGTTGAACCAACTGCGTGACCTGAACCGTTATTAATTAGATTTACATTGTCATTGAAGTATGCGTTTGAAGATGCACAAACAGAAACTTTAAGTGAGTTTCCTAATGCGCCGGCATATCTTGATACAAACTTACCAACTGTGCCTGCTTGAGCACCGCCTTTGTATGTATTGACATAATCATCTGCGTTTTTTAGTAAAGAGGATGAGTTACCGCCTGCGTTTGCACTGAATAAGTTAGTTGTAGCTATTCTAACAACACTTAAACTAGAGCCATATCTCAAAAAAGATTCTGCTGAATAGAAGTCTTCTGCACCAGCGTCTGAATTAGCTGGTTGGTAAAACTCATCAACTAGCCCTTGACCGTCTGAAACTGTTTTTACTTCATCAACAGGTCCCCATTGAAATACACCAGCAAATGCGCCTCGTGTAGAGGAAACTGCTGGAACAACATTCGATAAGTCAATCTCCTTGACCTGAACGCCTGGTGAAACTTGAAATGCCATGTTTTTCTCCTGTTAATGTAAAATTGTTTACACTTTTATTTATATTATTATTTAGTCTAACAGTGATTTAGAGAACCATCTATCTCCGTCTTTATCGACAAAAGATTCATTCCCCTCTTGTTGACCAAATATACCTGCTGGTAACATATCGTCTTCGATCATCTTTTGTTGTTCTGCATACAACAAATCTTTAACAGCAGTATCCGTTAAGTTTGTAAAGTAGTCTGTTGTGACAAACCATGAAAAAAGAACACAATTCATTACCATGTCATCATGATAACCTCTATCTGCCTCAAATGAATTACCTTTATTTACAAAAGTCATCATCTCAGTAATAGTCGGTCTATCTATAACAGCTAATCTGTTTTCTTCCATTAGTTCTTTTAAAGTCGAACAACCTACTCTTTTTATTTTTCTACTCATAGTTATACCGATATCTGTTGATTTCGTCATACCTTGCACGAAAACATTTGGATATTCGATATCATAATGTAATTGTGTTGCAACCATAGAACCCTCTGCATTGTTTTCTATTATGACTAATGATTCATTATATGGTTTACAATACTTATTTATTAAATCTGGAAAGAGCATAGGCGATATCATGTTATCTCTGAATGTGCAAACCTGTTTAAAGGGTTTAGAAGTCACATCGAAGATACTAAAAGTAGAATAGTCTATACCTCTTCCTTGTGATACATCGACTGTGGTGATGTATGTGTGACCTGTTATAGGTCTTTCATATACATTTACATTATCTTTTCGCCAATCGGGGTCTATCGCCCTTAAACCTAATAATGTATCTGCATTGATAAGAGTATTACCAGTTCCTAAGAAACTATTACCATACTCTTGTTCAAACTGTGCATCTGATGTATTTGCAATGGTCATCTTCTTCCATTCTTCATCTCGACCTGGCACATCAAACCAGTTGATTAGAAAACTTTTATACTCTGAGTTACCATGCACTGCGCTTTCATATATCTTATGAAACATATTACCCACACCATTTGCAGTAGATGTTATAATAACTTTAGAATCTTTACCTGATGTGATTACAGGATATGTTGCAGTATAAAATGTTTCTGCATCTTCTACGAATGCAAACTCATCAAGATATAACATGTTGATTGACATACCACGAATCGAACTTGATGATGTAGCGGCCGCCACAAGTTTACTATCATTACCAAACTCTATATTACCTTTATTCAGTATCTTTACGCCTGGTTGTAAGAAGAATGGAACGGTTTCCAACATGGTTACAATACGAGATACCATCTCTCTAGCAATCGCACCTTTGTTCGCCAGAATCGCAACGGTGACTTCTGGTGTGAATAGGAGATACCATAGTAGATATGCACAAGATGTTATTGATTTACCAGACTGGCGAGCAGCTAATACTACACTAAATCTATTATCGTTAAAATGATTGATTAATTTCTCTTGATATCCTCGAAGATTAAAAGGCACAAGTCCTTCATCTAGAGATATAATCTGAGTATATTTTTCTATAAAATGTGTAGGGTCACTAGAACACTTTTGATATTCTGCAATCTGTTCTTCGGTGTATTGTGTTTCTACACCTGCTCTTTTGATTAGATTATTACCTAGATAACCCTCATTTTTTGGTTGAACCATATTTAATCTTTATTCTTTTTGAGAAACTTCTGCAACTCTGATGTTGAACCCACATATAAGTGGTTATGTTGTGTGCCTACTTTTTGTTCTTCATCTTCTAGTTTTTTTAATTTACTTTGTAAGTCAATAAGTTTCTCTGCTGTTTCTCCTACAGTTTTAATTAATTGACCTGCAACTTCGTAAGCTCTAGGGTGTTCTGTTTCTTTTGATAACTGTAAAATACCATCGATTGCATCTTGACCTCTTTCTACTAAACCATAGAGATTTTCTCTTGCATATCTATAATCAGTTTCAATATTTTCTGATCTTTCAGGAACTTTTACTATTTCTGTTTTTTTCTTAATATCAGATTCGATATTTAGTATATCATCTAATTGTTGATCTATTTCTTTTGCCATAATTAACTTGCATCTTCGGTCTGATTCTCACTAAATGTATCTTCAGCACCATCATCGTAAAATTTCACATTCTCTGCAACTACAAATGTATCTGTTGGGTCAACAGAACCTACAAACTTCAATGTAGTATTTGCAGGTATTGTTATTGCACTACTTACTACAATAGACAATTTATTACTAGCTATACTAGAGATAGTCGGATTCGTTGTTAAGTTTGTTCCGAACACTTCGTTGCCTACTGCTATCTTAGTATTTATTGCAGTATCAAAAGTAACCGTGGTCGAACTAGATACTGCATTTGCAACTTCACCAAATGCAGGTTCGTAATGTTTTACTTCTTTAATTAGACCTGAACTATTGATTTGTGTTGTCGTAAATCCTGGGTCTGTTGTAAATTCTCCACTTGGTATGTAAGTTCTTTCGATAACATTCTTAATCATTCTGCCAGTGTAAATAGGTCCGAAGAAGTATGTTTTCATTTGAAAATCAAGAGTATATTCTATAATTCTTCTATCTTCAAAACTGCCCTCATATTCATCTGAGAAAGATACACCATTTAAAACTATAGGCACATCTCTGTTATCGGGTATGCCATCAACCATTTTCATTGTGACTGTATATTCTGGTTGAAAATATGGTATAATTTGTTCTACTATTTGCAATGCTTCATTCATATTTTTTGCAAGAATAGAAAGTGTAAAGTTTAAATTATATGGCGCAGGTGCGTATTGAAACCCTCTTTTACCATCTGATTCATATTGATTCTTGACTGATCTGATTAATTTATTTTGTTGTCTCTGTGCATCGTATTCAAAACCTGTAAGTTCAAATGCCATACGAGGCAGTGTAATCGCACTTCTATTTCTATCTGATAGATTAGGTTCTTCTGCAAGTCTATCCAAAAACTTTTGTTTAGGGCCATAGGATATAGGAACTCTAAATTGAGACAATACGGTGCCATCAGATTTAACTTTTTTTACATCCACATTATTAAACATTGTGCCAAAAACAGACACACATCGTTTAATAGTTTCATTATAGAAATATGTTCCAAACATTATGCGTTCTCTTCGATATACTCTTTTATTTTGCCAACTGTATCTAGACTCTCTGCATCTTCATCTGGTATTTGTATATCAAATTGATTTTCAAATTCCATTATTAATTCTACAGTATGCAAAGAATCTGCACCTAAGTCATCTATAATATGTTTATCATCTGTCACTTCTGACAAATCAAGACCTAAATGGTCTGCAATTATTTTCTCTATCATTATGGTTCTCCAAATGGATTTACTTCACTCAGATCAAGATAATTAGAATCTTGGTCTTCAAAGTCTTTGTTTTGAGCAGATGCATCATTACTAAACACCATTCTATCATCAATAGAGTTTATAGTATATTGTGCTGTTGATGTGGCACCCACTAACACATCAGTTGTTGCAAGTGTCGTAGTGACATCTTTAATTGTAAGTTTACTTGTAATATTATTCCACGCAACAACTTCACCAACAACAGTTCCACTCTTAGTTATATTTTCATTCACAACATAATTTTGACCGTTACCACTAGCCATTGTCATAACAGTTGTATATGCTTGTTCATCTTCGATAAGATCGATATCACCGATACCTGTATCAAAGTCTTCTTGACTGTATTCAAACAATTCACATTGTAATTTAAACACAAATAGTTTACCCACTTGATAAAATGGGTCTTCATGTTCTACGAATTTGATTTCAAACATAGAACCTGATAATGGGAAGTAAATTAAATCTCCTTCATTAGGTCTGAATGATGTTGCAAGATTATCATCTAAAGATATGAATCTTTCCCATGTTCTTAATGATATGATAAATGTCGCTTGGTCTCTGATTTGAACACCAAACTTAGACATGAGATCACCCTCACCCTCGAAACCATCGGTGTTCTCAATATACATTTCAACTTGATAAGAATCACCAAATTTAGATTGCACATCTTCATTTAAGATTGAATCTTCTTCGATTACTTCTCTAGGCAGATAAAAGACATTATGCCCATACATGCGTAGGGCTTCAACAACTAAATCTTCGTATAGATGTTGTTCTGTCTGGACTGCATGATTAAAAAATACATTTGTTGGCATATCACTATCCTATCATGTCCATAGGTAACATGTCATGATTAAGTCTCGCTTCCTCTTCTAGTCTTGTTATTTCTTCCTGTGCTTCTGTTTTTAATTGTTGTCCATCAAGTGTCACACCACCAGGTAATGCGATACCTTGAAACTTAGATAGGTTTTCACCCCATTGATATTTGACTTTTGCAGTTGCATATTTTTTCAACCACATATCATTATAGATATCTGTAAAGTCTGTAGGGTCAAGTTTTCTATAACACTCTATAATTATAAACTCGTTGTTGTTTATCATGTCTACATCCATATCTAAGTATAATCTATTTTGGTGTTGATTAAATCTGATAGGTTGTCGACCAACTAGAATGTTATCTAGTAATCTTATGTGTTGTTGCACCATTTCGTAATATAATACATTTGTTGCAGTTAAATCATATAAGTCATTGAGTCTTAATTGATATCTTAAATCAAACATATTTAAGTTATGTTTATCATTAAAAGGAAAGATATTCATAACTGCCATTACAAAATCAGGCAATACTACATAATTTTGTTGTTGTTTAAATTGTTCGTCTGTATATGCATGTGTTCCAGCGGCTGTCTCTGTAAATGATTCATCAGTCTTCATTGTTGTAATTTTTGAATCAGTAATCTGATGTTTGAGATACATCTTCATAGAACCCTCATAATGATACTGGTGAAAGTATTGTAGCGCTTCGTCTATTCTATCATCAAACTGGTCATCATCGACATTGATTTCTAGAACAGGTGCACCAAGAGCTCTCTTGATGTATGCTTTTAATGTTGCTTTGCTATTTGGTGATGCCATAGTAATATTCCTGTCTAATATTACTATTTATGTGAAATCTATTCTTGAAAATAAGTTCTTTGTTGAAGTCTATCTATTTTTTCATCTATCTTATCTATAGAGTCCATGAGTCTTTCGAAAGTCGCTTCCATACTTTCTCTGGTTACATAATCTTTGGCTATCTCTTCTCTTGTTTTATTGATAAGAATATCAAGTCTTTTTTGTTCACCAAGTATTGATCTCATCAAAAAACCTAATGGCAAAATGACTATTGTTAGAACAATGTTCCAAAGAACTTCGGGATTTACTGCTATTTCCATACAACTATTTAGTAAATAAAGTCGCCGTTTTCATCTACTTCCCACTCTAAATCATGATTTTTTATGTTCTGTCTTTCTCGTCCACCAGTCACATCCCAATTAAAAGAAATACTGTATCTATCTTTTTGAGTTAGATTAGGTTCGACCATATGCATGAGACCACTAGGAAAAAGATATAGATCACCAGTCTTTGGTCTAACTCCCCATGACTCCCATATTCTTGCCTGTGAAGAAGGAAAGTTTGAAACTATTTTATGGTCTGTATCAACCATTCTAAGATCACCCTCATCTCCTTCTGCTTGAATAAAGAATACACCTGAATAAAAACAACCATTATGTAAGTGTGGGGCGTTCCAAGCGCCTGGATAGTTAATGTTTGCCCATGAGTTATGCAACTCTATCTTTGCTGAATCTTTTTCGATTCCGAGAAAAGGAACAAGTTCATCTCTAAATTCTCTTTTAATTTGTCTTAATGCACGAATAAAAACAGGATTTTTATCTATACCATCTATTGATTGCCAACCATTTCTATTAGATATATTTCTACCTTTGGGGTCACGCTTTCTCATTGCATCAATTTCTTCTTTCAATGCAACCATATATTCTGGTGTAATCTCAGAACATTTATCTCTATCAAGATATTGTTTAGTTAAAACGAATGTTGGAAATAATAATTTAATCATCTTTTTCACTCTTATGAAAAGGACACTCAGGTGGTGGTTCATCTTCTTTATAGAACTGACCTTTCTCTTGCCAATATCCTTCTAGACGATAAGGACCCATTTTACCGTCTTTCTTCATGTCATCATATTTAGTTCGACCCATTTCATCCATTGTTGGCATATCATCATGTGCAGTATACTTACTTCTATTATCGTGCCAAGTTTGTGAATCTTTCAATTGATATGTTGCAACCCATTCTTCCCTTTTGTAAGGTATTATTTGAACTAATGGTGTGCCTTTCTTAATTACAAATGAATGGTCTACTTTTGGATAAAAAATTATTTGTGAGTTATCATAATTAGTATTAAACTTATCTGTATCAATTATTCCATGCCATGTAGAAAAGAATTTGTTTTGATGTAAAAATGGGTCAACATAAAAACAAGAATATCCTGGCGGTGTTTTAATATTCCAGGCACTTCTCATTTTAAATGCATCTCTAACTGGATTATCACCACCTAGATATTCAAATGTATGGTCTACTTGATCTGCTGGGTGTGATGGCGAATTGTAATTGCCTTTCTCATCTTTAGTTATATAACTAGAACTGTTTTCTGAAAATCTATCAGCGCCTACTAAAACTTGCATATCTCTATTTGCAGTTATAAACCATCCTGATTTTGTCCAGTCATGCATAGCTGGACATGCACGAATAGTCTGAGTAAACTTACCTCTAATAGATTGATTTACTTTCATTTTTTTCCACCAATCAGGTAATAAACTCTTTGCAAGAACTGGTTTAAAGTCTCTTAAACTATCTTCATTGAATGTTATAAAGTCTATTGTAGGCATGTTAATTCTACCTCGTCCCCTCTCAATACGATTGATCTTCTATCTGCATATCTAGCTCTTTCGTTAGGCGCATCTGCACCGTGTGGTATTCTTCCGTCAAACATAAGTAATCTATTTGGTTTAAAATCAACTTCTGCTATTTGATGATTTTCTATATGTTCATTTCTGCCTTCTAAACCTTGTTGATGTTCATTATAAAATCTCAATGTTCCGCCCCAATCATCATTCCAAAAAGTATTGTAATAGTATAGAAAAGATAAATTATAATCATCATCTTTGTCACAATCTGAATGTGTAGTTCCGTGTTGACCATATGTTTGTGAATTAGTTCCCATATATTGAAATCTTATCCAATCAAATCCAAAATCAGTTTTTATTTTATCATTCAAATATTTTGCCATATATGTATATTGTTTTGGAATATCTTCAATCATTTGACCATTTTTTGCAGTAAAGAAACTTGAACCCCAAAATTGATGGTGAGGCAAACCTGTTTTACTTTGACCTCTAACAGAATTTGTTTTAGACCATGTTGGCATATTTGTTATCTGTTGATTTAAAAAATGATGCAATGATTGTTCTAGATAATTGTCTATTACATATACTTTATCTAAAGGCAATTTATCAATATGAAAAGGTTTATCAACCTTAACTATTTCTAAAGAGTTCATTAGTCTATGAAAGCTTTTTGTGGTGGCGGTATTAGATTTGCATAATCTTCAAATGGTTTTAAAACATCTTCTCTAGTTGACTGTATTTCATTAGCAACATTGATGTATACATTCCAGACGGCATCATAATACTCTAATACTCTTCTTGCATCTGATCTTAAAGGGTGATTTGAACCCTCTCTGCCAGCCGCTATAACATCTATAGAATCTGTGAATCCATATGATTCAGATTGTTGATACACATAATCTTTACACATTTCATTTAGATTTTCTGAATATTGATTGTTTAGATTTACATTTTCTGGTGGTGCAGAATTTTCAATGTAAGTTTCTATTGCATCTATTTCAGTATCGTTTAGATTTACTTTCACTTGTTCATCAAAACAGACATTATCTTTCCATTCTAGTATTTTAACTTCTATGTCGTCATAGACTACAACATCGTATTCAAATCCTAATTCAGGTTTATCTGTATTTTCAAAGTTGTATTGTAATCCATTCGGTTTTCTAACAGTTAGAGTTCCGTTTTCATCGTATATAAACATATTCATAATAACTCCATTATATCTTAATTGTTATGTTTTGCCAATAGTTTTTCGTAAATATTTAGGTGTTGTATCTCAGATGTATCCATACCCTCAATCCAAGGTCCGCCTCTTGTGTAATGAACTGCAAGTGGTCTCCATACTTTATCTGTATATGCATGTCCTTCTGTAATTACAAACCATTCTGGTATTTCTGATATTGCATCAGTCCATTCAAATTGATGTAAGTATTTTCCTGTTTCTGTATTCACTACTTCTGGTGTTAGTTTTTTACAGTCTTCATGACCATTATTAAATATCATAAGCGAGGACCAAAGTTTCTTCGGATATGATACATTCTTTTCACCTGTAAATTTAGTTTCAGGATACTTATCAAAGTCGTATTGTATACATGCAACTGCATCATCAGGATTCATAAAGTAAAACATAGGTAAAATACTTCCGTCAAATAGAATATCATCATCTAAAAAGATACTAAATCCTTCATAGTTTTCTAAATGTGGTATTAAAAATCTACTATATGTAAATTCAGTAGATTGATTTGCATAGTCTCTAGTATACTCAGGTATCTTTGAAATGTCAAGAAACTTTATTTCTGGTCGCCATTTAGACATCGAACCATTGATATCACCTCCACCAAAACCATGATTTATACCTTTCTCTAAACATTTTTTACATAAGTCTGCAAGGTCTGTATGTCTTGAATCATAACCAACATATATGTTTAGTGGTTTACCTTTACATAACTTAGATACTTTTCTATTGAACTCATATACATTTTGTCTGAAAGATGTTTGAACTGATGCTTCGCAAGATATCTCTATGTAACCATTAGAATAATTAAACGATATATTCTTATGACCTTTTTTTGTAAATTCATTTTCTTTTACATCTTCTATCAGTTCTTCAATAGTATATTCTGGTGAATCTATAACATCAAACTCGTCCCAAATCCACATTGGCAATGTAGGGTCATCAAGTATTTCGAAGACACCTGATCTTACAGAACCTGGGTGTATTGCGAGTCTATATTTATCATTGTGTCCTTCATTTACTTTACCTTGAATAGGATTCCAAAGTCCTTCTTTTCTAATACTGTCAATCAACCAATGTGCCTTTGCAGAATGATAATAAGAAGAATTTAATGCATCTCTCTTTCTACCCTCATACTCATAGTCTACATTAGTAAAGTCACAATGATTACCTATTTCTTCATATTCATCATTAACATTTTTAAAGTCCATGCCAGATTTGCCTGGTTCTGGAAGTTCAGGTTTTTCAGTATACCCATAAGGCAAAAAATATTGATAAGTAAATGATTGTGATTGTAATTGATTCCAACCCCACATCTTACCGTCTTTAATAAGTTGTGCGATTTCACCCCATGTAGTTTTTTTGAGTTTAATACCTAAATGATCTTTCAACCACTTAAATGTTTTGTATGCATTTTCATCTTCGTATGGTTGATCTACTTCAAAACCACCTAAATGGTAATGAAAAAATTTATCCTTAGGTTCAGAAAATGTTTCTTTAACTTGTTCTAGAGTTTTTGATTTCATCATATAGTTTCATAATATTTATCCAGTTATAGGACTGCCTGGCCACGAACCTGCTGGGTCACCGTCCCACCTAATTACAGGCGTTCTGCCTTGTCTTGCATATGTAGACGGACTTCTGTGATTGTATGTAAAAGGTGTTCGACCTTGTCTTGCATAAGTCGATGGTGATCTATGGTTATAAGTCAACGGACTTCTATGTTGATATGTCAAAGGACTTCTATGTTGATATGTGCCAGGTTGTCTTGAATCTCTAATATTAGGTTCTTGTGCATTTGAAGCCACTTGATAGATTGCAGGTTGTCTTGCATCTCTAATATTAGGTTCTTGTTGGTTTCTAATAAACGGATTCTGTGCATTAACAATAGAAGGCTGTTGTTGGTCACGAATATTAGGTTCTTGTGCATTTGAAGCCACTTGATAAATCAATGGTTGTCTTGCATCTCTAATGTTCGGTTCTTGTCCAGCCCTTATAAAAGGATTTTGTGCATTGGCAATAGAAGGCTGTTGTTGGTCACGAATATTTGGTTGTTGTGCGTTTGAGGCAACTTGATATATAAGAGGTTGTCTCGCATCTCTAATATTAGGTTCCTGTTGGTCTCTAATAACAGGTTGTTGATTAGCTCTTATATTTGGTTCTTGTCCTGACCTGATATTTGGTTCCTGTGCATTTGAGGCCACTTGATAAATTAGTGGTTGTCTTGCATCTCTAATGTTTGGTTCTTGTTGCGATCTTATATTTGGTTCTTGTTGGTCTCTTATATTAGGTTGTTGTGCTGAACGAATATTTGGTTGTTGTGCATTGGAAGCCACTTGATAAATTAGTGGTTGTCTTGCATCTCTAATGTTTGGTTCTTGTGCATTTCTGATACTTGGTTCTTGAGCCGACCTGATATTTGGTTGTTGAGAAGACCTAATATTTGGTTCTTGTGCTGATACAGGATTTCTATATGTGAAAGGCGACCTGTGATTATATGTAAAAGGCAACTGATAACCAACAGGGTTTCTGTAACCGAATGGTGATCTATGATTATATGTAAACGGATTTCTGTATGTAAAGGGCGACTGAAATGTAAATGGTTGTTGTCCTGCTACAGGGTTTCTATATGTAAATGGATTTCTATATGAATATGTTTGTTGACCAGACACAGGTGACCTATAAGTGAAAGGGTTTCTTCCACTGTTTGGTTGTCTTGCGTTTGCTATTGTTGGTTGCTGTGCTGACGGCATAAACTATTTCGGTAAACCGCCCCCTGGATTCATATTTTCCATGTTATGCACTAACATACCATTAGCAAAGAAATTATGATTTTCATTTACTCCCGATAAGTTATATACTTGCATGTCTGTGTTTTCGTTTATAGAAATTATTTCTAATCCTACATCGTCTGTTCTGTCAAACATAATCGCATCTGTCATTGAGAATAAACTATCACCAACTTTAAGTTCATGAGAGTTTACGCCCTCCATCCAATCATGTTGTCTCTGACATTTTTCAACATCAAATGCTCCCCATTCTCCGTTAGTCATCATTAGTGGATGACTATCTGTGACTTGTAATATTCTTCCGTCTGATAACTCTACATCATATATAGAGTCTATTCTTGGTACCATCACATGATATATTGATTTTGGTTCTATTATCTTTGTGCTTTCGTTCCAAGTCATTATGTATTGTCCATTCACACAATGCTCGATAGGCGCATGACTGCCATCTCCTAACCAAATCATTGTGCCAGGTGCGAAACAACCGCCACCAAATGGTATCTGAATCGGATTTCTATGTTGATATGTAAACGGCGATTGAGATGTAAATGGTTGTTGTCCGTTTACAGGATTTCTATATGTAAATGGTGTTCTTCCTATAACTGGTTGTTGTCCATTTACAGGGTTTCTGTATGTAAATGGATTTCTTGCACTATTCGGTTGTCTTGCATTACTTGGTGATTGTGCTGACCTAATATTTGGTTCTTGTGCGTTTACAGGATTTCTATATCCTCTCGGCGTTCTTGCATTTCTGATATTAGGTTGTTGACCAGATACAGGTGATCTATAAGTGAAAGGCGATCTATGCTGATATGTAAACGGTGACCTATGGCCATAAGTAAGAGGCGATCTAAAGTTATAAGTAGACGGACTTCTATGTTGATATGTAAACGGCGCTTGATAACTTCTAGGGTCTTGATATATAGAAGGCGATCTATGTTGATATTCAAACGGACTTCTATGTTGATAAGTTGTAGGCGATCTATGTTGATAAGTTGCAGGTGACCTATGTTGATATGTAAACGGCGCTTGATAACTTCTAGGGTCTTGGTATATAGAAGGCGATCTATGTTGATATGTAAACGGTGACCTGTGTTGATAATTAGACGGACTTCTATGTTGATAAGTTGTAGGCGATCTATGTTGATATGTAAATGGCGCTTGATAACTTCTAGGGTCTTGATATATTGACGGACTTCTGTGTTGATATATTACAGGCGTTCTTAAATTATATGTAGACGGACTTCTATGCTGATATGTAAACGGACTTCTGTGTTGATATGTAAAAGGCGTTTGATAACTTCTAGGGTCTTGGTATATTGAAGGCGATCTATGTTGATAAATTATCGGTGTTCTTAAATTATATGTAGATGGACTTCTGTGTTGATAAGTTGCAGGCGACCTGTGATTATATGTGAAAGGTACCTGATAACTTCTCGGGTCTTGATATATTGACGGACTTCTGTGTTGATATGTAAAAGGCGTCTGATTACTTCTTATATTAGGTTCTTGTTGTGACCTTATATTGGGTTCTTGTTGGTCTCTAATTACAGGTTCTTGTGCATTCGCAATATAAGGATATGGTTGTTGGCCATTTCTAATAAAAGGATTTTGAGCGTTCGCAATATAAGGATAAGGCTGTTGAACGCTCTCCTGTCCTGATGCATTGTTCCAACCAGAAGGCGTTTTGATATAGATTTGATCTACATCTTTCCATGTGCCTGAAGCTGTTTTTACCCAAGCACCTCGGGTTGCTGACCAACCTGAAGGAGTTTTTACCTTTTGTGAACCTGTTGCCATGTTATATCCTAATTACTCTTATGAGTATAGTATCCATAAATCTCCAACTGCACCATCTGAACTACCAGGCGCTGAAGTTGATTGATATATGTTTCTCGCTACACCACCACTATTATTTGCGTATGATGTTGTAATTTGTGAGGCTCTAAAGTTTGCCTCTGAAAATGTTAAGTTACCAGTTGATGCACCAGTAAATGAACCAGTTCCTACTGTCACTCTATCTGCACTTTCATCCCAACCAATAAATACATTGTCTGAACTTCCTCTTTCAAAAACAAGACCCATATCGTTGCCTGGTGTGCCTGTTGTTCCAGTTCCTAATTCTATTAATCTATCTTCGATAGTTGTGTTTGTTGATGATGCAGTTGTTGTTGCACCATTAACAGTTAAATTACCTGTGACTGTTAAATCGTTTGTGACTGCTAAATCATTTCCTATTGTCACATCATCTGGTAATGAAATTGTGACACCTGCTGTTTCTGAACCAGAACCTGATACTGTAATTTCATTTGAGGTACCTGCTACAGTTGCAACATAGTTTCCTGTTGTATCTGTGCCTAGTGCAACTGAGTTAGCGGCGATAGTAGTTGATATTGATACATTGCCTTTTGCAGTCTGAGTTGCGGTACCTGTGACATCACCTGTCAATGCAAAGTCTGAGTTTGCAACTACGAAATCTAAATTACCATCTGTATCATCGTATGATACTGAGATACCTGTTTCGGTACCATCTAACATACCACCAACAAAGTCTTCTACATTTTCTTGTGTAAGTTGAGTATTGTTTGTTGATATTGAACCACCAAGTGATACTGCTGTGCCATCGATTGTTATTGAACTATTTGATAGTAATGAGTTACCAATAGAACCTGCAAGTTTGCCAGCGGCTATCGAACCTGCCAACATGGCATTTGTGACACCACCTGCTTTAACTTGTAATTGATCTGAACTTGTTTCTATTGAACTATCATCTACACCAACTGCAAGAGATACGGAACTTCCAAGTGATACTGAACCACCACCTGATAAACCGTCACCTGCTGTGACTGTGACTGCACTATTAGCGAGTTTGCCATTTGCGATTGAACCTGCTAACATAGCGTTTGTGACACCTGATGCCTTGATTCTTAATGCATCACTGTTTGTTTCTATAGAACTGTCATCTACGCCTACTGCAAGAACACCACTTGTTGCAGATAAACCATCACCTGCAATTGCAGTCACTACATCTGCGACTGCCTCTTTCTTAGAACTGTTATCGCCTGCATCTATAATAGCAATACTATCATTTGCAACATCTACGGCGGCCGCTGTTAGTTCGTTTAAATCTAATGCAAGTGATACTGCACCTGATGTGCCACCACCTGAGAGTCCGTTTCCTGCTGTGACTCCTGTAATATCGGCACTATTTGAGTTTGTTATTGTTAATGAATTAGCGGCGTCATCATATGATAATGATATACCAGTTCCTGCTGTTAGTAGTGCATTTACTCTGTCATCTACTCTTTCGTTTGTGTGATATAAATTAGATGAACCCTCTCCAACACTATCTGTATTGAGAGTTAAAGAACCACCTAATGAAACTGAACTACTGTTTAATGTTATTGCAGAGTTGGCTAATTCTGCGTTTGCAACACCACCGTCTTTGATTGTGACTGCGCCACTTGATACTGCAAAATTATCTGAACTAAATGATGCAACACCTTTGTTAGATGTAGTTGCATCTTCGGCTGAATATGTGACTGTGCCTGAACTTTCTGCAACATCGATTCCTTCTCCAGCACTGAATGTTATTGTTCCACCTAATGATGTTGCAGTCGAATTACTGCCATCGGTAACTGTGATTGATGAGTTTGCAAGTTTAGAGTTCGCAATCGAACCACCTAACATTGCATTTGTGACACCTGATGCTTTTACTTGAAGTGTATCAGAAGAAATCTCTATTGAACTATCATCTACTTGAACATTAAGTGTGACATCTCCTGATGTGCCACCACCTGTCAAACCACTTCCTGCAACGACAGATGATATATCTCCTGTTTCTGATATACTTAATACACCACTAGATGCATTTAATCCTGAACCTGCCATGGCAGATACTAAATCTGCAATCGTTTCTTTTTTACTTGCGTTTGAATCGTTAGCATCTATTAATACGACACTATCGTTTGCGACATCAACTGTAGCCGCTGTTAATTCGTTCAGATCAAGAGCAAGTGATAATGCACCTGATGTGCCACCACCTGATAATCCATTTCCTGCTGTGACACCTGTAATGTCACCTACTTGTCCGTTAATTGTTAGGGTTCCAGCGGCGTCATCATATGATAACGATATACCTGTTCCCGCTGTTAAGAGAGTATTTACTTGGTCATCAATAACTTCTAGAGCTGCTGTGGAAAAAGCAGCTGCTGTCAAGTCACCTGAACTGTCGATGACTTCCGTAGAACCAATACTAAGTCCGTTTTTGATTCTAAAATTTTGAGCTGCCATTAAAAGGTTCCTCCATCTATAGTCGAGCTGTCTAATCTAGTATCAAATCTAGAATTTGTAAAATAGAGATTTGATGAGCCTTCTGAGAGATTATCTGTATCTAAATTAGACACTGCGTTAGAAACCACTTTACCATTATTATCAATGACATCTGTTGTTCCGACAGAAACTCCATACTCTACTCTAAATTTTTTAGTGTCAGCCATATTGTCCTTATATAAGTTTGTGTTATAACACCTTTATTTATGAATGTTTTATGTTTAAAAAAAGAAAAAGGGGGAGAACTCCCCCTTTTTTTAAGCGTCTATTAAAGTTCTATCGAATTTGATTACTGTTGAATCTGAACTCGCTGGAGTGCATCGTAATCTAACATCTGAACCACTAATGTCTGCATCAAATGTAGCTAATGTTGCATCTAGTAATGTGCCGTATTGTGTAATATCAACACTGGTACCATCATGCACCATCATAATTTCAGTCGAATGGAAATTAGTTCCTTTAGACATTGCAACGATATATCTAGCTGCTCTAAAATCTGCTTTCGCAAAAGTATCTAAATTGAATTGAGTTGTAGCAGTTTTAGTCACTGCATCTCGTTTCTTATCTTTAGTACCCACTGATTTTGTAGTAGATATGATATCATTCGTTGAATCATATTCAATATGACGGATAAGTTCAGCCAATTTAAAAGATTTAGTTATTGCCATTTCTTACCCCCTATGTATGTCTAATTTGAAATGTATCAATTGTTGTATTCGTATTTGCAGGTGTGACAAGTAATCTCATATTACCTGAATTTATATCTGCACTTAAAGAAAATAACGATGAGTTTGAAAAAACATCACCGTATTGAACAAAGAATGCATTTGAACCGTCATTAACTAACAATACTTCAGCGGCGTGTGTGCCAGCTGAGGCATGTGTAGCACTAATGACATATTTTACTGTTTTATTTGCTACTGCATTTGACGACAATACTTGGTTTGCTGTTGTTGCTGAAAATGATGTTGCTGTGTAAGCGCCTTGAACTAAATCTGTAGCGTTTACGGCAACTACTTCTAAAACATCACCATTAATTGCGTTCTGAGCCAAAGTGATAGTTGATGTATTTGTGGCAGTATAATCTGTTCCACCATCAACAAGTTTGACACCATTTAAGTATACTTGTTCTGTCCCTATATTGTATGCTAATGAATTACTATCATCATCATTACCTGTAAAAACAGTTGTATTACTTGATACAGTGTATTTAAAAACTGTTGTTGCACCACCTGATGTGGCACTTCCAAAAGTTAAACTTCCAGAACCATCTGTTTTTAAAACTTGACCATCTGAGCCATCACTTGTTGGAAAAGAGTAAGCGCCATTAATAGTTAAAGTAGTAGGAATAGTTCCGACTTCAACAATAGCTGCTGAGCCGTCATTTTTCTCAGTATATAAACGACCATGATAGGTGTTTACTGCGAGTTCCCCTAAACTTAAATCAGAAGTTGTAGGGACATCGTTCTGAGTAGAACTCCTTTTTAACTGTATGACTGTTGCCATCTTTCCCTCCTATTGGTTAAGCGTTAATTAAAATGTTCCGCCGTCAATAGCAGTGATTGATACTGCACCAGATGATACTGTAAAGTTTGCAGATGCGAATGAAGCAATACCTTTATTAGTAGTAGTTGCATCTTCACCAGCGATAGTTATGCTACCAGCGCCGTTAGTCACATCGATACCCTCACCAGCAGAGATTGTTCCTAATTGCATGTCACCATTTGAAGAATGACCCATTAGAATCTGACCATTTGTTGGTGCAGAACCATCAATACTTGTGATTGAACCTGAGAGTGCAAGACCTGATGCTTCTAATCCACCAAATACTGCGCCAAGGGCGGTACCTGAGAATGTTGAAGAAGAATCTGTCGCACTTCCCAATGCTATGAATTTACCTGTTGAATCATCGAAACCGAAGAAACCAACTTTTGCACCTGATGAGTTATACTTAAATTTAATACCTCTGTCTAGGTTGTCATCTGAACTGTCATCGCCAATTTCAAAAACAGGGTCAGCGATTGACACTGTAGTTGAATTAACAGTAGTAGTTGTTCCACTTACTGTCAAGTTACCAGCGATTGTGACATTATCAGGTAACCCGATTGTGACGGTGTTTCCTGAACCTGCTGTTGTTATCTCGTTTGCTGTTCCAGCGAATGTTAATGTTTCACTGTCTAGATCAATTGCTAATGCGCCACCTGAATCTGCTTGAAAGTCCAAGTCTTGTGCTGTAATTAAAGACTGAATTTTGTCTTGAACGGCCGCTGATGTCATGATAGATACATCATCGTCACTAAAAGATTCACCTGATGTTTGAACCATTGCACCTGCCAATGAACCAAATACAACTGCACTAGCAGCTAATTGGTCTGCGCCTACGGCGTCATCGGCTATCATTGCTTGTTCTACAGCATCGTTAGCGATTGTTAATGCTCCGTTTGCAGCTAAAGTTGCATCTCCTGATACTGAAACATTATCAAATGAATTTGAACCATCATGAACAAGTATTTGTCCTGATGATGCAGATGATATGTCTGTATCTGATGCGCCTGCAATCGAACTTGTAGTAGATACGAATGATAATACTCCTGAACCGTTAGTACCTAAAACCTGACCGTTTGAACCATCTGAACTAGGTAATGTTAATGTTATATTACTACCTATTGTGTCTGGTGCTTTAAGACCTACGAAGTTTGTTCCGTTATCGGAATCTTCCATAATTTTTAAAGTACCGCCAGATGATGACCCATTACCAACTAAGAAGTCGGCAGGTGTAGCACTTGAACCATCTATGATATCGGTGTAATATTTACCACCAACTTCATGAATAACTGCTGAACCACCTGAGTCTACAGATTCTATGTATAACTTAGCAGAAGCACCACTATTCGATCTATCTTGCACATACGCTAATTCGCCCTCAGCAAGATCACTTACTGCTGGCGCACTCGCTCCTGTGCTTCTTTTGATTTGAATTACTGTTGCCATTTCTTTCTCCTAAGAAAATAGTTTTTTTAAAATTTTAAAATTTCTCTTCACTATCGAGAACATTATATACCAATCCACTCACTATGTGGGTCGTGTCTCAATGAATGACACCTTGATTGTTGTTTAATTATTTATACGACTAGAATGTTCCACCATCAATAACAGTGGTTGTTTTCCACTTGTCTGATGCTTGGTCGTATTGAAGAAGGCCTTTATTTGTTTCGGCTGCCTCTACATCTGAAAGTTCTTGAATTGATTTTGTTGCGAGATTTACAGAAGATGCACCAATAGAAACTTGTTTCGCTCTAACATTTGGGTTTGCGACTATTCTTGCCTTTACTGTTGCCATTATCGGGTTACTCCTGGTGTGACTATTGCTTGTCCTTCGACAACTCTTGTTTTATCTCCTGCACCGCTTGTAATATTTAGATCATAAACATACCTGCCAGCATCTAGAGCTGCTGTGACTGAATCTGTCAACTGCATAACTACTTGACCATTTGCACCATTATGAGATGTTGAAAATGTTGCAGATGCGTTTGTAGAACCGTAAGTCTTTCTCATTTGAGCGGCTATCGTATAACCTGTTAAATCTAATGCATTACCTAATGCATTTTGAACATCAACAGTCAATGAGAAATCACTTCCTTGGTCTATGAATATATTACTTATGATTGCCATATAACTATTTATATATTTTAATCGCTAAATTGTGCAGTAGGTACCGATTGATGTATTTTTTCTACTGTCGAACTATCTTTTTTCACAAATACTTGACTTACTTTCGATACACCTTGTGCTTGTTTCTTAAATACACCTTTAACTTTTGCTACTTGTTGTATAGGTCTAGTTGTAATATATGGTTGTTGATATATAAACGGACTTCTATACCCATATGGTAATGTATATGGTTGTTGAGTATTAGCAGATGTTTGTGCGTTTCTTATAAAAGGACTTTGTGCATTCGAAGGATTCCTATAAGTTGACGGCGATCTATGTTGATACTGTATAGGACTTCTATGATTATAAAAAGTCGGTGATCTATGTTGATAGATTACTGGTTGTCTAGAATCTCTGATATTAGGTTCTTGTTGGTCTCTTATATTTGGTTCTTGTGCATTTCTAATATGTGGATTTTGTCTTTCAGCAGGTTGTCTTCCGATATATGGACTTTGTGCATTTTTAATTACAGGTTCTTGATACGCAACAGGATTTCTGTAGAATGCAGGTTGTTGTTGAGCTCTCTCGTTAGGTTGTTGAGCATCTGCGATATACGGATATGGTTGTTGTTGACTTCTAATAAAAGGATTTGCTTTATTTCTAATAAAAGGATTCTGCACACTGTAAGTTGACGGTGATCTATGTTGATACGAAGATGGTTGTCTTGCATTTCTGATATGTGGATTTTGCACATCATAAGATGCAGGTTGTCTTGCAATTATCGGAGTTGTAAACTGATATGCTACGCCCATTGCTTATTCTCCCTCTTCCTCGTCATCATTATTAGATTCAGCACTGGCACCAACTGCAAAAACAATTAGTAAATCACATTTATGTTCTACATTTGTGTCTAAATCTTTTATCATAAATTCTAAAATAGTTGATGAACCCCTATTATCAGCTGCGGAACCCTCACTTCCGTTAGTATCAACAGTAGTGCTATAACCTATTTCAAGTCCGTGGGTGCCTAGATTTTGATATGAAGTTGTTATTCCAGTCACACCAGTCGGAACTCCTAAAGCATGTTTTCTAGTAGTGGTCTCATCTGGATTACCATCATTGGTAGTTACCGAAGTCACACCAGTGGTTGTTCGTGGCCATTGCTCTGGTGTGCCTAAGCATCCCATATCACTTGCTAGTTCAGCATAATTAGATGCATCTGGAGTATATCCCTTACTGGCAAGTTGACCATTCCATTGTGAGACATTTAAACTGTAAGGAGATGCTGTCGGGTTTGCATAATTAACTTTTACTTGAGCTCTTGAAGCTCCTATATTTGTAAGTTTAAATATTTGAGAAAAAGAAGAAGTTCCTATATCACTGGTTGTATAACTAAATGAACTAGATGCTGATGATGACATATTACCTATTCTAGAATGATGTGGTGTCGTATTTGATAAAGTATCAACTGAACTAGCCTCTCTTACAAGAATTTCAACATCATTAGTATTTGTATATTGAACTTTAAATTCAAATCCAGCACCTGCTACGGCAGTTGAACCAGAGGCACTTGTATCTAAATCAAATCCACCATCAATACCAATAATACTTGAAGCTCCTTGTTGTCTTATTGAATTGCCAGTGTTCGTATCATTTGGTATACCAGCACCTGTGCCAAATCCTGTTATAAGTTCTGATGCTCTTGCAATATATTCAACTTGACCTACTGTTAAAAATCCTGATGCAGGTTGTTGATGACTGTAAGTTGTTTGATATGAACCTATTGACGGACTTCTAAAGACATATGTAAATGGTGTTTGTGCGTTTCTTATAAACGGATTTTGTGCATTTGCAATCGATGGTGATCTATGACTATATGTGCTTGGACTTTGATGCTGATAGATAACTGGATTTCGACCTGTCGCCTGATATGAAGACGGACTTCTATGTTGATATATTATAGGGTGTCTGTATGCAACTGGACTTCGATAAGTTCCTGGTGATCTATGTTGATATGTTGAAGGCTGTCTTGCTTGATAACTTACCTGATAAATCGATGGTGATCTATGTGAATATTCAAATGGACTTCTATGGTTATAAGTCAACGGACTTCTATGTTGATATGTAAACGGAATCTGTTGCGCTCTAATATTAGGTTCTTGTTGTGACCTTATATTAGGTTCTTGTTGGTTTCTAATAAAAGGATTCTGTGTTGCTACAGGATTCTGATATGTTGACGGTGATCTATGAGCGTAAGTAGAAGGAACCTGATAGATTGCAGGAGTTCTTGCATCTCTCTGAGCAATTACTGGTTCTTGTGCGTTCTTTGATGCCCTAGCTATATAAGGTTGTTGAAAGGCCGCTGGGTGTTTGATAAAAATATCATCTGACATATCATTATATTAAGAAGAATAAATGACCAACATCTTTTCCTGAGCCACTTGGTAATCCGCCTGAGAGATCACTATCAGTAATTACACTATAATCAAGTTCGACATTATCACTATTAATCTTTACTCCGTTTTGTGTATTAACACTCAATGTTGTTCTGCCGTCTAGAGTTGTATCATCGCCTCCATCGGGATTGTCAACATATGCTTTAGCAAGTCCATTACCTGCAACGATAACATCATTTACTCTATCGTCTGTAAAGTATTTATTAGTTCCTTCAGAAGTAGAATCAGTGGTTGTAGAGTTGTTAGCAACTTGCAAATTACCAGAACCATCAAATGCTAAAATTTGTCCTGCACTAGGACTTCCTAATGAACCTACATCTGATAGTGCGGCTATACTAGCAGCTGCTATTCTGGCATCTGCTCTTGCATTTGTAAAGTAGAGATTACTTGAACCCTCTGTTATTGAATCTGTATTTGATATTGCAAAGTCTACTGTGCCATCACCATCATTATATGTGACTGTAATACCTGTTTCTGTATTACCAGTAAACATACCACCAACGGCATCTTGAGCTCTTTCATTTGTAAAATATAGATTAGATGAACCCTCTGATAAACTATCTGTGTTTGGCAATACTGCACTTACTCTTGCATCTGCTCTTGCGTTTGTAAAGTAGAGATTTGTATTTTCTGTTAAATTTGCAGTTGTATGATTTGATATACTTGAAACTGTTCCTGTTAAGGCGCCTGTTGCAACATCTAATACTGTTGTTGAACCATCCGCAGGAGATTTTATAGTTGATAATCTTACACTTGCATCTGTTCCGTTTGTGCCACTATCTAATATCGATTGACCACCACTTGATAAAACATCACCAGTTAAATTACCTGTTGCATTACCAACTAGATTACCAGTGAAAGTTGTTGAGTGAACATTTGACCATTTAAGTGTTGAAAGACCTAAAGTGTATGCATTGTTTGTATCTGGTCTTAGATTAGATGCGGCTTTACCTGTGAATGTAATTGTATCTGATGCGTTATCACCTAATGTTGTATTACCATTTACATTTAAGTTTGCTGTTAATGTAGTATTACCTGTGACTGCTAAATCGCCACCTATTGATGCATCATCGCTAACTGCTAAATCATCTGTTGATACTAAATGTTCTGCTTGAACTTGTCCTGAGAATGTTCCGTTTACTGCACTTGTTAATGAACCACTTGATAGTGATGCAACACTATCTGATATGATTGGTGCCTGAAACTTTTTACCTGCAACTGTAGTTATGATATCATCTTCTGCAAAAGTTTTACCTGCAAGTTGTAATGTAAATCCTGATTCTAATGTTGTGGTTGCAGACGAGTTATCACCGTTTAAGATAACACCATTTGCATTTATATTTTGTATTGTATTCTCAGCAGTTTTCTGGAAGAAAGATGATACATCACCTGTGATATTTGTTCCTATGAATGCACCTGTGAAAGAATAGATTGTTAGTTGATCACCAGCCGCCATCTGTTTTGATTGACCAGATGCATAGTCACCAATTAGTGTAATACCTGTATGTGAAGAACCTGACGGTAATGCGACCTGATAGTCGACATTCTCTCTTAAATGTTCTTCATTTTTAAATACTTGAACTTTCTCGTCTTTGTAGATAAGTGTATTATTAAATGCATCAGCACCACTAAAACTTGCATCACCAGCTGATACACCATTTTGACCTACTGCAAATACAAACTCTTGAAAGAAGAATTGTTTATCTTCTAATACATTAATTGCATCTACTAGTGTATCATTATTACCAGCTTTTAATGCATCACGAAGACCAGATACATCACCTACATCGAATGCAAGTTCGTTATAGGTCTTTCTAAAATCTTCTATTGTGCTGAAGTTGTCTACTGTTTTAGCCATGTAATTTCTCTATAATATCTTTCAATAAATCTTTTATTTCTGTTACCTCTTGTTTAAGAGTATTTATTTCAGAACGCTGAGCTTTCATAACTTCTCTGCG
>CESA01065561.1_pt1 | contig 26117 bp, 24 predicted proteins | sample 531061 | NCBI WGS metagenome assembly CESA01 (sample SAMEA2621254, study PRJEB7988) | marine metagenome | biome: marine biome (ENVO:00000447); feature: surface water layer (ENVO:00002042); material: "saline water (ENVO:00002010), including plankton (ENVO:xxxxxxxx)" | depth 5 m
CATCTGACTGTTAATCAGAGGGTCCTTGGTTCGAGCCCAAGAGGAAGAGCAAAAAAAGAGGTCAATTGACCTCTTTTTTTATGCACTAAACCTTCACTTCATTGGAATATTGTAACTTTATACAAAACCAAAATTCATGAAAATAATCTCTATACTACTCTTCTTATTTACTTCAACACTTATACTTGCGCAACAAACACAAAGTATCACAATAAGTTCAGGCGGCGTTGATCGTGATTTCTTTTTGTATGTTCCGGATATTTATGATGAAAATACCCCTGCCCCACTAGTTTTTTGTTTACATGGATATGGAAGCTCGGCTAGCGCTAATATATCTTATACGGGATTTAGACCCGTTGCCGATACCGCTGGATTTATTTTAATTCATCCTCAAGGAACACAGGATTTCTTCGGTACACCTCATTGGAATGTAGGTTGGGGATCAAGTAGCGTTGATGATGTTGCCTTCGTTGAAGACATGATAGACTATGTCAATGATAATTACAATCTAAATAATGACCGAATATACTCTACTGGAATGTCCAATGGTGGATTCATGAGCTTCCTTTTGGCGTGCCAGCTGAGTGATAAAATTGCTGCGATTGCCTCTGTCACAGGCTCTATGTCCCCTTCAACTTTTGGTTCTTGCAGCCCTAACCATCCTACCCCTGTTCTACAAATTCACGGTACTGATGACGGTACTGTTCCCTATGAGGGCGGGCCATTTGCTGAGGGTATCGATAATGTGCTAAACTATTGGGTAAACTACAATAACTGCAACACAACCCCATCGCAGACGCCAATACCCGATATAAACTCAGGAGATGGAACAACGGTCGACCATTTCGTATATGATGGCGGAACAAATGGAACCACAGTCGAGCTATTTAAAGTTTATAATGGGGGGCATGATTGGCCAGGAGCGTTTGGTAATTATGATATTAGCTCAAATATTGAAATTTGGAAATTCTTTTCAAGGTATGACATCAACGGAACAACTGCAGCAATAGATGAAAATGAATTGGAATTGAGCTTTAGCTTATCTCCGAATCCTACACAGGGTGATTTAATAGTTCAAAAAGCCAATAACGAAACTACAGATTTTAGAGTCTTAACTTTGGATGGCAAAGAGATTTTGACTGGTGTTTTAAGCGGCACAACAGATTTAATTGATTTACGAGGGTTTGCATCAGGAGCTTACCTATTAATTACTGGGTATTGTTCACAAAAATTCATCGTTGAATAAATAAGGGGCATAAAAAAAGCCCTTTGAAAGGGCTTTGTGTTTAATGATAAGAAGTTAGGTTTATTCCTCATCCATATCTTCTAATTCAGCATCAAGATCATCAACCATATCCTCTAATTCATCCGCCGCATTCAGCATATCCACCATACCTTCTGGTAAATTATCTGGACAGTCATCCAAAGCAGCTCTTAACGCTTTTTCTCCTTCTTCATCAGTTAATTCGTCGATCCATTCACAGCCCGCAGGCGCCTCCTCCATTTCAGGATCGTTTGAGGCAATCTCCATACAGTCACAAAATGATTTATCTCCAGAAGCAACAGCTTGCTCAGACGAGGCATCTTCTGATGCATTTTCACTTGCGTCACCACATGACGTAAGCACCATTCCCATCACTAGTGGGAGTAATAATAACTTTTTCATAATCAATAATTTATAATTTATAATTTTATCTAAACTAAAAATTATTTTTGAAAATCAACACAATGGAATGGATCCTCACAAGCTGAGTTTATTTGAATCGACCAAATAAGATAATTTTAAACAATGGTTTTGAACATTAAGCCGTCGATAAAAGCATGTTAAAAAAAGCAAAAATTAAGGCAATAAAGCTAATATACGTTAAAACCAAAGGAAGAAAAAGCTATATTTGTTCCGAATTATTTAAAAAAACATATTATGAAAAAGTTATTTGCTTTATTATTTGTTGCTGCAGCGTTTACATTTACGTCTTGTGGTGATGCTTCAGGTAACGCTTCAGAAGAAGCTGCTACAGAAGAAGGAACGGAAGATGCTGCTGCTGAAGAAGCTCCAGCTGAAGAAGCTGCTGAAGAAGCTGCTGAAGAAGCTCCTGCTGCAACTGAAGATGCTGCTGCTGAAGAAGCTACTGAAGAAGCTGCTGAGTAAGATATTTCTTAAAGAAATTCGAAACCTCCCAAATGGGAGGTTTTTTTTTGCAGTAGAATTACTTTAAAATTTAAGATTTAAATCGTTTAATTCACAAAACAATTGAAACTGATTTTTAGCTCTGCCCATATTCTCATCGTTATTTTTAGTGTTGTAATATACATCTCCCATTAGATAATCCGTATAAAAACGAATACACTGCACAAGAGAAACTGCCTTTGCTGAAAGCAGCAATGAATCACGCTCAAGTTTGGTTAAAAAACCATCTGTCGAAACAAGATACCCATCTATAATTGACTTTAGAGCCTGTTTATTTAGAATATTCGTATCATTTTGTAGTGATTCAAGGTTTCGATTCGAAAATGAACGAACCATATCACCAAAATCATACAAAATAGACCCCTGACCTATTGTATCTAAATCGATGATAGCAATAATATTTTCTCCGCAATGATCAAATATAAAATTTGATATTTTTGGATCACCATGGATCAAACGTTTAGGAACATTTTTCTCAACAACGCAATAATCTTCGATAATGCCTATGTGATTTATCAATTCAGAATGAAAATACTTCGTTTTACTAATCCGCGAGTCAACACCTTCTTTTAATGCTCGCCGCAACTCTGATAGTCGAAACTGAAAATTCGTAAAATTTTCAATAGGATTTCTGAATGTCTTGAGTGGCATATATGCACTGAGATTATGAAATCTACCCAAAGCCATAGCTGCAGATTTTGACATGGTATTATTCTTTGATTTGTCAAAAACTATTCCTGGAATATACCGATACATTCTCCAAAATGTTGATTCATGCTCAATAATGAGTTTGTTTTTAAAGCTTAGGTAGTCAGGTATAATGAGTTTTACACAATGTAACTCAATATTCTCTTTTAAGATCAATAAATTATGAGCAAGGTCAAATGGATACTTAAAAACCGATGAGTTTATTTTTTGTAGGATAAAAAAGTTGTTTTCGTCATCTTGCACCTTAAATGTTGAATTAATCAAGCCATTATTAATTGGTTCTATTGCCTTTACCATAGACCCTGTATTAGTCAAAAACTTGGATGCGATTTGTTTCCGATTATTCATAGGTACTTGATAATATTTTTGGGTAGCTCCCCTCCTCTACTCTGCACTTAACTTCATACCTACACCATTCTAAGTCACCTGGATGGGTCAAACCAAACCACTTTGACTTGTTTAAATATACATTATACCGCTTACCGTTTTCAATTTCAGATTGTATAAAATCTGGTAATCCACACTCCGCATGAGAATCTTTTGCATACTTCAAATAAAATTGTTGAAAATAGTTATCAAGAGCAAAGAATATATTCGAGTGAAGTATCCAGCAATTCATTGAGACTTGAGTATTCCCGATTAATGGTCCAATAGACTCATTCGATGTTATATTCATTTTATGCTGAGCGATATTGGTGTGCTCACTAACGGCTAATAATCGAGTTTTATTTATGATACAAAGCCCTCTTGAAACACCTCCATTATGAGACAAAGTGTTTTTCAGGCAGAAGGTAATTAACCCAACCTTATTAAGTTGCACTTCGTTAAAAACAGCATTCGCGATTTGAAAAGTTTCACCTCCATAAAAATCATCTGCATTTACTACTAAAAAGTATCCCTTAATCTTTTTTCGACAAGCCCATACCGCATGTGCCGTACCCCAAGGTTTTTTACGATAATTCGGATAATTTATATCATTTTTATGTTGATCAACAAAATGTAAAGAAACACGATTCAGGAGGTAGGATAGCTTTTTCTTTAGGGAAGGAATAAATTGGGCCGAAGAGAGAATAATAATGTTCTTAAAGCCATTGTTAATCGCATCATATATGGCATATTCCATTATGAATTCGCCATTTGGCCCAACAGCAGATATTTGTTTATCACCTCCGTATCTGCTACCTATGCCACCTGCAAGAACTAACAACGTAGACATATCAATACTTATTAGAGCTACCAAATGAATTGGATCTCTGACGCCATTTACCATTTGTAAAATCAGGTATGTTCTGTGGAGCACCTCCTTCCCGAATTGATAATTCACTTAGCGGAGTAATCGCATACCAAGAAGCAAGGTCATAAACGTCCAATGGGAATTCAACATCATTTTTTATGCATTCTATAAATGCATTGTCGACAAAATAATCCATCCCTCCATGACCAGATTTTTCAGCTGCCCTTGCATTTCGTTTCCATAAGGGATGATCATATTTCTCAAGCCATTCCTTAGTGTTCTTCCATCTATGATCGTGATCCATTTTCTTTTCAAAATAAATCAATCCCTGTTCATTGTTACCCCAGCCAAAATCTTGCCATATCCCTTCTGTTCCTTGAACTCTAAAACCTAGGTTGTACGGACGCTGTAGAGATGTGTCATGCGTTAGCATTAGGGTTTCGCCATTAGCACATTTTATTTGTGTTGTTACGACATCACCTTGATTAAACGATAGATTAGCGTTTGGATGTTGCTCCCCCCCTTTCTCATGCTCTCTAATATACTTGCTAAGACCCACAGCCTTACTTGACATAGATTGTAAATACAACATACGGTTTCCCCGGTTAAGATCAAACATGTTGGCCAATGGTCCAATGCCATGTGTCGGGTATAGTTCACCGTTTCTTTTAAGATAATGCTCAGTTCGCCATTTGGCTTCACTGAATCCTTTTTCACCAAACTCTACACCCGAATTATATGCTGTTTCACCATCATTAAAAAGCACACCACGAAGATCATGTTCATAACCACCTTGACCATGAACGAGCTCACCGAAAAAACCCTTTTTAACCATATTTAAAACAGCCATTACATCGCGTCGGTAGCAAACATTTTCCATGACCATAATGGGAACTTTAGTCTCTTCGTATGTTTTTACGTAACCGTGACACTCTTCTAATGACATCGCTCCACAAACCTCCATTGCCACGATTTTACCAGACCTCATAGCCTCGGTGCCGTGCCTGTAATGCCAACTCCAAGGAGAAGAAACAAAAACGGCATCAATATCATCTCTAGCCAATAGTTTTCGATAGCCATAATCATCAGCACTATATGTTTGGCATTCCTTTTGAGAAGATTTGCTTAGCATTTCTATGGCAGATGCAATCATTCTTTTATCTGGATCGGCGAAGGCAATGATTTCTACATCATTTCTTTTGAGCATTTCATTTAAATGGTTTTGACCTCTAAAACCAACACCGATAAAGCCAAGACGCACTTTCCTTTGAAGGCCTGCTGTTTTAGCAAATATTGAATTTGGAAGGATTAATGCTCCTGCACCCAAAACAGAAGTGCTCTTTATAAAATTTCTTCGTTTCATATATCGATGTGATTAAGTCTTGACTTCTTTTTGTATTCATCATAATCTATGGTAATTTAGAAATAATTCTAATGAATCAGTTCAAGAAACAAATATTGACCCTATTATTTTCAGTGCTATATGGTATGTCGCTATGCCAAACCATTCTTGATGATTTTGCTTTGGATCTGAACCAAGGCAAAGTCCTCTTGGCCTGGACAATAAAATCAGGGAGTATTTGTAATGGTATCCAAATCTACCGAAGTTCGACTGCGGACAGTGTTAATTTTAGTCTTATAGAAGATATTCAAGGCGTTTGTGGTGATTTATCAAGCCCAGTTGCTTACACTTTTACTGACGAAGACCCAATGCCAAATCAGGTTAATTACTACAAGCTCTTATTGGGTGGTCAGGAATTTTCCGAAGTACTTGGTATCGAGGTCTTGCTCATTCCATCAAACAGCTACCTATTAAAACCACATCCAATCACAAGTAGTTCATCATTATATTTTTATAATTCCAACAACAATGACGTTGAACTAAAAGTTTTTGATGATTTTGGGAGTGTCATTTATAAAAAACAGACAAATAGCAATCGTTTTATATTAGATAGCTCGATGATCTCGTCCGGTCTTTATTATTTCACACTCGAAAATAAATCAAACAAAAGTATCATCAACGGAAGAGCCCTCTTCTTAGAATAAGAAGTCAATATATTTTATTCAGGAGCATCCGTTTGAATGATCTTTTTAATTTCATCCTCAGTCGCTTGTAGCTTACTTTTACAATGTTCAGACAGCTTATTGGCGAGCTTTACTTGCTCCGTTAAATCATCAATTGAAACCTCCTTGTTTTCAAGCTTTAAAGAAATTTCCTTAAGCATATCAAGGGCTTCATCGTATTTGAGGTTTTTAATTTCTTGTTTTGTCATTTTTTTCTAATTATTTTTTTTACCGTACTCAGGACACTATAGCCGCTTGAATGTGTCGTCATTTCCTTTTGTATGAATTCTCCTTTTATGTTATTGATGTCTTTACCATCGATTGTAGAGATTGTATATCCCTTTTCAAATAATTGATTGGGGTCCACTAATCCTAATTTTTGTGTGCAAAACTCTAAATAGTCTTGCGATGAACGCAGCACAAATTGAGCGCGAATGAAAAGCAAATCCTTGACTTGCCGTAGTTCCTTTGCCGCAATCTCTTGAAGATAAGTCTCAATAGTACGTCCTAAAAAACTATCCAAGGTGTCTAGTTGTGAAAGTTCAATTTGAATACTTGAAAAGACCACATACTGCAATTGATGAAGCGATTCGTTTAAAGCTTCTCGAGTGTCCGAAAGGTATGTTTTGAAACTATACTGGAGACTTCGGGCAAACTTATTTAATGCCAATTCATTGACCTGAATGATTTCATCGACTCGTTCATAAAGAATACCAGAATAAAACTGAAGCTCACCTGAAGATTGGGAAAGCAATTCTCTAACCTGAAGCTGAATATGCTTGCTTGTATTTGATAAGCTTGACGCAAACACACCTATATTCATGTAGAATAGTTTTGCAGCAGCCGTGGGTGTTTTCATACTTGTATGAGCGACCTCGTCGATAAGACAGTTATCCGACTCATGACCAATGCCCGTAACTATAGGAATTTTTGAGCTTGCAGCCGCAGAACAAATTGAATAACTATTAAAAATATGAAGGTCCATTTTCGAGCCTCCTCCACGTACAATAGCAATGGCATCAACATCATATAAATTGGCCTCTTGAATGGCGTTTGTTATTTCATCAACTGCCTCTTGAGATTGGACCCCAACAGGAAAGATTTTAACCTTGAAGTTTGTAAAGATGTCATTATTCATTAACTCATTCATAAAATCTTCAAAACCAGAAGTTTCAGGCGATCCAATTAAAGCAATTCGCTTAATTACAGGACCGAAATAAAGTTCCTTTTGCAGGGGGAATAAATCTTCTTTTTCAAGGCGTATCCTCGTTTCAGCCTTTTGTTTTTCAATATCGCCCAATAAAATTGAAGGATCAATTTGACTGATTACAAGGCTCATTCCATAGACTTTATGAAAATTAACGGTCACAAGGCATTTTATTTCAAGACCTTCTTTTAGAACATCACTTGTTTTTAAGTCAAAAGATGCGAGTTGTTTTTGAATGGAATCAAAGCTTGTTCGCCAGATCATGCCCTTGGCTTGAGCGGTTCTTAAACCATCTTTGGAATCTACCAGCTCAAGATAATAATGGCCATTCTTCTCATTTGCTTTGGCGATTTGACAAGTTATCCATACCTGCTTAACCGAAAAGGTTTTCCTAACCCAATTCTCGATGGATACGTGCAGTTGTGTCAGTGTATATGTCTTGGACTCTGTACTCATTTCGCTTCTATACTTCCTCCTCGTAATCTATGGCATCATTTAAACCTTCATCTATCAATTTGTCAGAATCTGCCGATGGAAGCTCCTCAACCTTTTTTAGCTTAGAGAGCATCATTCTAGTTCTTGTTCCAACTAGGTTGTCAATTTCATTATTTGCCTCGTTGATTTTCTTTTGTGCTTTTGCCAAAACACCGCCAAATTTTCCAAATTCCGTTTTAACAGCGCCTAGCACATTCCAAACTTCACTTGTTCTTTTCTGGATAGCGAGCGTTTTAAAGCCCATCTGAAGGCTATTGAGCATCGCTGCCAAGGTAGTTGGACCAGTAACAATGATTTTATATTCTCGTTGCAATAAAGCAATCATATCTGGTTGGCGTGCGACCTCTGCAAATAGGCCTTCTATTGGAAGAAACATAATTCCGAAGTCTGTTGTATTGGGCGGGTCAAGATATTTACCCTTAATATCCTTCGCAAAAGCCTTTATAGAACGCATCAAATCTCGATTAGCTGCTTCAATGGCAGGAACGTCACCGACATCATATGCTGCCTGAAGCCGAACGAAGTCTTCTTGGGGAAACTTTGCATCTATGGGCAAGTATATTTCTTTACCAGATGACGTATTCCCAGGAAGCTTAATAGCAAATTCAACATGCGCATCAGAACCAGATTTTGTTTTTACGTTTTGGTCATACTGCTCAGGTGCTAATATTTGCTCCAAAATATTTCCAAGCTGAATTTCTCCAAGTACCCCTCTCGTCTTCACATTACTTAGTACCTTTTTCAGATCTCCTACCCCACTTGCTAAGTTCTGCATCTCACCCAAACCTTTTTGAACCGCCTCTAGTCTTTCACTTACAATTTTAAAAGATTGGCCTAAACGTTCCTCTAAGGTCTTGTGAAGCTTTTCGTCAACAGTTTCTCGCATTTTCTCCAAACGTTCATTGGTAGAATCTACAAGTTTGTCTTGCTTGACTCCCATGTCATTGAATTTTTGCTTTTGAAGCTCATTAAAATCCTTCACGCTTTGAGAGAAAGAATCTTTAAACTCTTTAAGCGCATTGGTCATGGCTTCCCGATCATCTTTGGCATTCACTTTCAGGGTTTCACCGAGTGCTATGAACTTTTCATTTAATTTCTCTGTGAGTTTTTCTATACCTAATGAAAGTTCTTCTCTATTTTCTTTAAGCATTCCAGAAAGTTCCTTTCGGTTTTCGCGAAACTCATTACCTACTAGCTCCTGTATTTGTTCGACTCCCGAATTTGATTTAATGGAACGCATTTGAACGAGAATAAACAAAACCAAAATAAGGGTTAAAAAAGCTAGAAAAGTGAGAATAGAAATAATCATAATAAATGAGTTTTGCGGTCTTGAAGGCGTGTCAATCAAATATAAGTATTGCACATTAAATACTCTGTTTAAATTAACTTAAAACGTAAATTTAATAGTGCACTTAGTAATCTTTTTATGTTGTTGTAGGAACAGAGGAGTTTTTTTAAAAAAAACTAAAAAGCCCCAAAAAAAAGTAAATGAATTTAGTTACCTCGACAGAATTCCCTTCACTTCGTTCGGAGCTTTCGCATCTAAGATGCTCAGGTCAAACCAGGTTTTCATCCATTGAAAGTAGCTGAACAAAAAAAAGCCTCCCAAAAGGGAAGCTTTTTTGTTTGTGACCTCGACAGGATTCAAACCTGTAACCTCCTGAGCCGTAATCAGGTGCGCTATTCAGTTGCGCCACGAGGCCAATAGAGGTGCAAAGATAAATATATTTCAACAAATAATAATCTTCATTAAAGCTTTAATCAAAAATGCATTAAATTTACTTTAGTGAAAGTAGTCTTAATATTTGTTTTTGGTGTATGCCTTTCTTTACAAGCCCAGCAAAAAGTAAACAAAATACTGAGCAAGGGAGATAAGAAGTTAGCACAATTAGATACGACAGGAGCTTTGGATCTTTACGACAAAGCCTTAAGCATAGACAGTGCATGCGCCGATGCCTATGCGAAAATATCAGATGTATTTATTTCGAGAGGGAATTACAAAAATGCCATGGAACTTCTAAACGCCGGCATTCGTATTACCGTTGACATTCCAAAAGACAAAAAAACAATCTCTCACCTTTATTCCATAAGGTCCTTCATTTATTTCACTGCAGAAAATTTTCATAACGCCATTCAGGATTTGGACCAAGCAATTATCCTCAACACTGACAATCCCAATTATTTCTACATGCGTGCTTTAGTAAAAAGAATGAATGGTGATGAAAAAGGCTGCTGCAGGGACCTGAAAAAAGCGATAGCTTTAGGCTTGAAAGCCGCTACAGTTTACAGCGAGACTTATTGCAATTAAGTCAACTTAAGTATGTAAATTTGTGAAAATCGTGTCATGAAATTTAATCTTTCCGAAGTCAATGATTTGATCCGAAGCAGGAGGTCTATTCGGCCTGAACAATATACAAGCAGAAAAGTACAAAAGGATCAAATAGAATTAATATTAAAAAATGCACAATGGGCACCCAACCATGGCAGCACTCAACCATGGAGGTTTCAGGTTTATCAATCAGAAGCTGCCAGACAAGAGTTGAGCCAAGCACTAGGCAAGCTATACCTAGATACAACTCCTAAGAACAATCAAAATGACGCAAAACTTGCGAAACTAGTTCGAAGGCCACTTATCTCCTCTGTTGTCATTATTGTAAATATGTCTAGACAATTAGAAGAGAGAATACCCGAAATTGAAGAAGTTGAGGCTGTCGCATGTGCTATTCAAAACATGCAGCTTACGGCAACAGCATATGGAATAGGCTCATTTTGGTCATCACCAAAACTCATTTATTCTAAGGAAATGAATGAATTTCTTGGCATCACTGAAAAAGACAAATGTTTAGGTCTTATTTATTTAGGATATACTAAAGAGGAATGGCCAAAGTCGCATAGGAAACCTATTGAATACAATACCATATGGAAAACCCAATAGAGCATTTAGACCTTGGTTTTGTTAATTTCACAAAACATCCGAAAAATCCCAATTTCCTTGTATACCGATTCACAGACGTTGCTAGAGCTAACTCTTTTCGTGAAGAACTAATCTCCAACAAAATCACTTTTGAGGAAGATACAGAGCAAAAGAAACAAGTCACCTATACCCTCTTTGCTCTACATAAGAAGCACTATTCAAAAACAATGCAGATGAATTTTAAGGTTGAGAGCAAACACAAAAAGCCACTCATTCCCTTTCTCCTGCTTCGTTGGACTGTACTTTTATTTGGTTTAGGCATACTACTTTTAGCTATTTTGAGTTATTGTAAACATATGACCTATTTAAACCAGAAAACTGAGCAACTCAAATGAAGGTCCTTCTTTTACTTTTCATTCTTCTGAGCCTAAACGGTTTCAGTCAATCCAACAAAGTGCCTTCTTATTTTGGTGTGCACTACAGAACTGTTCTTCCGAATAATTTTGTTGGTAGTAAATCAGTAACTATCAGCCAACAAGAATTTACAAGCACTTGCTTACAGAAAACAGGTTATTCAATCGGTGCAACAGTTAGAGCTGGCATTACTAAACTGATTGCTTTTGAAACTGGAATTAATCTTATTCACAGGAATTTTCAACTTAATATGAGTGTTATAGACTCCAATCAATATTCCCAAAGAGAACTTGGGTTTCTCACCTATGACATACCTTTAAATTGCCTTATTTATATTAAGCTAAATAAGTCATGGTATGCAAATGCGTCTCTTGGAATCGCAGCTTCTTATAAGCCCTCAACAATCGGTGGAGTTAACAATACAGGAGACAATCATTCATTTATTCATACAGGGTATGTAGATTATAAGAAAAAATTTACTGCCGATTTCAATGGAAATATTGGATTTGAATTTCGAAGTAAAAAATCTGGCTTCTTCTATTTAGGAGGATCTGTGCAGATACCACTTGCGCCGCTTTTTATTCTTGCTGGCATGTATAAATATCAGGGCTATGAATTAGTTTCTGTCACAAATGTGAATGGGTCATTTTTATCCTTAGACCTTAAGTTTTTCTTTCCAAATACAAAAAGTAATGGATCTACCTTCCGACCAGGACCAATTGAATAGAATCAGTCAACTTGTTAATACATTAAAGCTTGAAAAGCACCCTGAAGGAGGGTTTTATAGTGAAACGTATAGATCCACGCAGAGGACCGCTAATAAGCAGGATGTATTAATGACTTCCATTTACTTTCTCTTAACCTCTGAAAATGTATCTAATTTCCATAGAATATCAAACGATGAACTTTGGTTTCATCATGAAGGAAGTCCAATAGTCATACATACATTGGAAGACAAGGTGCATAAAGAATATATTCTAGGAAAAACATACAACGACGTTTGTAGTCCTCAGCATTTGGTAAAGGGAAACACCATCTTTGGCAGCGCTGTTTTAGAGCCAAACTCATATGCCCTTGTAAGTTGTGTGGTATCCCCTGGTTTCGAGTTTAAAGATTTTCAGCTATTTACATACGATCAGCTCATTGAACAGTTCCCAAAAGAAGAAGATATCATTAAACGCTTAACTCCTTAAGGCTGGCAAAACATTGTATCTACGGACGGTGAGAGTCCAGCCCAAATACCCAACGCTCCTCCTTCTATGTTTGAAGGAATATTAGTCGGTGTGGCAAAAGGATTTCCAGCAGTATACATTTGATTGTACTTCTTTTCAAAGAAATCAAATTCGGCTTGACCAATTTTAGATAGGGTAATTAAAATTGTATCACCCTGGGGATAATATCCACGATAATCTAAATCAATATCTTCATCAAAAAAATTGATAGGGTTTTCGTAAGCAAATTCAAATGTTAGACCATCAAAAAAGGCATCATCGAAGTATGGACCAAAAGGCTTATACACTATTGGGTCCTTTGTCCCATCAGGCAAAGTATTTAAGCGCTGAACCTCCCATAAATAGGCATCAAATGAACCTGGAGGATCAGACAGCGTAGCCCATGACCAACCATGGTCCACTAATGAAGGTTCTGGTTTCCAATAAAGGGTATCTAATGCGGTAGGTTGAAGTATTGAAGTAACCGAGGTATAAGTTTCTGCATTCACGCTAACAGACAAACTATAGGTTTTACCTACCTCACCAACAATCGACGTGGAGAAATAACCACAAAGATTCAGGTTTATAAGCTCTTCTACAGGAAGTCCAAAAAATGCCGCGGCAAGCTCCTCTGTGCCTGTAGGTAGATTGTCTGTGCATATTTCAACAAGAGTATCAGTAATAATACCATCGGAAACAACGACAGTCGCACCTGAAATAAAACCACTTAAATATGCCTCAAGGTTGGTTGGCGAATAAATATCAGCTGTAGTAGACAAAAGAACTATTGCAGGCTGACCTGTCTTTATACTTCCGTCAACAACGATTTGTTCTTCATATCCGGGAATGGCAATATCAACCTCTTTAGTGCACGATAGACACAATAAAACAAAACTGAGTGTATAAATAAATAGCTTCATATTATAATTCAAAGTTCCAAGTAACACTTGGTATGATTGGGAATAAGGACACTTGCTTTACGGTAAGCTGAAAGTCACCCGCAAGGAAGTCACCGTCATTATCCACGTACATAAAGAATGGATTTGCTCGATTGTATACATTATAAATAGAAAAAGCCCAATTGCTTTTAAATTTCTTTTTAACACGAATCTCGTCCCCATTAACGTCGGTTTTGGTTTTATGGGTTTTACTATACAATGTAGCAGAAAGATCTAGTCTATGGTATGGTGCCATTCGGGTTGAATTTCGTTGACCGTAGTTAAATAAAAGATTTTGCTCTTGAACATACCAAGAGGAAGGCAAAGTCAAAGTATTACCTGTAGCATAAACGAAAGCAGTGCTAAAAGTCCACCTGTCATTTAGCTTATAAGTTCCAACAACACTTAGGTCATGTCGTCGGTCATATTTAGCTGGATATAGATTACCAGAATTCAAATCAGGGAATTTTCTGTCCGACTTTGCCCATGTATACCCGATCCAACCCGTGAAATCTCCCATAGATTTCTTTAAAAACAACTCAATACCATAGGACCAACCCTCTCCAAAAACCAATAAGTTATCAGTATTATCATTCACATTATCGCCAGGAAGAGCTCCTTCTCTATACTCAATCATGTTGTTCATTTTTTTGTAATAAACTTCAACTGAGGTTTCAAGTTTGTCATCAAAGAAGTTTTTAAAATACCCTACACTTCCCTGCCATCCAATTTGAGGCTTCGCAATGTCTGTTGTGGGATACCAAATATCTGTTGGCAATGAAACTGCACTAAGTGCTGTTAAGTGAACATATTGATAATTATATGAATACCCTGCCTTAATAGAGCTATTGTCAGGTAACAGCCAGCGCATAGAAAGTCTTGGTTCGAGACCATGATAGAACTTTATCAAATCGCCTGATGGATATTGTATAGAGGTGTCTGGTGTACTAATATCACCGTTGATATATCTCGTAAAAGGACCTATGTGGTGATACATACTGTAACGCATACCAGCATTCACTTTTAGCTTATCATTTACCTCAAAGTCATCCATGATGTAAAAAGCAGTCTCATGAGAAAATAATCGCTGTGCAGCGCCGGTATCAAAGACAACGGAGTCAGATTCAGCTGACACACTAGTTGGCGTAAAAGTATGGTAGATATGGTTCGCTCCGAACTTGATTAAGTGACTTGGATTTGGGAAATATGAAAAGTCGATTTTCGAGCCTATGTCTCTAACACCCGAGGTTAAACTAAATCTAAACTGATCTTGAGATGATCCAAATTGAAACATGTAATCCGAGAATGTTCCTGTAACATTCATAAAAAGTTTTTTATTAAACAAATGATTCCATCTCAATGCTGCAATACCATTTCCCCACGGCATATCTACACTGAATCCACCTTGATTGTCTGCAAATGAAAAAACATCCTTCCCGTAGTACCCACTTAGGAAAACACGATCTTTATCGCTCAACTTGTAATTGAATTTGGCATTTAGATCATAAAAGAAGTAGCTCGTTCCTGCAAACGGAGACGAATCTGGAATGGCAGCTTTCATAATTAAGTCAAGATATGTTCTTCGACCAGAAATGATAAATGAACCTTTGTCTTTCTTTAACGGACCCTCGATGGTCAGCCTAGATGAAATAGCGCCTATTCCACCCTTGACTTTAAATCTTTTATTGTTTCCTTCGTTCATGTTCACCTCCAATACAGACGACATTCGGCCACCATAATTTGCAGGCATTCCTCCCTTGATGAGATTTACGCTTTTGACTGCGTCAGCATTAAAAACAGAGAAAAAGCCAAAAAGGTGCGCTGCGTTATAAACAACTCCTTCATCCAGTAAAACAAGATTCTGATCCGGACCGCCTCCACGCACATAAAACCCTTGACCACCCTCTGCGGCAGAAGAAACCCCTGGTAAAAGCTGAATAGTTTTTACTACATCAACCTCCCCCATGAATGCGGGCAAGGCTTTAATGCTCTCAATATTTAGCTCAATTGCACCCATCTGGGTAGATTTTACGTTTTCTCCCTTTTTGCCATTAACTACAACTTCCTGAAGATTAATTGTCGAGCTACCAAGCTCAAGATTATAGTCAATATCCTTAACGAGCTGAACCTCTTTAATTTCTGTGGGAAAAAGTGCAGACCTGAACTGAATCTGATATGTGCCTTCTTCTAAAGTCAGAGAATAGAATCCATAATTATTACTAATTGTTCCTTTATTGAGAGAGGGCACGAATATTTTTACACCAATAAGTGCCTCGCCACTTTTGGCATCACTAATATAACCACTAATGGTATGTGTAATAGGTTTTTGAGCAATTGTTAAAATTCCAAGGAGTATGAAAATTAAGGCGAGAGTTTGCTTCATTGTTATAAAAAGTTGTAAAGATAGCAACACATACAGCGCTAAAAGGTTTTAAGGTGTTAAATTTACACCAAGAATTGTTAAATGTTTGGTCAAAAATAGAGGCTTATACCAAAACTTGACTTAACATAAGATAAGAACGCAAATAATAAGTGCAAATAATTTTAGAGACACGATGACTTCAAATGTTTGTTTTCTAAACAGCAATAACGGATATGGATTACTAGCTTTCGGAGGTGAAGATATACTTGTAGTACAACATGTTATTTCCATAGATGAAATTGATAAGTTCATCGAGGACCGACCAAACAAATACATCTTCCTTTGTCTTTCTTACGATCTTAAGAATCGAATCGAATCGCTTAGTTCTAAAAACAAAGACAATTCCTCTTTTCCTGACCTTGTGCTTTGGTGCCCAGACTGCGTCTTTGATGTCAACCCTGAATCCTTAAATATACTTCAAGGTAATGCTTCAACGGAGCATTTCATGTTTGCAAGAGATTTTATTTCCTCAACCAAATCAACCCAGATTCAAAACTTTAATGTTCAATTTGAACCGCAAATATCTAAAGACGTATATATAAATAAAGTGAATGCACTCAAAGAGCTTATTCAGCGAGGGGATATTTATGAAATTAATTTCTGCCAAGAGTACCTTGCCAAAAACATTGAAGAAGAGGATGTCAAAAACTGCTATACGAATCTTAACAGTATCACAAAAGCCCCATTCTCAAGTTATTTTCGATTTGGTGAATTCGAGATTTTTTGTGGGAGTCCAGAACGATTTATTAAAAACGATGCTGGTACTCTTACTTCAGAGCCCATTAAAGGAACCTCAAAAAGAGGAGAGACAAGTAAAGAAGATAAACAGCTAATTCATTCCCTTAAGAGGGATCCGAAAGAAAGGGCAGAAAATATAATGATTGTTGATCTAATGCGCAATGACTTATCAAAAATTGCAAAAAAAGGCTCGGTACATGTGGATGAACTATGTGAGGTGTACACGTATAAAACTGTTCACCAGATGGTCTCAAAAGTATCCTGCAAGCTTAAAGAAAACTCTAGCTTTACTGACATTCTAAAGGCAACTTTCCCGATGGGATCTATGACAGGTGCACCAAAAATAAGAGCTATGCAGCTCATTGAAGATTTTGAGGACTTTAAAAGGGGACTCTATTCCGGCTCTATTGGTTATATCTCTCCAAATGGAGATTTTGACCTCAATGTCGTTATTAGAACCTTAATTTATAATTCCAAGCTCAAAACTTTATCTTGCGCTGCAGGTAGTGCTATTACAATACAATCTGATGCAGAAAAGGAATATGAAGAATGCGGCATTAAAGTTCAAAAAATTCTAGATGGAATTAGTGGATAATATAGAAGCATCATTTACTGAATTGCTCAATAAACGTAGCGCTCAACATTACTATCTGGCAATTAGTGGGGGCTGTGACTCTATGGTGATGCTTTCTTTATTTCAAAAACAAGCAAGGCCATTTACTGTGCTTCATGTGAATTACAAATTAAGAGGCAAGGAAAGTGATAAGGATGAAGATTTGGTTCGGCTATTTTGTAAATCCAACGGTATACCTTTCAAGGTTCTAAGGCATGAACTTTCGAATGATTTGAAAGATGGTGGAAACCTTCAAAACCTTGCTAGAGAGATACGCTACGATTTTTTTAAAACTTATTTATCCAAACATGAATCTGCTATTCTGTGCCTTGCCCACCATAAAGATGATCAGGAGGAAAACTTCTGGATGGCCATGACACGTGGCGGTGGATTGAGGGCTATGGCCGGTATGAAGACCTTTGAGTCACCTTATTTGAGGCCATTTCTAGACCGCTCCAAGGATGAATTGATTGCCTATGCTCATGAAAAAAAAATACGATGGAGAGATGATCTATCTAATCAATCCAATAAATACACGAGGAATATCTGGAGAAATGTGCTTTTACCACAATTTAAAAAGGAGATTCCGCAAATCTCCGAATCTGTTGAATTGCTTCAAAAACACTTTAACAGACAAGTTAGCCATGACCGTAAGGTATCATCTGCCCATATTCCAAGAACACCTAGAGATTTTGAAATTTCAACGTTTGAGTTATCTCTTATGAATTCAAACCAATGGATTGAGTTTTTAGATCAAATCAATATCGGTAAAAATCTTGCACTCTCTATTCTGGATCTTTTAAAGGGTGAAAATGGAAAAAAGATATTCCTTGATTCAGACGCCTCAAATTATGCGACTGTTTGGAAAAGAGAAAACGGTCTGTACTTTGAATCCAAAGAACACATAACTTCTATACCTCCTGTCTTTAAAACCCTGATAATTAATTCACTTCCAAATAGATTTGGTAAAGCAGAATTATATCTTAATCCTGAAAAAATAAAAGGAAATCTTTCCGTTAGACGATGGCAAAATGGGGATCGTATGCGTCCGATTGGTCTCAAGGGAAGCAAGTTGATTGGTGATATATTAAAAGATGACAAAACTCATGCGTCGATTAAAAACAATCAATGGGTTTTAGTTGATGAAGAAAAGATTATTTCTCTCATAGGTTTCAGAATAGATCAGAGGGCCATTGCTGATAAAGCCCCTTGTTTAAAGGTTATATTTGAATGCCTTGACTTTGATTCTTTATAAATCTAATCTACAAAATACCAGAAAGAGAGCCGTCGAGCCACATGATTACAAGTAAGAATTCAGCTACGATTAGCCACGATATCTTAAGGATTTAATATAAATCCTATTCTGGCATTAAGATACATATAATGAATTAACCTTTTGTGCCACAAACCTTTATTGACATTTCTAATATCAAAAACACAAGTTGTTATTTCTAAATTAATTGTAACTTTAGGTCGTAAGAGAGAATGTTTTACCGCAGCTTATAAACAAAAGTCCTCATTTAAAATAAGGGCATGCTACACGTAAAAACAAAACCATTTTAATAAAAAAGCTGTTTTTTATAAACAAACGAAGCATTAAAACTAAAACTGTTTCGGCTAAAAACAATTTTACACAATGAAACATTTTCATTCAAACTTACTTTTAACCTTTCTTTATTTATCTTATTCTACTTTTTCCTTAGCACAGAGCTACGCCTCCGTTTTTGGTAGTGAAAGTACAACATGGAAAATCCCATTCTGTAACCTAGATCAATTTATAATAACCGAACAAGTATCAAATTCTGATATCATATACAATTCGAATAGTTATAAAAAAATTGGCACGTCATACACAGGAGGTGTTGACTACGAACTTAACTCAGTTAGTGGTAACGGCTGGGCCAGAGAAAACACGAATGAAGGTAAAGTATGGTTTGTGGGCACTGTAGAAACAATTAATGGTTTCGATACTGTTGAATATCTCGTTATGGACTTATCAATGGAGATTGGTGATGACTTTTTGGTTTATGAGTCCTTTGGGGAAACAGACCTAGCAATTGTCGATTCTATTTATTTTGATGCAGGCTTTAAGCATGTAAGAACCACTTATCAGCATTGGAATAATGATGAAAAGTTAACCTTTATAGAGGGCATTGGCACCAATTATGGTTTAGCATATATGCATAACTATATGAATATGTGTAACTGCTTACTTTCAGTCAACAAAGATTTATTGCAAGTATACTCCAACAACAATTGCTTACCTACAGCTGAGTATTTTGAGGAAGAACTTAATGAGCTAACCCTCTACCCTAACCCCGCAGTAAATTCAATTTCGATTAACCATATATCTAATAGTGGGATATACAAAATACTCTCTGTTCTAGGGGAAGAAGTAAAGCATACATCCTTTGAAGGGAAAAATATACAAATAGATATTAGTGAGCTTAGACCAAATATTTATTTCATAGAAATTGATAATCAGATACTTAAATTTATAAAGGAGTAGATAGTTCCGAAAGCTTTCTGGCTTTTTATAACCCTTCCGATTTGTTTAACCCATTTGAATATTTAGCTAAACTAAAACTTAATAAAAAAGCCCTTCACAGGAAAGGCTCTACTCAAAACAAATAGTGGCTAATACTATTTCATAATAACAATTTGTTCAAAATATGATTTGTCTTTTGTTCGAATACTTAAAAAGTATTTCCCAGCATTTAATTGTGACCCATCAACTAAACCAGTTGCTATATTAACGGGACAATCAACAGGCCTTCCGTATAAGTCAAGTAATGAAACATCATTTAAAACACCATCGAAACCAATAGTAAAACGACCGTCATTTGACGGGTTTGGATAGACTGTAAGTGGTAATCGTGAAGTATCATCAAGGCCTGATAAATTACATATATAAGATTCACAAACCGTATCACAAAGAGCACCCTGCCCATCATAGGCGTACATGCAGATATCCTGTAACTGATTTTGCGAAATATACAATGTTAAAGACGCTCCGCTATATACCATATCGTCAAACCACCATTCATAATCTTCTGCTCCGTAGGCGTAGAAAGTGTACGTGCAATTACCATCTACAGAAAACTGAAAACCGGCATTACATGAGTCTTGGTTACATGTCCCTTGGGTGTATGAGGTTACACCGTAAATATATTGAGCTATGCAAGCATTACTATAGGTTATTTGATCACATCCGCATACCGGGTCAACTTCTGTCGTGCAAATAATATCATTATTAATGAGCGAGTTATCAATGCAACTTGTTGAGTCGCAACCAGAAATCGTTACATATTGATAGATTGAATCACATAATTGGTTTTGCCCATCATAGGCTAACATTAAAACCAAATAACTGCCATCTTGGGTAAAACTGTAATTTACAATTGAACCGGTTTCAATGGAATTACCATCTTCGAATTGCCATTCATATGAGTTTGCCCCATATGCATAAAACCACATAGTACATCCATCTCCTCCATCGGTTTGAAAACCTGCGCCACAAGGTGTAGTTTGTCCACATCCATCAATATATATTTCTTGACACACTGTATCGCACAAAAAGCCTTGTCCATCATACGCATACATACACATCGTATAAAGTCCGTTATTTGAATAGTTATGGTACGTATATTGCCCTTGACTGCTCGTCCCGTCCCCAAAATACCATTCGTAAGAAGATGCCCCTGAACCATAAAATTCAACAAAACAAGCACTATCGATATAATTAAATCCCGCCTGACATGAAGCCGGATCGCAAGGTCCTTGAGTATAAGAACTTACGCCATAATAATTTGTTGCTATACAAGCATTAGAATAGGTAACTTGGTCACACCCACAAACAGGGTCATACTCTTCAGTACAGAAGGAATTAGGACTAATCAATGTGCTATCAATGCAGCCTTGGCTGTACATTTGATTTGAAAAAAATATTCCGAACATAAAGAGGTTTAAAAGTTTTAGTGTTTTCATAATAAGTAGTTTTTTGTTTTTATTATAAACGAGCATATCAATATCGCAGGGGGGGTACAATCAAAAAACAATTCAAATTAAGTGCTTTATTACTAATAATCAAATACTAAAACAGAATAAAGCATATTGTGTAAGCCTAATTCCTAACCTAATTTTTGGTATTTTTAGCAACCTAATTTTAAAATAAAATAAAATGAAAAATGTATTAGTAGCCCTATCGTTATTTGTAGGTTTATTTGTTCATGCTGATGAAGGCATGTGGTTCCTCATGTTTATTGATCGATTGAATCAACGAGATATGGAAAAAATGGGACTTCAACTCACATCTGAAGAGATCTATAGCATTAACAATTCCAGTCTTAAAGATGCAATTGTTCAATTCAATGGAGGATGTACAGCAGAATTAGTTTCAGACCAGGGATTAGTGCTCACAAATCATCACTGCGGATACAGCGCGATTGCAGAGCTTTCTACACCTGAAAATGACTACCTCACAAATGGCTATTGGGCCGATAGCAAAAAGGATGAAATGAAACCCAATTCTTTGTATGTCAGATTTTTTGTTCGTATGGATGACGTATCACAAAGAATCCTTGACAAAGTTAATGATGAAATGACTGAGGATGAAAGAAATGCTGCCATTAAAGAAGAAACCAAAAAGATAGAAGATGAGAATAGTGAGAATGGAAAGTACGTCGTTAGTGTACGTTCCTTTTTTCAAGGAAATGAATACTATTACTTTGTATACCAAGACTATACAGATGTTCGTTTAGTAGGAACACCCCCGGCAAGTGTTGGAAAGTTTGGTGGAGATACAGACAACTGGGAATGGCCTAGGCATACCGGTGACTTCTCAATGTTTCGTATCTATGCAGATCGTGAAGGAAATCCAGCAGATTATTCAGAAGAGAATGTTCCGCTTAAGCCAAAGCACCATTTACCGGTAAATATCCAAGGAGTTGAACAAGATGATTTCGCTATGATTTTAGGCTATCCCGGTAGAACAAATCGATGGTTACCAGCAGGCGGTATAGATCAAAATGTAAAATTTGCTTATCCAGCATGGGTAGAAGCTTCTAAAGAGGCTATGGACGTCCTCAAGGAATATATGGATAAAGATAATGGTGTTCGTTTAAATTACGCATCTAAATACGCTGGTATCGCCAACTATTGGAAAAATAGACAAGGCATGATTGATGCCTTGACTAAGTTTAAAACGGCTGAAACTAAGGCAAAAAATGAAAGGAAATTCAATAAGTGGGGTAACAAAAAGAAAAATGCTAACTATTCCGATGTGATAAAAGACATTAACGGATATTATGCACTCACAAATGATAAGGCGAGACATGACAATTATCTGCGTATGATTTTTCGAGGCTCAAAATTTGCAACAAGCTCAAGAGGACTTGGAGCACAGCTGGCAAAATACGCTGCATCGGACGAAGAGCAAAGAGCTGCAGTGAAACCGCGTTTAGGTGATATGATTAAGGGGTTCATTGCCTCTACCCACATTCCTCTTGAAAAACAGATGTTATTCGAAATGATTGATTTATATGCGCAAAAAGCCAATTACGAACTGCCCGCTTCAATTTCTAATGTAAATGACTTAAAGGCACACGTTTCTGCTGTATTCGAATTAAGTATACTTACAGACGAAACAAGAATGCTTTCATTTTTAGAGGTTCCAAATGGTGAATTACTTGAAAATGACCCTTTAATGTTGTTATCAGATGAATTCATTGCGCATTATTATGCCAGCACTGATGAAATTGACGCAGCGAAAGACAAATATGACCGTGCGTATAGAATGCTGGTTGAAGGAATGAGGAAATCCAAGCTAAGCCCAGTAAAGTATCCGGATGCAAACTCCACACTTAGGTTGTCATATGGGAAAGTGAGTGCCTTACCTTCAGACCCAAAGAATGATGCTAAAGAAAACTACTACACCACCCTAAAAGGTACTGTTAAAAAGTACGTTCCAAATGATGCAGAGTTTGATTTGCCCAAAGGCCTCATTGAGCTATATGAAAAGAAAGACTTTGGACCCTATGCAGATAAGGAAGGCCACATGCCAGTTAACTTCCTTACAAATAATGATATTACTGGAGGGAACTCAGGATCACCTGTACTCAACGGAAACGGAGAATTGATTGGACTGGCCTTTGATGGAAACATTGAAGCAATGGCAGGAGATGTTATTTTTGACAAGAAGCTTCAAAAAACGATTAATGTGGATATTCGGTATGTATTATTCTTAATTGACAAATATGCAGGAGCAAATCACATTGTTGAAGAAATGACAGTGATTAAGTAAACCTAAATATCTTAACCAAAGCCCTGCTTTGCGGGGCTTTTTTTGTTTTGTTTTGAGAAGATTAATTCAGTGATTCAGATAGCAAAGATATATGTAACAAAGCCTCTCGAATTTCCTTTTCTGATAATTCGTTGTGGTAGCTTCCTTTCCCTATTGCCTGAAGTAAAACACAAAATATTTTACCACCTTCATTCTTTTTGTCATTATACATCAGCGAAATAATTGCTTGAATACACTCCTCAGTAAAAGTCAAAAAAGGATACGTTTTGATAAGCAATGCTTGAATCTTATGAAAATCATCTTTTGAAAGCAGACCTCTTGTCATAGAGACGTAGCATTCTGCACACATTCCTATACCGACAGCATGACCATGTGAAATCGGTTCTGTCTGGAGCTTAAAGCCCTCAATTGCGTGGCCAAAGGTATGTCCAAAGTTCAGCAACTTACGCTCTCCTTTTTCGAAAAGGTCTCCATCTGATATATCTACTTTTATCTGTACGCATTTCTCAATAATGTCAAGTCGATTGAAATCATCCTCAGTTTTAAAACTAGAAAGCTCATTGAATAATGCCTCATCATATACCAAGCCGTATTTCAACATTTCTGCATAGCCATTATAAAATTCTTTTTCTGGCAGGGTTTGAAGAAATGCAGCATCAATAAAAACGTTTTTTGCCTTTATGATTGTACCTAGCTGATTTTTATAAGGACCCAAGTCTATTCCATTCTTACCACCTACAGCAGCATCTACCATAGCCAGAAGACTTGTAGGCACATGAATGAAATCCATACCTCGTTTAAAAACTGATGCTAAAAACCCTCCCATATCGGTAACCATTCCACCACCAAGGTTAAGGACTAAATCTTTTCTACCAAAACCATACTCAGAAAAAGCATTCCAAACCTGCATGCAAACCTCCATTACTTTATTTTCTTCCCCATTCGGAAGTAAAATAATTTCTGATTTTTCAAGAGCAGGAAATGATGTAATGAGATACTCAAGACAAAGGTCATGTGTATTCTCGTCTACAACAATGATAATATTATTACCCTTATATAATCCCAATACCTCCGACAAGGAAGAGTCGGAAAGTGATCCTATTTCAATTTGTGTGCCTTCACTTGAAATGTTTGTCATATTGAGATAATGAGCATCAAATATACAGATTATTGAGCCGTCAATAGCTTATAAACAAAAAGACATTATTTTTGCATCGTGCTAAATTTCGAGAATACTAAAATTGCTTTTAAGTTAAAATCTAATCTTGATTTAAATAGAGCCTATGTGCTCTTCAAGGTCATTAGTTCTCCGATTATTGTCAAAATCGGTAAAGGCTTGATGCTGTTTGCGCTAAAGCTTAGGCTACCAGTTAATTTTATTGTGAAGAAAACGATTTTCAAACAATTCTGTGGTGGAGAAACAATTTCAGAATGCACCCCCACAATTGAATCACTTGGAAGTCAGGGTATTGGTACTATTTTAGACTACTCCGTTGAAGGAAAAACGAATGAGGATGATTTTGACAAAACTACTGATATCATTATAGATACAATTAAAAAAGCCAATACGGAAAAAAACATACCTTTTGCCGTATTTAAAATCACTGGGATCAGTAAGTTTAGCCTTCTTGAAAAAGCGAGCCAAAAGGACAAGCAACTCAACTCATCTGAAACCGAAGAGCTTTCAAAAATAGAAGCACGTATTTTAAAAATTTGTAAAACTGCACACGAGCTGAATGTCCCCGTATTTATAGATGCCGAAGAAAGCTGGGTGCAAGATATTATCGATACCTGGGCATTTGAAATGATGTGCTTGTTTAATACAGAGAAAACGATTGTCTATAATACAATTCAGATGTATCGTCATGACCGATTGAACTTCCTTAAAACTTGCCTGAAGCAGGCATTGAATCATAATGTTAATTACGGTGTGAAACTTGTGAGAGGTGCCTACATGGAAAAAGAAAGAGAACGGGCTTTAGAGATGAACTACCCCTCTCCTATTCAAATCAATAAAAAAGCAACCGATAATGATTATAATGCTGCACAGGATTTCATCCTAGAAAACATAAAGCAATTCACATTGGTTGCCGGGACACATAATGAAGAAAGCTCAATGCAGCTTGCCAAGCATTTGGAGAAATACGGAATACAAAAAGGAGACTCGCGTGTTTACTTTGCACAGCTATTAGGAATGAGTGATCATATATCATTTAATCTTTCAAATGAAGGATTCAACGTTGCAAAATATGTTCCTTTCGGACCTGTAAAAGAAGTGATGCCCTACTTGTTGAGGCGGGCCGATGAAAACACATCTGTGGCCGGGCAAACAGGAAGAGAATTAGGTCTAATTGTTACCGAAAAAAATCGCAGAAAAAAAGCTAAAGCTTAACGAGTTTAAATACTTTCTCACCTAATGCGGCATAATAAAAACCGCTGCTAAGCATCGAAATATCGTGAGGCTCACCCGAGCTAATCTGAGTAAAGTAGACCAATACGCCATGACTATTGTATAGCTTTAGATCCATTTCAATCCCTCCCTCATAATCAAATACAAACTCTCCAGTGGTCGGATTAGGGTGCATGTGTATTTGAGCTGAATTTTCTTCATCATTAATCGGTAGACCAACAAGTGTATCAATCGTATAGTATTCACCAGTGTTGGGAAGT
>CESA01025219.1_pt1 | contig 25392 bp, 26 predicted proteins | sample 531061 | NCBI WGS metagenome assembly CESA01 (sample SAMEA2621254, study PRJEB7988) | marine metagenome | biome: marine biome (ENVO:00000447); feature: surface water layer (ENVO:00002042); material: "saline water (ENVO:00002010), including plankton (ENVO:xxxxxxxx)" | depth 5 m
ATCAGTAAAATAATTATTCCCTAGCAATGGCAAGTGCACGATACTAAAAGGTGTTACACTTTTTCCTGTGTCACCCCATACCCTATTCCACTGGTCATTGACAGAATCATAAAATTCTAGTAGAAGAGAATCGGTAGATTCCGGTTCATCTCCAAACCCCTGAGGCTGATAGATAAAAGACATGTAGATAGAATCAGCAGGACTAATCCCTGTTAGATCAATAGGTTTAGAGGTCAATGCATCAGCATAACCTGTAGAAGTTGTCCCTATCGCATAGGGGTAACCATACTCATCAAGGCCATCAAAGGTCATCACACCTAAAGTTCGAGGATGGTCGCCAAATCTATAATTATGATATACATCATTATCAACCCACAAAAGGTTTGGATCTGATACAGGTAAGAAAAACTGACGTGCTGAATCCTGAAAAAATGGAGGGTTCTGAATCCATACCGTATCGGATTCATCTCCAGGGCTTAAGGTATCGTAAATATAATAGGGTGGATATAAATCAACAGGGTCATAATTAACCGGAAAAGAAGAGAAATCAGCAATATTTATTGATTGAGAGGCAAAGACAGTATCTGTAAATGTGTCCAAGGCCGGATCAAAAAACCTATTAAAAGTAACCTGGTTTGTGAAGAGTAAATCATTTGCTATCGGCAATGCAGTTGCTTGGTCTATCATATAATAATACAAATCACTTGTTGCAAGAGGACTTGAAAAATCAGGACTGTACTGCTGTATTTTGTTGGTTGTGAAATCATCAAAAAAAGGAAGACTAATAGTATCAGTAGAATAAATAAAAGAGCTATCTATCGTTCCATTTTTCAGATGTGGTGTGCTTATTTGAAAATTATTTTGGGTCAGTGGACCAAGCTCAACTTGTCCGTATGCAGTGTTTAACATCCCTATCGAAACTAAGACAAAAAGATAACGCAATGAATTCATTCGACTGGATTTTCGAAAGCTGCACTTCCAGCTTCAATTATAATGGTAATGTTTATTGACCTTTCAAGTGTTTTATTTTCAAAATACTCAGGGGATTGCATTGTAACAAGTGCGTTCAGCGAATCTGATTTGGTCTCACAATTATTACAAATAGTGGAAAAAGATTGAAACCCAGTGCTTGTTAACAAATTCACTGCATCTGCATAATTCATCCCTACAAGGTTCGGAAGTTCTAGCGAAACACCAACCTCATTGCGCCCTACAACCAAAGTAATTTCGGACCCTTTAGGGATTCTTGTTCCAGCTGCTATATTGCGCCCAGCATGTTTTTGTTCTAAAACAGACCCATCCGCCTCTTTAGTCGGCTCATATTCAATTGCAAACTTGAATCCTCGACTTTCTAATTTACTTTTGGCAAACTCGACCTCATCATATAATAAGCTGGGCATTTCAGTTAGTTCTCGCTTTTTGGAAAGCCTCAATCCAATAACCCTGTTTGATTTAACATGAACTTTTGATAAAGCCGTAGGTTGAGGCATTTGCTTCTTTACAATACCGTTCGGCTCATCAGGAGCATATATGCTATCTAGTATTTCATAGCTAAGACCTAAATCTTCAAGCTTTAACTTAGCATCAACTGCCGATAAGCCCAAAAGATCAGGTACGGCTATCTCCTCTCCATGATTAGTAAATACATTGAGGTAACGCATCGTTCCATAGAGAATACCTCCATAAATACCCGCAAGAAGCAGCGTACACAAAAAGAAAGTTCTAGACCAAAAAAACTGCCTAATCAAAAGAAAAATCCTTAGCTTGAATATGGAATTGAGCTTACTTTTCACACTGTAAATATAAAGTCTTTTAAAGAATTAGAAGTTCGGAGTTAAGGAATGTGTTGTGAAGAAATCCTCAATATATTCTACAGCTTCTTCAGGTGTATCAACCAAACGAAATAAATCTAAATCCTCTTTAGAGATATTTTGCTCTGTATCTAGCATCGTCTTTTCAATCCAATCTGTCATACCTGACCAATATTCTTTACCCACCAAAACAACCGGACGCCTCGCAATTTTCTTTGTTTGAATTAGCGTGAGTGCCTCAAAAAGCTCATCTAATGTTCCAAAACCTCCAGGAAGCGCAACAAAAGCCTGAGAATATTTCACAAAGATTACCTTACGAACAAAGAAATAATCAAACTCAAGATTATGAGCAGGATCAATATATGGATTGTGGCTTTGTTCAAATGGCAGATCAATATTCAAACCTACAGAAGGACCAACACCTTTTTGAGCACCACGATTTGCTGCCTCCATTATTCCAGGTCCTCCACCAGAAATGATACCATATCCTCTCTTAGAAAGCTGTTCGGCCAAATTAACACCCAATTGATAATGAGGGTTTTCTTCCGGCGTTCTTGCAGAACCGAAAATAGAAACACACGGTCCGATTTTAGACATGCGGTCAAACCCCTCAACAAACTCTGACATTATTTTAAAAATCGACCAACTGTCATTACTTTTAATGTCATTCCAATCTTTTCTACTATTTAACATATGTTATTGATTTTGCTTTTATTGTAGTGTAAATTTAATAACGTGAAAATCTAGGATATATTCTCTAAATTCGAGGTATGAGGCTAATTTTATTTTCATTGTTCTTTTCTATGTTTACAAGTGTAGGAGCACAAGATTTTCAGGACACCTCGGACATTGAATTTTCAATGCAACGATTCGCATGGTCAACAGCTAGTATTGGAACAGTGAGTGCAACGAGTATATATGGCCTCAGTAAATTGTGGTATAGTAAAGAAAATCAAGGGGCTTTTCACTTATTCAATGATGCTAAAAACTGGATGCAAATGGATAAATTGGGGCATTCATTTTCTTGCTACCATGTGACCCGGGGTTTAGACGCTCTTTTTTCATGGACTGGCCTAGAAAAAAGAAAAAGTCTTGTATTAGCATCAGGCATTAGCTTCGGGTATTTAACCACCATTGAAATACTAGATGGGTTCAGCGAATCTTGGGGGTTTTCACTCAGCGACATGGGTTTTAATGGGATTGGGGTTGGTCTATATGTCTTTCAAGAACATTATTTTAAATCACAAATTTTTAAACCGAAGTTTTCTTTTCATCAAACACGTTTTGCAAGGCAAAGACCAGATGTTCTTGGAAGTAATTTCATTGAATCCCTTCTGAAAGATTACAACGGGCAAACATATTGGGTTAGCTTTTCTCCTAATCAAATAGGGGTTCAACAATGGCCCGATTGGCTAATGCTGAGCTTTGGGCATAGCATTAGAGGAAGACTAAAAGGTGATGCGCCAAGCTATCAAGGCGTAACGAGCCATAGAGAAATGCTATTCTCTTTAGATTTAGACCTCAGTAAATTAAAGGTAAAATCAAAATTACTAAAGGGCTTATGTGAAGCATTGAACACTTTAAAAATACCCTTCCCTGCATTGATATACGCAAACGGAAAATTTAATGCGCGTCCTATATATTTTTAGGTAATAGCCGTACCTCAAAAGATTGTTCCCAATACTTTCCTGTTAGCCAAAATGAATTGGAACTCTTTCTGTAAGCAATACCATTAGGTACATTTTTAGCCCCTGACTTCCGGATTAATTCAGAGATATCCAAAACACCTTCAACTGCTCCAGTCTTTGGATTAATAATAACAATTTTATTCAAGTTCATTCGTGAATCATGTTGGAATCGTTGCTCACTGATCCAAACATTGGCGTAAATACGACCATTGAAAAATTCTAGCTCATTTAAATTTGTAACTGGCCCTCTATCCGAATGAACCTTAATTGTCTTTAGAATTTCAAAATTTTCGGGGTCTCTTATAGTCAATTCATTTGTTCCGTTTGACATAAAAATGTATTCGTCATTATTGCAAAGGCCCCAGCCTTCGCCATCATATCTTAAAGAATCTATGAGGCTTAAATCTAAAGCGTTATAAACAAAGCATTTTTGGTCTTGCCATGAAATTTGATAAATTTTGGATTCAAGGATGGTAATTCCTTCGCCAAAAATAGGATTGGGTTGGAATGCTTCCATGACCGAAGCTCCAGTATTCTCATCCACGCGGGCTACTTTTGTCGCATTTGTTTGATTCGGGTTTCCGGTTGATTCAAATAGTAGGTTATTATAAAACTCATACCCTTGCGTAAAATTATTCGGATTATGTGGATGAGTATTGAGCAACTCAAATTCTTGCTCCTGAACCCCATTGTTCGCGTTTACAAATAGAAACCTCTCATCATTGTTCATAAGCTTGCCTGACGAAAAACCACTTAACTGAATCGAATAAGTACCCAAAGTATATCCTTGTGTAGGGATTTGAAAGGTCAATGCTTCGCCGTCGACCCAAGCCTTTTCTTCTGCCTCCCATGATTTTATTAGGTTACCATTTAAAGAAAGTTCAATTCTGTCAATATTCTGGCCTGCATCCAAAACGAAAACAAATGGTTTACCTTGCTGAACAGATAAAAATGTACTTGAAGATTTAAAACCAAAATCAAACATCTGCTGAGCAATGGGTTCTTCTTTCCAGATATAGGGAAGGACAAACGCAATCACTAATATAATAGCCAATACAATTGCTCCTATTTTTTTCATTTTAAACCATTTAAGACAATTTCAATTTCATTGGCATCAATTGCTGAGTGAGCTGCATGATACATAAGTTCTCCTTTAAACAAAATTAAAACTTGAGGAGATTCGTGCCTTACGTTGAAATCCGTCGCCAAAGCATTTGACATCCCTCTGTTTTCAATTACATGCAAAAGCCAATAGTTACCCTTTGCATTTTTAAACAGCTCGGAAGCTTCAAAACGTCTCAAAACCATGGATGAAATCCCACACCTTGGACTATGCTTAAAAACAATATGAGGCATGTCGCCTGAGAAAAACCCGTCTACAGATTCTTTAGATGAAAGTTGATTCCAAGACATTAAAGGGTGGATTTGAATTGGTCAAGAAAACGCAAATCGTTTTCAGAGTACATTCTTAGGTCATTGACCTTAAACTTAAGCTGGGCTATTCTCTCAACGCCCATTCCAAAAGCAAAACCTGAATATTTTTTTGAATCAATACCTGAGGCCTCTAAAACATTTGGATCAACCATGCCACAACCCAGAATCTCCAACCATCCAGTATACTTACAAACATTACAACCTTTTGAATTACAAATTGTACAAGAAACATCTACCTCTGCACTTGGCTCTGTAAAGGGGAAATAGCTCGGTCGCAAGCGGATTTTTGCTTTGGCACCAAATACTTCCTGAGCGAAAAACAACAATGTTTGCTTGAGGTCAGCAAACGAAACCCCTTCGTCAATGTAAAGGCCTTCTATTTGATGGAAAAAACAATGCGCTCTGGCTGAAATGGCCTCATTTCTATACACACGTCCAGGCGATATTGTCCTGATTGGGGGCTGATTATTTTCCATTACCCTCACCTGAACAGAACTCGTATGCGTCCTAAGGGCAATTTCGTTTTCTCCTTTTTTAATAAAAAAAGTATCCTGCATATCCCTAGCGGGATGATCTGGTGGAAAATTTAATGCTGAAAAGTTATGCCAATCATCTTCTATTTCAGGTCCCTCTGAGATTGAAAAGCCAATTTTTCTAAAAACATCAATGATTTCTCTTCTAACAATTGATAATGGGTGGTGACTACCAAGTGGCATTTTTGCAGCTGGTCGTGTCAAATCCTCTTTACTTTCATTCGTTGATATTCCAACAAGTTCTTGCTTAGCCTCCACGAGCATTTGCTCAGCTTTTAACTTCAGCATATTGATATGCTGACCCATTTCTCTCTTTTGTTCATTGGGCACTTCACGAAGGAGCGCATACAAGCCCTTTATCTGGCCTTTGGATCCTAAAAATTGAATTCTGAACTTTTCTGTATCCTCAGCCGCACTAAATTCATAGCTGGATAGCTCATTTTCTATTTTTTGAATCTGTTCAATCATTGCTTTGCCCCTGTAACTTTTAAGTAGAGTTAATTGTATTATACAAAAGTACAATAAAAAGATTTTTGAATGCCAATACGTTTTGCTTGTTTCATAGGTTTTCTGCTCATCACTATGACGTCTTGCTACAAGTCGAAGCAAACTACACTGAGCGTGCAGGTTAGAACGAATTTAGGTTTGGCTATTAATGGAGCAAGTGTAACAGTCCAAGGTGTTCCTCCTGAAAATTCAGATGGAAATGCTTTACTTATTGATTATGAAGAAGCAACCAATGGCAACGGAATTGCGTTTTTCAATTTAGAAGATATTTACAAACCGGGGCAATCAGGAGCAGCGATTATCGAGGTGAAGGCACAAAAATCAGGCCTTATCGCAGAGAGAATTGTTGATTTGGTAGAAGAAATTGAGAACCGTGTTGATTTGGTCCTTCAGTAACACTTTTAGAATTAAACCGTATAGATTAAAAATTATTTAGCTTAACTTTGAGCACAGAACTAGACAAATGAAGAAATTATTATCCATCACCTTGACCCTTGCAATATTATTGCTTGTCGGTTGTGCACCGAAAGATCCAGCAATTCTAAAAGTTTTTGTTCGGTCATCAACCAATCAATTGGTTTATGGTGCAAAGGTGATTATCATCGGAGATCAGCAATCCAACCCGCCAACATTAGAATATGTAGACACGGCTTATACAAACAGCTCTGGATTTACAACTTTTGAAATGGATGACTACTTTAATGTTTCAGGACCTGACAACACAACGGGTTATTTTGATATCCTAGTGAAGTCAAATACAAAAGAGGCAACGGGATACACAAGATGCAGAATACATACAACATCTGTTGAAACTATATACTTACCAAATTAAGAAATCATGAAAATGAAGCACTATTTACTACCGCTCACGTTTATTATAATCACCATTGCAGGTATGACTTCTTGTAGAAAGAAAGCAGATACCTTGGCAAACATTTATGTCAGAGACGAAAGCAATGCAGTCGTTGAAGGAGCGATGGTAGTATTATATGGGACAAATACTCAAAATCCACCGGTACAACTGGTTGCAGTTTATGACACGGCATTTACAAATGCTGCAGGTATGGCGTCGTTCAACTATAATGATATTTACCAGCTTGGTCAGGCAGGAGTTGCTGTTTTGGATATCAAAGCACAGCTTTTAAACAAAATCGGTCAAGGGATTATCAAGATAGAGCCCGAACAGGTAAATGAAGAAACCGTTTTCATTCAACCTTAAGCGCGAATCATTCTAAGCTCAGAACGAGGGGCTTGTGTTTTTAATTGCGCAAAAGAAACTTCCCTCGAGATCAAACTTTCAAAGTCGAATTTATATTCACTATAATCATTTTGGGTATAGGAAGATAAGTAGTCATATACGGACACTTCAGGATTTAGTTTTTGAATTATATTAAGGATTTTGTTGATTTGAGACACCTCTATCTTCAAGGTATATTCGCTTTCGAGGTAACCTTTAATAATTTTCCCCTGCATGGTTATCCAGTCATTAAAAGAGTTGAATTCTAGTTTTTGAATTTGAAATTTTGGCATATGGCTTAATTTTAAAACAAATCTACCCTTGATGATCGTAAACAATTTACGATGTGTAGAGTATTTTTAGCTATTATCTGATTTTACCTTATTATCAAGGCTTTTGGTTAAATTTGTACTTCATAAATAAGGATTTTGAAAGATCAAAAAGGCAAAGCTGATTTAGACCAAATGTCGTTTATCGAGCACCTGGAGGAGCTAAGATGGCGATTGGTTCGTTCTGCAATCGCTGTTATTCTTATTGGAATCGTCATATGGACCTTTCAAGAGTGGATTATGAACAATGTCTTTATGTCCATGAAGAAGAAGGATTTCTTTTCTTTTCGAATAATGTGCGATTATTTAGGGACATGCGTTGAAGATATTCCCGTTCAACTCCAAAGCATGACCGTTTCAGGTCAATTTGGCTACGCACTCATGATGAGTTTTATGGGTGGACTCGTCATGGGTTTTCCTTTCATTTTTTATCAAATATGGGCCTTTCTAAAGCCAGGGCTAAAATTCGGTGAGAAGAAAATGGCAAAAGGTATTGTCTTTTATGTCAGCTTTCTGTTCTTCCTTGGTATCTTGTTTGGTTATTTCGTAGTTGCCCCCTTAAGTATTCAGTTCTTTGGATCTTATCAAATCTCGAGTGAGATTAGAAATGATTTCACAATTAGCTCATATATGAGCATGATTCTTTCAACTGTATTTTATACAGGAATCTTTTTTTTACTCCCTGTAGTTACCTACATCTTAACAAGAATTGGTGTCCTGACTCCTGATTTTTTAATCAAATACCGAAAGCATGCAATTGTGGGAATTCTAATTCTATCCGCAATCATAACACCCCCAGACATCATTTCTCAGGTAATTGTTTCAATACCTATATTCATTTTGTATGAAATAGGTATTCTCATTGCCAAAAGAGTAGTAAAAACTTCAGAGGATGAATAAGAAATCTGGAATGTTCTTTGTTTTTTTTATCCTACTCACCGCTTTTAAGGGTTTTGGACAGCAACAACTTATAAAGGGAAGAATCGTCGATGCAAAAACGAAATTAGCTTTGCCTTTCTCAGTGATAAAGGCAATCCCCTCGAAAAAAGCCACGCTTTCGGACTCTGCAGGTTATTTCAAGATTCTAGTAATGGCTAACGATGACACTCTTGAGGTTTCTGCGACAGGTTATCAAAAGACAAAAATTGAACGTTCAATATTTAAAGAAAGTCTGCAAGATTCACGTGGAGCATTTACGATTAATTTAAAAAGCATTTTTATAGACTTTAAAGAGGTGACGGTTAGGGCTCCAGAGGAGCTACCATCTAAAGTTTTACATAGAAATTTAATTGCGAATAAGCATAAGAATGACAAAAAAAAGCTAGATAGCTATGCATATAAATTATATACCAAAATTCAATTTGATTTAAACAATATTGGCAGTGAAATAGAGGAAAACAAAAGAATACAAAAACTCAATGTACTACTCAATTATTTGGACTCCACAGAGACTGGAAATAAATACTTGCCGTTAATATTAAATGAGACCATTTCAAGATTTTACTATAAAAATAAACCCCGAGAACGAAAAGAGGTCATCGAGGCTGCTCGAACTACTGGAGTGGAAAACCTAGAGCTAAATACCTTTCTAGGAGACATGTACCTTGACCTTAATATCTACGATAATATATATACCATTTTTGGCAAATCTTTTATCAGCCCAATCGCAAACAACTCGAGACTTTTCTATAAATACTATCTCGAAGATTCAAGTTTTATAGACAAACATTGGTGCTATAACCTAAAGTTTATTCCAAAACGAAAGGGAGAGCTCACGTTTTCTGGCTCAATGTGGATCCACGACACGACTTTTGCTGTGAAAAAATTCAGCGCAAATGTATCACCCGATGTGAATTTAAATTTCGTTAATGACTTCTATTTTGTTCACGAATTCGAACAAATCAATGAAGCCACATGGATGCTGAGCAAAGAAAATCTCATCGCAGATATACAACTTTCAAAGGGAGGAAAACTCAGCGGTTTTTTTGCAAGAAAGTCAAGCCAAAGAAGTGACTTTACCATCAATAAAGAAAGGGATAAAAAGTTTTATAATTCAAATAGTACGGTTGAAATTCTCGAAGGAGCAAAACAAAAATCAAAAGAAGAATGGTTAGCACTTAGGCCAATAAAACTCTCAACTCAAGAGGCAGGGATAGGAGACATGATCGACTCTCTGAACACAAACCCTTATTTTAAACGACTCAAAAATATTACCTATCTCGCGGCAAGCGGCTTCTATCAAATCGGAAAGTTTGAGCTTGGCGATTTATATTCTCTGGCTAGTACGAATCCAGTTGAAAAATTCAGGACTGCACTTTCCATTAGAACCTCAAATGCATTTTCAAGAAGAATTGAATTCGGCATCAAGGGGGCCTATGGATTTGGAGACAAAGTATGGAAATATGGAGCCACATTTCGCGCAAATATTAGTCCTAAAAAAAGAGGGATTCTCTCATTATACTACAACTATGATATTGAGCAAATTGGTCTTTCACCTTATGCAATCGGTGTAGGCAATACCTTTGCTACTCTATTCAGTACGGCTCCTTTTGACAAGCTTACTTTTCTAAAAAAAGCTGGCATAAATTTAGAGAAAGACATCGGCAAAGATGTTGTTCTTTTTCTAGGAACAGAATGGAAGGAATTCAACCCTTTAGGGGTGGCAAATTTCCTAAGGCCCAGCAGTTCCATCAGCGAATTTGATACAATCAACAAAATCACAACGACGGAATTTAAAGCCCTCATCAGATGGGCTAAAGATGAAGAGTTTATTTCAGGTTCATTTGATCGGACAAGCATTCGTTCTAAGTTTCCGGCCATTTCCCTTCAAGGTGTTTTTGGTGTAAAAGATCTTTTAGGAAGTGAATATAATTATCAAAAAATAGAGCTAAATATAGAGCACAGAACACAAATTGGCATACTTGGCCGTATTGAATATGGTGCCAATATTGGTGCTGTATTTGGAAATGTAGCTTACCCACTACTCCATGCAATCCCAGGAAATCAATCACTTTGGCTCATGACATCTGCCTTCAATAAGTTGAACTTTTTAGAATTTGTTTGTGACAGGTATACAGGATTTTATCTAGAAAATCATTGGGATGGCTTTTTTATGAATAAAATTCCACTTGTGAAAAAGTTAAACCTAAGACTCGTGACTTCAGGAAGATTGGCTTATGGCTCCTTGAGTGATAGACATGAGACGAGTATGATCTTTCCAGACTTTATTAAAAAATTCAATGGGGTGCCTTACGCCGAATCAACCATAGGAATAGAGAATCTATTTAAGTTTTTCAGAGTGGATCTGGTCTGGAGAATGACCTACTTGGACGAAACGACAAGACCATTAGGTATTCGCGCTAAATTTGCCCTTAATTTTTAGTACATTAAACGCATGAAACTCTACACGAATAATATCCAAAAAAGCTACAAAGGAAAAAATGTTGTAAACGGCGTTTCTATTGAGGTCAATCAGGGAGAAATAGTGGGTTTATTAGGACCAAATGGTGCAGGAAAAACAACATCTTTTTATATGATTGTCGGTTTGGTAAGACCTGATATCGGCACTGTTTATTTGGATAATGTAGAAATCACAAAGCTGCCCATGTACAGGCGGGCGCAAATGGGAATTGGATATCTCCCACAAGAGATTTCAGTGTTTCGAAAACTGAGCGTAGAGGATAACATTATGGCGATCCTTGAAATGACTGACAAATCATACACTAAAAGAAAAGAAAGACTGGAGGAACTTCTCGAGGAATTTAATTTGAATGACTTTCGGAAGACATTGGGGAACAGGCTATCAGGAGGAGAAAAAAGAAGAACAGAAATTGCACGTGCATTGGCTACAGATCCGAAATTTGTACTCTTAGATGAGCCCTTTGCAGGAGTTGACCCAATTGCTGTAGAAGATATTCAAAGTATTGTTTCAGATTTAAAAAAGAAAAATATTGGAATCTTAATTACCGATCATAACGTTCAAGAAACGCTTTCTATAACAGATCGAACTTATCTTTTATTCGAAGGGAGCATATTGAAATCGGGAACCGCTGAAGATTTAGCATCTGATGAACAGGTCAGGCGTGTTTACCTAGGACGTAATTTTGAACTAAAGAAAAAAGTTATTTAACGGATTAGGTTTACAAAACCTTTGATCAACTTAGCTTCAATTTGGTTCGCACAAGATTTATATCTCAATGTATATATATAGGTCCCGTCTTGGCATTGGTTCCCTTTAAATGAACCATCCCATCCTGACTCATATTCTTGGCCATTGTATATTCGCTCACCCCACTGATTATAAATACTCAAATCCCACTCATGAATTTCGAAATCAGTTATGGGTAGAAAAACATCATTTAATCCGTCAGCATCAGGAATAAAGGTGTTTGGCACATATATCGCAAATGGCTCTACAAATACTTCAGCACGAATTGAATCAGCACATCCGAATTCATTATATGCTATTTGCAGAGGGTAATCAGATCCAGACTGTGTATAATAATGTGTAAAGTCGGAATCGGTTGTCATATATTGGCCCTGATCATAATAATAAGCAAAAGAAGTTGCTCCTATAGATTGATTGATAAATAGAACCTCATTTTCACAAATATCTATCTGATCTGGAGTTACACTAAATCCAGCAGTCGGAGATGGATAAACATTCACTGCGTCTTGCTGCAAAAGATAGAGGGTGTCAACACAGCCCTCCAAAGCTATTAATGTTAGTCCTACACTATAATCGCCAATAGTATTGTAAGAATATGACGGACTAACAAGGGATGATGTGCCACCGTCACCAAAGTCCCAGGTATAAATAACCTCACCTTCCACCTGACTCAAATTAATAAATTGAGCCGCCTCAGGAGCACACAATACACCATCTACAATAGTAAAATCAATAGAAGGCTCAGAAAAAACATATAGTAATGACTCCACAGAATCTATGCAAATATCATGGGAACCTGTAAACTTGATTGATTGAAAACCGGGACTCGAAAATTGTATCCCCGATACACTTAGATTAGTAGAACTCTGAAGGGATGCATTAGGACCAAAATCCCATACAAAGCTGGCATCTTCAGGACCGCTAACTGTTGCCTGAAAATCATAAAACCCATCCGTAATGCAAAGCGAGTCACTGTGCTCAATTTCCATCAATAGCTTTTCCTTTACCTCCACAAGAACTTCTGCAGTATCGACACAATTTGGAGAATTCGTTCCAACAAGTTGAATGATATAGCTCCCAGGATTATTAAATGAATAACTAGGGCTGCCTATAGTGCTTTGATCATCATTTAAGTCAGGATCTCCAAAATCCCAAAGAATATTTGAGACATTGACAAGTGTGCTTTCAAAGTCAATCGTCAAGCCCAGGCAGGATAGATAATCCGGAAGGTCAATCTCGACCGATGGTTCATCAAAAATATAAATAGAATCCTCAAAAGTTGTGACACAATCACCATCGTCACCAGACAAATAAATCGTGTGAAATCCCGGGTTCGAAAAGCTCACCAAGGGGACGTTTGCACCCGACCAATTTTCAATACTTGCTTCAAATCCGAAAAACCATTCAAAATTCGCATTTTCATTGCTAGATAGCAGATTAAAATCAAACGAATTTCCGATTATACAAATCGAATCCTCAGCCGACCAACCGACTGAAAATGGATTACCTACCGTAACAGACATGTATGCTGTATCCGTGCATGTCAAGCCTGGATTCACAATCAAGGTTGCCACATAATCTCCTGGTCCGGGATAAGTATATGTCGGCTCAAAAATTGCACTTACATCATTGGATTGCTCTGCAACACCAAAATCCCAAGCATAAGAAGATCCTCCGTAAGAGTTATTTTCAAATTGAACAGTCATTCCCTGACAGTAAGAAACAAATGTTGTAAGGTTCTCTTGCAACGGGAGTATTGCCTGCATCGTTATATTGCAATCCATTACCTTAAAAAGAAAGTCACGAATTGTTTCACTTATTAGCAACCCATTTCTGAATTCTTGGACACGAACGCCAACCACAAATAAACCCATTAGATTCGGGTTGACAAGCAATAGTCCATCAGCATCAATTTGAGTTAATGAACCAGGTCCTAACGGATCTTGGGGAGTGAATCCGCCGACCCATTGAACAGGAAAATATGGCGGTGCTGGCGCTACAGGTGCAGGATCAAAAGAATTTCCTCCTGAGAACGGGGTTGCCATTGAATATACCAATTGGTCGCCGTCTGGATCGGTTGCAACATGGTCAAAAGCAATTTGTTCATTGTTACAAAGTAAAAATGGAGGGTAATTTGTAAATCTTGGACTACTGTTGTCAGTGAAACCTGTTTCAATTCCAGGGACATGTGTTGTTAAGGTAAGTCCAGTATCATCTGGGTTAACTATATTGACAATTGACGGACCTCTGCAGCACCTTTGGTAGCTTATATTATACCCCCCTTGTATTGGGGGAAGGTTGAGCACCGTCTCATAAATCGCACGTTCCACACAAATTCCACCGGGTGCAGTGGCGCAAGGATTGTCAAAGTCTAAGGGAATAAAAACACTTCCTGTAAATGGAACCTGAATGGTTTGATAAGAACTACCATTCGCCATATATACCGAAAGCATTAAAGGGTTGTCAAATTCTGCACCATCAGAAGCGCAGTCGCGGTAAAGGGTCAATACAAATTTATAATTGTTATTACCCAAATAATCATAATAGATGTCACCGCCGATGATGTGCGAGGCATTAGCACAAAACGTATTCATGAAAAATAAGAAATAGACGATGTATCTCATTAATAGAAAGACGTTAAAAAATATTATTTGTTGTCTTTATTGACTTTATCTAGGTTATCAAAATCATGAATATCAAATTGGTATTCATAATTAAACGTAGAAGCAAATTTTGAGCCATTTATGATCTTTCCACTTCCTTGACGATCAAATTCAATCTCTTTTTGAAAAAGCTTTCGCCCAATTTCACCATAATACTCGCATTTAGTCGGATGTAATGGATAACACAAATTATAAACACCTGGACGCGGGACTTCAAGCAAAATGTTTATTGCGTTTGTAATATCCTTTCTGTGAATCAAATTAACTGGGGCATTGCCATTTAGATTAAGCTTCTTGCTTAGGAAATATCGGACAGGATGGCGATCATTTCCAATGAGCCCAGCGAGCCTAAGGATGGTAGAATTATTGGGGAATTTTAGATGTATTTTTTCTTCAGCAAGCACAACAGGGTGCCCTTTTTTCAATGCACCATCCTCGTGAACCATACCCGAATATTCTTGATATACACCTGTGGAGCTAGTAAAAATAAAATGACCAACTAAAGGGAATTGTTTGCAAATAGAGTCAATAGTATGGGCATAATTCACCATTTGACTTGGTGGCAGCATTACCAGTATCTCATCTACTTTTTTTGTGAATGGAACTTCAAATTCTATTGCTCCTGATTCGGCATGCAAAGATATTTTGCGGTATTCAATCTCGTGATTACTTTCTTGAAGTATCGACCCTCTTGTAGCAACGATAATTTTCCTTTTCGATGAGGCCAAGGATTTAACAACTTCATTACCCAACCATCCAACTCCAAAGATTAAAATCGTTTTCATTACAACAAAAATATAGAAGTCCAGGCAAGGAATCTAATCTGCTGATATTAAATCAATAAGAAGTAACAATAAAACAAAGGCGATTCGAGTAAAAAGTATAGTTGATGTTTGTTACCTTTGCTTAAAATTTAAAACTATGTACGACGTCATTGTAATTGGATCGGGACCTGGAGGTTATGTAGCTGCCATACGAAGCGCTCAGCTAGGAATGAAAACTGCACTCGTTGAGAAATATGCTACGCTTGGAGGAACTTGCCTGAATGTTGGCTGTATTCCTTCTAAAGCACTTTTAGATTCCTCGGAGCACTTTCACAACGCTAAACATACCTTTCAAAAGCATGGTATTGAGGTAGACAATCCAAAAGTGAATCTTAAACAGATGATGGAACGCAAAGATGAAGTCATAAGCCAGACATGTGATGGCGTAAAATTCCTAATGGATAAAAATAAAATAGATGTCATACATGGCATCGGAACTTTTGTCAATAATACGACGATTGAGGTAATATCTGAAGACAAAAAGAAAAGCAAAATTGAAGGGAAAAACATTATTATAGCTACGGGATCTAAACCTAATTATTTCCCTGGAATGGAACCAGATAAAAAACGAATCATCACAAGTACTGAGGCATTAAAAATGAAGGAAATACCAGGAAAACTCTTGGTGATTGGAGCCGGTGTAATTGGCTTGGAGCTTGGATCAGTATACAAAAGACTTGGTAGCCAGGTAGAGGTCATTGAGTTTGCAAAACAAATCCTGCCGACCATGGACTTAAGCATAGGAAAGGATTTCACTAAAATCCTGAAAAAAGAAGGGTTTAAGTTCCACATGGAGCATCGTGTTCAAACTGTAAAAAACACAGGTAAAAAGGTACTTGTTACTGCATTGAACAAAAAGGGCATTGAGGTCGAAATAGAAGGGGATTATTGTTTAGTCGCTGTTGGAAGAAAACCTTTTACTGAAGGACTAAACCTAAAAGGTGCTGGAGTTGAAGCAAATGATCGAGGTCAAATTATTGTCAATGAACACCTTCAAACCAATGTGCCTAATGTTTATGCCATCGGAGATGTTGTAAGAGGTGCAATGCTAGCGCACAAGGCTGAAGAAGAAGGAGTCTATGCTGCTGAATTCATTTCAGGACAAAAGCCCCATATCAATCACAATTTGATTCCAGGAGTTGTATATACCTGGCCTGAAATTGCTGCGGTTGGCAAAACGGAGCAAGAGCTTGTTGCAGACAATATTGAATTCAAATCCGGGTCATTCCCCATAAGGGCTTTAGGAAGAGCACGAGCCAGTATGGATATTAATGGAATGATTAAGATTTTGGCGGATAAAACGACAGATGAAATATTAGGGGTGCATATGATTGCACCAAGAGCTGCTGACTTAATTATGGAAGCTGTAACTGCAATGGAATATAGAGCTTCTGCTGAAGACCTAGCGAGAATTTGTCATCCACACCCTACATATACTGAGGCAATTAAAGAAGCTGCGTTGTCGGCAACTGAAAATAGACCATTACATATCTAAGAACTCACTTGGACCATATCTCCCAGCTTTTCAAAGCCTGCTGTTGTAGCATGCTCTTTCCATTTAGGATTATGCTTCCTTGATCTGCTGCTTTTTGCAAAAAAAGTGTCTGTTCAGGATTATAAATCAAGTCGATCACTAAATGATCTTTTGATAAATAATGATAAGGAAAAGAAATGGTCTCATTTGTATTTGGATACATCCCAACAGGAGTACAATTCACAATCAGCTTGCAAGAATCAATCATATTTTCATTGATCTCCGAATATCCAAAGGTTTTGTTTCCTTTTGGATTTCTTGAAATATAAAAAACCTCTAAACCTATTTTTTCGAGAACATATGCCACTGCCTTTGCAGCACCTCCGGTACCTAAAAGTAAAGCCCGGTGGTGATTGAAATCCAAAAAAGGCTTGATACTCTGATGAAAACCAAAAGCATCGGTATTATAACCCGTCGTTCTCCCGGACTCGTTTACTTTAATTGTGTTAACAGCTCCAATGGCTCGGGCTTCCTCATGAATTTCATCAAGTAATGGAAGAACATGCTCCTTGTAGGGTAAGGTTACATTTAAACCACGGTAAGCCTTTATTTCTCGATTAAAAAACGAGTCTAAATCTTGTGGAGAATCAAGTTTAATTAAATCATATTCGGCAAATAAATTATTTTCGATAAAGAATTGAGTAAAAAAATCTTTCGAAAACGAATGCGTTAAGCGCTTGCCCAAAAGGCCGTATTTATTTATTGACACATACAAAAATACAACTATTTCAATCGTTTTCTTTTCTTTACTTCTCAAGTCACTTACCTTTGTGATATGCGCGGAGAAGTAATTAAGTCAACAGGTAAATGGTACAAAGTACTTCTTGAAGACGGACAAACAATTCAAGCATCAATCAAGGGGAAGCTTAGGCTTGAAGGATTAAAAACAACAAATCCTATTGCCGCGGGCGATGTTGTTGACATTAAATCCATCGATGCATCAGGAGAAACGGTATATACCATAAGAGGTATAGAGGAACGTAAAAATTATTTGGTCCGCAAGTCTACAAACCTTAGCAAGCAGATGCAGATCATTGCAGCAAATGTAGATAGGGTTTATCTTGTAGTCACACTAAAATCTCCTGAAACGCAGGTCGCTTTTATAGACCGCTTCCTAGTTGCAGCAGAGTCTTTTCGGATACCAACGACAATCTTGTTTAATAAAATAGATTTGTATGGTGAAGATGAGCATGCACTTATGAATTACTTAACTGAAGTATATGAGCCCTTGGGTTATCCTTGTAATTCTATTATTGCGGAAAAGGACACAAGTATCGAATTCCTAAAACAAGAAATAAATGATAAAAAAGTAATGATCTCTGGAAATAGCGGTGTTGGAAAAACAACACTCGTGAATTCCTTAGACCCCAGTTTATCCCTCCGAGTAGGTGAAATTTCAAAAGCACATGCACAGGGAAAACATACTACAACCTTTTCTGAAATGCACGCGCTTCAGAGTGGAGGGTTCATCATTGATACACCTGGAATAAGGGCTTTTGGTCTTGTTGATTTAGAAAAAGAGCACTACGCACACTACTTCCCAGAAATGCGAGCCCTTCTCGGGCAGTGTAAATTTCATAATTGCATGCATATGGAAGAACCTAAATGTGCAATAAAAGCTGCAGTAGATAATGAAGAAATAGCCCCCTCAAGATACATGACCTACATGCAACTTATGTCCGAAGATTCCGGAGACAGTTATCGACGAAATGATTTCAAATGAGGGTAGTTATTCAAAGAGTTTTAGAAGCGCAAGTTCGCATTGATGGGTATCTACATGCCGAAATAAAAAAAGGTTTACTCCTTTTTATCGGAATTGAAGATTCAGATTCAGGAAATGATATTGACTATCTCGTAAATAAAATATACAATCTTCGCATCTTTTCCGATCCAAATGGGAAAATGAATCTTAATCTTAAAGATACGGAGGGAGAGATCCTCGTTATTAGCCAGTTTACACTCCATGCCAGAACAAAAAAAGGCAATCGCCCAAGCTTTATAAAAGCAGCAAAACCAAAATACGCGATACCACTTTATAATGATTTTTGTGCTGAATTAGAAACTTTACTACAAAAGCAAATTCAAACGGGTGAATTTGGTGCCGATATGAAAGTAAGCTTGATCAATGATGGTCCAGTAACCATACTTATGGATTCAAAAGAGAAGCAATAAAAGACTTTTGTTACATTTGAGATATGAACTTCCTCACCGATTCTTCGATTGATCTATTGCTTTCTAAGCAAAGAAAATTCTTTGCGAGCAATCAAACAAAATCAATTTCTTTCAGGAGAACTGCCCTTGAAAAGCTATTAACAGCATGTTTCAAATACGAAAAGGAAATTTTAACAGCGCTACACGCTGACCTAAGAAAGTCTCCAGAAGAAGCTTTCTTAACAGAGTTCAATTTTGTGGTCTCTGAAATAAAACTCCATCTCAAGAATCTAAATAAATGGAGTGCTTCTAAAAGAATTTCCACACCCTTAATATTGAGACCCTCAAGAAGTAGAATTTATTATGAACCATTGGGAGTAAACCTCGTTATTGCACCATGGAATTATCCCTTTTTATTGTTATTCTCGCCATTGGTTGGTGTACTATCTTCGGGATGTTGCGCAATACTAAAGCCCTCTGCCGATAGTAAGCATACTGCTGAGATAATGGATCATATAATAAGAGAAATCTTTCAAGAAGGACACATCTCTATCGTACATGGGGAAAAAAAAGAAAATCAAATCTTATTTAAAAAGCGCTTTGACCATATATTTTTTACGGGGGGAAGTGAGTTAGGAAAGATTGTTATGCGCTCAGCAGCAGAATTTTTAACACCGGTGACACTTGAGCTTGGAGGAAAATCACCTTGTATTGTTGACGAAAGTGCAGACTTGAAAATTGCAGCGAAAAGAATCGCTTGGTCAAAAACCATAAATTCAGGCCAAACGTGTGTTGCCCCTGACTATGTTTTGGTTGTGGACCGTTTAAAGGAACAGCTTATGTTTCATATTAACGAGGAATGGAATAAGATGTACGGTGGAGATGCATTGGCTAGTGAAATGTATCCTAAAATTATACATAAAGGACATTACGACCGGCTTGTAGGTCTCATTGATCCTGTAAAAGTGAAATATGGAGGTAACAAAAATGACGAAACGTTACAGATTTCTCCCACCATTCTTGAAGGTGTTACATTGGATGACCCCGTGATGAAAGAAGAAATATTCGGTCCAATATTGCCTGTGATTGGTGTGGATTCGATGAAAGAGGCCATAGATTTTATTCATAAGTTTGAGAAGCCCCTAGCCTTATATTATTATGGTAATTCGAATGAAGCCAAAAGCGTCCTCAAAAAGACAAGTTCTGGTGGCGCATGTATCAATGACGCGATGATGCATATCGCCAACCCAAATCTTCCTTTTGGTGGCGTTGGACATAGCGGATATGGAGCTTATCATGGATATGATAGTTTTTTATGCTTTACTCATAAGAAAGCAGTGGTCTCAACCCCCACATGGATTGATTTACCGTTTAAGTATGTCCCTTTCAAAGGTTTCAAATGGCTCAAGAAGTTTTTGACATAAAAAAAGAGGCTTTTACAAGCCCCTTTTTAAAAATCTATAGTTACAGAAATTAGACCTTCGTTACATTAACAGCATTAAGCCCTCTATTTCCTTGTTCTACCTCAAACTCAACTGTATCGTCTTCCTGAATATTGTCTACCAATCCAGTTTTGTGAACGAATACGTCCTCTTTTGATTCCTCATCAACGATAAAGCCAAAGCCTTTTTCATTGTTGAAAAATTTTACCACTCCTTTTTTCATTGTACTTGTATTAGTTGTTATTTAATCTTTAGTCTCTTGTCTGTTTTGTGCTTTTTGATCCATTTCTTCTTTTGTCATGGTTTTGTTTTCTGGTGCACTATCCCAATCTATTTCACTTCCTCCAGTAGATGCAGCTCTTCTATTTTCTTTCTTTTCGAGTTTCTCTCTTTTCTTTCGTTCGCGATTTTTCTCTCGCTGCTTTTTAAAAAATGTTTCTTGTGACCTTCCCATCCTTTACACTTATTTGTTTTCTAAAGATAATGGAATAACTCCTCACAAAACATAAGGGGCTTCAAAACAACTAAACAATGAATTGTGAAGAATTATATTCTTAACCCTTTAATATCTTGTTTTATTTTAAAAAAATGTGTCAATAATACACTTATAAAGAAGGATATACGATTTTAATAAATCAGAAATTACAAGAAGATAAATATAGATTTACGCGTTGAAAAAAATTAAAATATATTAGGTTACAAGTTCCTCAAAAACATATTTAAAAATAGTAATCTGCTGATATGCAAGTATTTATTATTTGAAAGTTAAAATCTAGTTAAGATTAAAAAAAGTGTAACCTCATTTAATATTATGCGTATCATTGTGCAAACTTTAAATTAATCAAAATGAAAAAATTATTACTAGTACTAACAATTATTGCAGGAACAACCTTTTCAGCTTCTGCACAATCTCCAGTAATGAAGGGAAATATTTTAATTGATGCCGGAATTGGCTGGCCAACAGGAAATGTTCTATGGAGTGATGATGGAAATGGAACATGGGACAACTATAGCCGAACAGGTGGTCCATTTGCTTTTGGCGGAAGACTAGAATATATGGTTGCCGATGGTTTTGGTATCGGTTTGGATGGGAATTATGTAACAACGGGTTACAGCTATGACCAGACATATCAAACAATAGATGCAGATGGAAATTTTGCTGATACTACTGAAAATCGCAGTTTAACTACTAAAAGAATGAGAGTAATGCTTAGAATGAATAAGCACATTGTTCAGAATGACCTAGTAGACGCCTATGTTGGTGCCGGAGTTGGTTACAAGTATGTAAACAGAAAAGTGGAGGGAATTGATGATGAACAAGATGGCGCAATTATTCCAGTTGCCTTTCGTTTAGCATTCGGTGCACGCTTTTTCTTTACAGAAAACCTAGGAGCACACGTAGAGTTGGGTGCATGGGGTGGAGCTCCACTTCAAATGGGATTATCATTGAAATTCTAAACCAACGAGAGTTAATTGTGAAGCCGAGCATGTCTCGGCTTTTTTTATGCTTTGATTTTTCTCAATGGTGTTTTACCCAGCTATATGAGTTTAGGTAGCGCTTACCTTTTTTCGTTTTAAATAGGGTCGGTAAAGTATATTGACTGCCATTCTCATCATAGCTGTATACCATAAAATGTAAATGAGCCATTGATGAAAACCCTGTACTACCTGACTTCCCAATTGGCTCTCCTGTCTTAACGGTGTCACCAATCTCAACAAATGCGCCATTCTGTTGTAAATGCCAATAGCCACCATAGGTGCCATCCCCGTGGTCGATTACAACGTAATTTCCTTTATTGATATACTTTATATTTGCACCACCAATATTATTGTGCTCGACAACTTTTAGAACACTTCCGCCTCTAGCCGCGCAAATTAGTTTTCCCTTTCTCAAACGAAAATCCAGTGCATACTTATCCACATGTGAAAATTTACCGTTATAACCCTGCATGATCAAGACTGTTTTACCTGCCTCAAATGGTAAATCATAGATATAGTTATGATTTGATTCCGAGTGCTCTTTTTGGGAAAAACAGTAATATGGAAGCAGTAGGAAAATCAAAAAAATATTACGCATAAAAATGCCGTTAAGGACCCGTCTAAAAGTAATACTTTTGAAATGAATCTATAACGGCTACATCGTGTTGTATGCGTATAAAATCTAATCTTTCATGGGTTTTATATTAAATCTTATAAGATTAGTAATTCAACTTGATTGTATGAAGCTCTATATTCTTGGCGTTTGCAACTGAAACAATTGTGCTCTCCGAATTATAATTTTCTCCAGATTCAATAAATTCATCTGTTATGGTAATCACCATTCTTTTTCTATTCTTCCAAGTATTCGCATTCATTGCCTTCAAAAGAGCGTCATAATGAGACTCGCTACTGTAATACTTCCTTTTTTTGGTAATTAAATCTAATGCATAATAATGGTCCTCATTTAGATCAGAATAATTGAACCATTTTGGCGATTTTGAGTACTTGAATACTGCTCCTCCCAATCTTGAGCCATAAGGCATCGCTTGAACTATTTGATGACTTTCCTTAGAAATATCGTTTACATTATTTTTCATACTCCCTGAAATATCGACTAAAATCACAACATCAGTCGAGTCATTTGCATTTTGGGTAATTACATCTTGTATGGCACGAACGACCTGATTAGAAGGGTAATTGACATACTGACCACCTGTCAAACGGGCTAACCGACCATACTCGAATCCAGTCCCGGAAACACCGACCATTGGACCAAAAGAATTGTAGTATCCAGTTCTTGGATTCGTCCCACAGGACTGAGAAGAATAATTAATATAAGAAGAACTATTAGCGCTAGAAGAAGGACTCGTGGCATTTGAGGTACTAGAATTATTTCCTGAAGGTTGGCGGTTTGAATTCGAGGATGATGATGAACTTGTATGAGGTGCAGGATGCCTCGTGCTATGCTGCTGAATGGAAGGTGCAGCATAATTAGTAGAATTCGATCCGGAAGAGGAGGGTTTTGAAGGCCTTGAAACAGCAGGTCGAGATTGCCTGGCAGGTCTTGAGGGTCTAGAAACAGGAGAACTATTAGGCCTAGGAGCCGTTCGAACTGCAGGTTTAGAGGGAGCGGATCTAGTAGGTTTACTCCGAATATTATTTTTCTGACCGAAAGCCACAAAAGAGAAAAGAAAAGAAAATAATAGTATAGATGTTTTCATAAGTATGGATTTAATGAATAATAAATTTCAAGTCTTCTGAATCTGTAATATTCGGATCAAACTTTTATTAGGATTATGCGAGAATCATGCCAAAAACAATAATTTCATATTCTATACACTTTTATTTGAGTCATTTAAAGAGGTGTCGAAAACGACCTTTAGTACCTCAATCAACTCTTCTGGAGATTCGATATGACTCATATGCCCGGCGTTTTGCAGAAGGAAAAAATGTCCTTTTAAAATCCCATTACCGTCAAACTGTTCGGAAGATACCAGTCGATCTTTTACACCATGAATTACATACAAATCCTGAAGGGGAATTAATTTAGTAAAATCCGTACGTGAAGCCATCGCAATTGAAGCATCACTAATAGCCTTGGACTCCATCATAGACGCCTCTTTAATTAGCTGATTAATCTCAAGTTGAAATTTATTAGAGTCAGTGAAAAGACCGGGAATTGCCTTTTGAAGAAAAAATGTTTTTGAACTGTGCACAAGTTTTGCAATCCTTTTTCTGTCAATCACCTTTGCGGGAGAATCAGACCAGAAATTTGAATTCATCAAGACTACTTTCCTACATTGCTTCTTTAATCTTTTAACTTCCAAGGCGACATATCCGCCCATAGAATGTCCAAGAATGTCAAAATTTTCAATATCTAAAGAATCTATTACGGCTATCACCGCAATTGCCATCTGCTCAATACCCGATTTTGGAGATTCCGTGATAGAGAATTTAGATTTACCATGCCCAGGAAGGTCGATAAATAAACAATGTAATCCAAGTTCTGCCAATGATAGATCTTGCCACATATTGGTTGACTCAAGAAAACCGTGAAGAAATACACAAGTCCTTCCTTTTCCTATACTCGAATATGCTAACAATACTAAGCGTTCATCTTTTCCTCAATCTCATCAGCTAACAATGGAATATCAGACATTAAATTGAATGGCTCCCCTTTTTCTTGCACAACAAGATCATCCTCCAAACGGATTCCTAAATTTTCATCGGGTATATAAATACCAGGTTCACATGTAAAAACCATTCCTGCTTTTATTGGTTCGTGCCAAATGCCAACATCATGCGTATCAAGACCGATAAAATGAGATGTCCCGTGCATAAAATATTTTTTATAGGCCGGCCAATCAGGATTTTGACTTTTTATATCATCTAGCGTAATAAGTTTGAGCTTAACAAGTTGTTCTTCCATTAACACACCAACCTGTTTGTGATAATCTGCCATAATTGTACCCGGAACCAATAGCTTTTCAGCTTCAGTTTTAACATGAAGTACAGCATTATATACTTCTTTTTGTCTTGGCGTGAATTTTCCGTTGACAGGAATACATCTTGTTAAATCTGATGCATAATTGGCATACTCTGCTCCTACGTCAAGTAAAATAACATCTCCATCGAAGCATTCCTTATTATTCTCAATATAATGAAGTACACATGCATTTTTACCGGAAGCGACAATCGGGGTGTAGGCAAAACCACGAGAAGAATTCATTAGGAATTCATGAGCGAGCTCGGCTTCAATATGATGCTCCCAGACACCAGGTTTGATAAACTTTAATAACCTATTGATACCTGCTTTGGTGATATCACAAGCCTTTTGCATTACGTCAAGTTCAATTGGATGCTTAACAGAGCGCAAGCGGTGTAATATGGGTGCTGACTTATACACTTGATGTGTCGGATAATCAGCTTTCACCTTTTTTATAAAACGGTCTTCTCTTGTTTCTACCTCGGTATTGGCACGAAGATGCTCATTGGTATTCAAATAGATGCCTTTAGCCTCAGCCATCATTTGCTTAAATAAAGAAGGGAAATCTTGAAGCCAATGAACTGAGGAAATACCAGACACTTCTAA
>CESA01025513.1_pt1 | contig 24832 bp, 19 predicted proteins | sample 531061 | NCBI WGS metagenome assembly CESA01 (sample SAMEA2621254, study PRJEB7988) | marine metagenome | biome: marine biome (ENVO:00000447); feature: surface water layer (ENVO:00002042); material: "saline water (ENVO:00002010), including plankton (ENVO:xxxxxxxx)" | depth 5 m
CCTTCCAAGCTGAATGTCGCGAGTTCGACCCTCGTCTCCCGCTCACTTTCAATTGAGCCGCCGGTGTAGCTCAGGGGTAGAGCGCTTCCTTGGTAAGGAAGAGGTCACGAGTTCAATTCTCGTCATTGGCTCAAAAAAAAAATTGCGCTTGCGCATGAATGTTGTATAAAAAGTAAATTATTAATTAAGTAACAAATAGAAAAATGGCAAAGGAAAATTTTGATCGTTCCAAACCACACGTGAACATTGGTACAATCGGTCACGTAGATCACGGTAAAACAACTTTGACAGCTGCGATTTCAAGCGTATTGTCAAACCAAGGTCTTGCAGCTGCAAGAGATTTTAGTTCAATTGACAACGCTCCCGAAGAGAAAGAGCGTGGTATTACTATTAACACAGCTCATATTGAGTATGAAACAAAAGCCCGTCATTACGCGCACGTCGACTGTCCGGGTCACGCCGATTACGTAAAGAACATGGTAACTGGTGCTGCTCAAATGGACGGTGCTATTCTAGTTGTTGCTGCAACTGATGGTCCAATGCCACAAACACGTGAGCACATCCTTCTAGGAAGACAAGTTGGTGTTCCAAGATTGGTTGTATTCATGAACAAAGTGGATATGGTTGATGATGAAGAATTATTAGAATTGGTTGAGATGGAAGTAAGAGAATTACTTTCTTTCTATCAGTATGACGGTGACAACACACCAGTTATTCAAGGTTCTGCGCTTGGTGCATTGAACAATGAAGACAAGTGGGTTGAAACGGTTAACGAATTAATGGAAGCAGTTGATACGTACATCGAACTTCCTCCACGTGATGTTGATAAGCCATTCTTGATGCCAGTTGAAGACGTATTTACGATTACTGGTCGTGGTACAGTTGCAACAGGAAGAATTGAAACAGGTGTTTGTAACACAGGAGATCCGGTTGAAATCTTAGGTATGGGTGACGAGAAATTAACGTCAACCGTAACAGGTGTTGAAATGTTCCGTAAAATATTGGATAGAGGTGAAGCAGGAGATAACGTAGGAATCCTTTTGAGAGGTATTGAAAAAGCTCAAATCAAAAGAGGAATGGTTATTTGCAAGCCTGGTTCTACAAAACCACATCAAGAATTCAAAGCAGAAATTTATGTATTAAAGAAAGAAGAAGGTGGACGCCACACTCCTTTCCATAACAAATACAGACCACAATTCTATTTCCGTACAACAGATGTTACAGGAGAAATCTTCTTAACTGATGGTCGTGAAATGGTAATGCCAGGAGACAATGTATCAATCACTGTAAAGCTGATTGTACCTGTAGCGATGGATAAGGGTCTACGTTTTGCAATCCGTGAGGGTGGTAGAACTGTAGGTGCTGGCCAGGTTACTGAGATTGTTTCGTAAGTATTACGAAGATAAGTTTAAAACAAGGGGAGCATTGCTCCCCTTTTTAAACGGGTGTAGCTCAGTTGGTAGAGTAGTGGTCTCCAAAACCATTGGTCGTGGGTTCGAATCCTACCGCCCGTGCTGAATTAATAGAAAATGGAAGAATGAAATTGGTTAGTTACGTAAAAGATACATACAGCGAGTTAGTGCATAACGTCACTTGGCCTACATGGCAAGAGCTCCAAAACAATACGATTTTGGTTGTGATAGCATCTATTCTACTCTCGCTTGCCATTTTTGTAATGGATAAAGTTTTTGGTAACGATCCTAATTTCTGGTGGAATGGTGTTCTAGGAAACATATACAACTTTTTCTAAAGAAGAGCTATGAGTGAAATTGCAAAAAAATGGTACGTTGTACGTGCAATTAGTGGGAAAGAAAAGAGTGTAAAGCACTATTTAGAAATTGAGATGTCTCGAATGAAGAATTTAGACGAGAATATTGACCAAGTCTTGATTCCTACCGAGAAAATCTTTCAGATTCGTAATGGAAAAAAAGTAAATAAGGAACGCGCTTATTTACCTGGATATGTTTTGATTGAGGCTGCCCTCGTAGGGGAAGTAAAGCACGTCATAAGAAGTATTCCAAATGTAATAGGATTTTTAGGTACAGAAAAGGGTGGAGAACCCGTACCTATGAGAATGTCAGAGGTCAACCGTATTTTAGGTAAGGTTGATGAGTTGGCAGAAACAGAAGAGGAATTGAAAATTCCGTTTGTGGTGGGTGAGTCCGTAAAGGTAATTGACGGTCCTTTCAATAATTTCAGTGGTGTCATTGATGATATTAATGAAGACAAAAAGAAATTGAAGGTGATGGTTAAGATTTTTGGACGTAAGAATCTTCTCGAGCTTAGCTATATGCAAGTCGAGAAGGAGAGTTAATTTGTATTAACCCGTAGGAGTGAACTAGATGATTAAAGCTTCCCATCGTTTAAGGTTCATGTTTGACTACACAATTTTATATATATGGCTAAAGAAGTAGCAGGATTGATCAAATTACAGATCAGAGGTGGTGCGGCTAACCCAGCCCCTCCCGTTGGACCAGCACTTGGTGCAAAGGGTGTGAACATCATGGAGTTTTGCAAACAATTTAATGCAAGAACCCAAGATAAACCTGGGAAAGTAGTACCGGTTGTAATCACAGTATATAGCGACAAGTCATTTGACTTTGTTTTGAAAACGCCTCCGGCAGCTGTGCAAATCATGGAACAAATCAAAATTAAAAAAGGATCGTCTGAACCGAATCGGGTGAAGGTTGGTGCCATTTCTTGGGATCAAATTCGTACAATCGCAGAAGACAAACTTCCAGATTTAAATTGTTTTACCGTTGATTCAGCAATGATGATGGTGGCAGGAACTGCACGTAGTATGGGTGTTAATGTAAAGGGCGGTAGTGCTCCAAAATCCAAATAATTTAAGTTATGAAAAAAATGACTAAAAATAGAAAAGCGGTTTTTGGAAAACACGACCTAACGAAAGCCTACTCTTTAACGGATGCATGTAATTTAGTGAAAGATATTTCTACCACTAAGTTTGATGCCTCTGTTGATGTCTGTGTGCGTCTTGGTGTTGATCCAAGAAAAGCAAATCAAATGGTGAGAGGAACAGTTGCCCTTCCACATGGGACTGGTAAAGATGTAAAGGTATTGGTGCTTTGTACCCCAGATAAGGAACAAGAAGCAAAAGATGCTGGAGCAGATTATTATGGTTTAGATGAATACATCACTAAAATCAAGTCCGGATGGACTGATGTTGATGTTATTGTAACCATGCCTTCTGTTATGGGTAAAGTTGGTGCTTTAGGACGAATTTTGGGTCCTAGAGGTTTAATGCCAAACCCTAAAACAGGAACAGTTACTATGGAAGTAGGAAAAGCTGTAACGGAAGTGAAGGCTGGTAAAATCGACTTTAAGGTTGATAAATATGGAATCGTTCATTCATCAGTAGCTAAAGTTAGTTTTGATGGAGACAAAATCTTCGAAAATGCAAATGAATTGCTTCAGACGTTGATAAAAATGAAACCGTCATCTGCGAAAGGGACCTACATTAAGAGTGTTTATATGACCTCAACTATGAGTCCTGGAATTCAGATAGATGCCAAGTCTCTTAACGCATAATACTTAAGAAAATGACTAGAGAAGAAAAAGTAAAGTACATAGATGATTTGGCAGCCGATTTAACGGCGTCGAATGTATTCTATCTTACAGACACTGCAGAGCTTACAGTTGAAACCGTGAATTCATTGAGAAGAAAATGTTTTCAGGCAAACATCAGTATGCGTGTAGTGAAAAATGCATTATTGGAAAAGGCAATGGATCGCGTGGAAGGTAAGAATTTTGGAACATTGAAAGATGTTTTGAAAGGAGCTACCTCAATCATGTTGTCAGAATCTTCTAGTGCCCCAGCAAAAATGATTAAGGATTTTCGCAAGAAGAATCCTAAACCAATTTTGAAAGGAGCATATGTTGATGAAGCAATTTTCATTGGTGATGAGCAACTTAGTGCACTTGAGACCTTGAAAAGTAAAGAGGAATTACTCGGTGAAATTATTAGCTTGTTACAAAGCCCTGCACAAAATGTATTGTCTGGATTACAAAACGCTGGCGGTTCGCTTGCTGGCATGTTGAAAACGCTCGAAGAAAGAGCATAATTTAATTATTAAACCTTTTTAAAAACAAAATAAAATGGCTGATTTAAAGCAAATTGCAGAAACGCTAGTAAACCTAACAGTAAAAGAAGTTAGTGAGTTAGCAACGATCATGAAAGACGAATATGGAATCGAACCTGCAGCTGCCGCTGTAGCTGTTGCTGGCCCTGCTGGCGGAGCTGGTGGAGACGCTGCTGAGGAGAAAACAGAATTCGACGTAGTATTGAATGCTGGTGGACCTAGCAAACTGGCAGTAGTTAAACTTGTAAAAGAACTTACTGGTAAAGGTCTTAAAGAGTCTAAGGACTTAGTAGACAACGCACCTACTACATTAAAAGAAGGTGTAGCGAAAGACGAAGCTGAAGGACTAAAGAAGTCTTTGGAAGAAGCTGGAGCTGAAGTTGAGATTAAGTAATTAACTCAAATAATTGACAAGAAAGGCACCGCATTTTTGCGGGTGCCTTATCTTGTTTTAAGTGGTATTCATTTTGAATACTGAAACATTAACTAAAAACATTCATCCTTGGCAACATCAAATAATTCAACCAGAATTAATTTTGCATCGGGCAAAAATCAATTTGATTATCCGGATTTCTTAGAAATCCAATTGAAATCATTTAGGGAATTTTTCCAATTGGAAACAACTCCTGAAAATCGAGAAAGTGAAGGACTTTTTAAAGTTTTCGCGGAGAACTTTCCGATAACAGATACAAGAAACCAATTCGTTTTGGAATTTTTAGATTATTTCATCGATCCACCGAGATATTCAATTTCCGAATGTATTGAAAGAGGTTTAACCTATAGTGTTCCACTAAAGGCTAAATTGAAATTGTACTGCACGGACCCAGAACATGAAGATTTCGAAACAATTGTACAAGATGTTTATTTAGGGACAATCCCTTATATGACTCCAAAAGGATCCTTCGTTGTGAACGGAGCGGAACGTGTAATCGTTTCTCAGCTTCATAGATCACCAGGAGTTTTCTTTGGACAGTCAAGACATGCCAATGGAACAAAGCTATATTCGGCAAGAATAATTCCTTTTAAAGGTTCTTGGATAGAATTTGCCACTGATATTAATAATGTCATGTATGCCTACATTGACAGAAAAAAGAAATTGCCCGTAACTACATTGTTTAGAGCAATTGGTTATGAAACTGATAGAGATGTATTAGATATATTTGGTTTGGCCGACGAGGTTAAGGTAAATAAGACAAACTTAAAGAAGCTTGTTGGCAGAAAGTTAGCAGCTAGAGTTCTTAAGACTTGGATAGAAGATTTCGTAGATGAAGACACGGGAGAGGTTGTTTCTATCGAACGAAATGAAGTTATTTTTGACCGTGAGTTAGATATTACTGAAGAGCATCTTGAAGCCATTATGGAGTCAGGAGCAAAATCAGTAACACTTCACAAAGAGAATGTAAATACGGCTGATTATACCATTATCTATAATACGCTTCAAAAAGATATTTCAAACTCTCAAAAGGAAGCTGTTGAGCATATTTACAGACAATTGAGAAATGCAGATCCGCCCGATTATGATACTGCAAAGGGTGTTTTTGAAAAATTATTTTTCTCAGATACTAGATATGATTTAGGTGAGGTTGGAAGATTCCGATTGAACAAGAAATTGGGGATTGATCAAGAAGAACAATCAAGAGTCTTGACCAAAGATGATATGATTAAAATCATAAAATTCTTGATAAAATTGATCAATTCAAAAGCAGATGTAGATGATATCGATCACCTGTCGAATAGACGTGTTAGAACGGTTGGTGAGCAATTGTATTCTCAGTTTGGGGTTGGTCTTGCAAGGATGGCAAGAACAATCAGAGAGAGAATGAATGTTCGTGACAATGAGGTTTTTACACCGATTGACTTGATCAATGCAAAAACATTATCGTCTGTTATTAATTCTTTCTTTGGAACGAATCAGCTGTCGCAGTTTATGGATCAAACAAATCCATTATCAGAGGTGACTCATAAAAGAAGGTTGTCTGCACTTGGACCTGGTGGTTTATCTCGTGAAAGAGCTGGATTCGAGGTTCGTGATGTTCACTACACGCATTATGGTCGTCTTTGTACGATTGAAACACCTGAAGGGCCAAATATTGGTTTGATTTCTTCTTTGTGTGTTTTTGCAAAGGTGAATAAACTCGGGTTTATAGAAACGCCATATAGGTCTGTTCAGAAAGGAAAGGTTCAATATGATAAAGAGCCTATATACGTTGCTGCCGAGGAGGAAGATGCTAAAATCATTGCGCAAGCAAATGCCAAAGTAGATGACAAAGGTAATTTCTTATCCGATGTTGTAAAGGCAAGATTTGAGGGAGATTTTCCTGTTGTTGAGCCAAATAAATTACACTTAATGGATGTTGGAGCGAATCAAATCGCGTCTATTGCAGCCTCATCGATTCCATTCTTGGAGCATGATGATGCAAACAGAGCTTTAATGGGTTCTAACATGCAGCGTCAAGCAGTTCCATTATTGAAGCCAAATTCTCCTATTGTCGGAACGGGAATAGAGCAGCTTGTTGCTGAAGATTCGCGAGTTCTGATCAATGCAGAAGGTTCTGGTATTGTCGAATATGTTGATGCCAACGAGATTGTCATCCGATACGATTGGAATTCTGAAGACAAGCTTGTTAGCTTCGAGAGCGAAGTGACGAGATATTCATTGATTAAATTTATGAAAACGAATCAAAGCACATGTATTAACCTAAAACCGATTGTGGTTAAGGGTGATAAGGTTGTTAAAGGTCAGGTGCTTTGTGAAGGATATGCAACTCAAAAAGGAGAGCTTGCTCTTGGTCAAAACCTCAAAGTGGCTTTCATGCCATGGAAAGGATACAACTTTGAAGATGCGATTGTGATCTCTGAGAGCGTTGTACGTGATGATGTATTTACATCAATTCATATTGATGAATATTCCTTAGAAGTTAGAGACACGAAAAGGGGAATGGAGGAGCTTACAGCTGATATTCCAAATGTTAGTGAGGAAGCAACGAAGGATTTAGATGAAAATGGATGCATTCGCGTAGGAGCAGAAATTAAAGAAGGAGATATCTTAATCGGTAAGATTACGCCTAAGGGTGAAACTGATCCGTCGCCAGAAGAGAAGCTTTTAAGAGCAATCTTTGGAGACAAGGCCGGAGATGTAAAAGATGCTTCATTGAAAGCAGGACCTTCTTTAAGAGGAGTTGTGATTGACAAAAAGCTTTTCTCTAGAGCCGTTAAGGATAGAAAATCAAAAAGTCAAGACAAGCCATTATTGGAAACAATCGATGCTGAGTACCAAAAAGATATTGTTTCGCTTAAAGAAAAGTTAGCTGAGAAGTTGATAAAGATTGTGGGCGATAAAAAATCTGCCGGTGTATTCAATAACTTCAAGGAGGAATTGATTAAAAAAGGAGCAAAGTTTTCAATGAAGGCTTTAACCTCTTTGGATTACACGATTGTAAATCCTTTGAAATGGACTACGGATGATAAAGTGAACCAATTGATTAGTCGTGTAATTCATAATTACAATATCAAGGCAAATGATATTTTGGGTAACTACAAAAGACGTAAATTCCATATCTCTGTTGGGGATGAACTTCCTGCAGGAATAATTAAGTTGGCTAAGGTATTTGTTGCGAAGAAACGAAAACTTAAGGTTGGAGATAAAATGGCTGGACGTCATGGGAACAAGGGGATTGTTGCGAACATTGTTCGTCAAGAAGATATGCCTTTCTTGGAAGACGGAACACCAGTCGACATTGTTCTTAACCCCTTAGGTGTTCCTTCTCGTATGAACCTAGGTCAAATTTATGAAACTGTTCTTGGTTGGGCAGGAGAGAAGCTAGGTATGAAGTTTGCGACTCCAATTTTCGATGGTGCTACACCAGAAGAAATAAATGAGTGGACAGATAAAGCCGGTGTACCTCAATCAGGTAAGACATACTTATACGATGGTGGAACTGGTGAAAGATTCCATCAACCAGCGACCGTAGGTGTGATTTACATGCTTAAATTATCTCACATGGTTGATGATAAGATGCATGCAAGATCAATCGGACCATACTCATTAATTACGCAACAGCCACTTGGTGGTAAAGCGCAATTTGGTGGTCAGCGTTTTGGTGAAATGGAGGTTTGGGCACTAGAAGCATTTGGTGCATCGAATATCCTTCAAGAAATATTAACAGTGAAATCCGATGATGTTAATGGTAGGGCTAAAGCATACGAAAGTATTGTGAAAGGTGATAATATTGGTGAGCCAGGTATACCTGAGTCATTCAATGTATTGCTTCACGAACTTCGAGGTTTGTGTCTGAATGTAACAATGGATTAAGAAACTAGTAAATAACGAATTAGCAAAGAGAAAATGGCTTTCAAAAAAGAAACACCAAGAAAACAAAGTAGTTTTAATAAAATAACGATTTCACTGTCGTCTCCAGAAAGAATTTTGGAGAATTCTAGTGGTGAGGTATTAAAACCTGAGACAATCAATTACAGAACTTATAAGCCCGAGAGAGATGGCTTGTTTTGTGAAAGAATTTTTGGCCCTGTAAAGGATTACGAATGCCACTGTGGGAAATACAAGAGAATCCGTTATAAGGGAATCGTTTGTGACCGTTGTGGAGTCGAGGTAACGGAGAAAAAAGTGCGTAGAGAGCGTATGGGACACATTGCTTTAGTTGTTCCTGTTGCGCATATTTGGTACTTCAGATCATTACCGAACAAAATTGGATACCTTTTAGGTCTACCAACGAAGAAGTTAGATCAGATCATATACTATGAGCGATATGTTGTTATCCAGAGTGGGGCTGCGAATGAATTACCAGAGGTTGAGCTAAATAAAATGGATTTCCTAACAGAGGAGGAGTATTTAGATATTCTAGATGCACTTCCGAAGGAGAACCAATATTTGGATGATACAGATCCAAATAAATTCATTGCTAAGATGGGTGCTGAAGCAATTCATGACCTACTTCAGTCTCTGAATTTAGAGGAGATGTCTTATCAGCTTCGTGACCTTGCAGAGAATGAAACTTCTGTTCAAAGAAAGAACGAGGCATTGAAAAGACTTCAGGTTGTTGAAGCAATGAAGGATTCTCAAACGAGAATAGAAAATCGTCCTGAATGGATGATTGTAAAAGTTGTTCCGGTAATTCCACCTGAGCTTCGTCCTCTTGTTCCACTTGATGGTGGTCGTTTTGCTACCTCTGACTTAAATGATTTATACCGTAGGGTAATTATCAGAAACAATCGTCTGAAAAGACTAATTGAAATTAAAGCACCAGAAGTAATTCTCCGAAACGAGAAAAGAATGCTTCAGGAGTCAGTCGATTCGTTATTCGATAACTCAAGAAAGTCTAGTGCTGTTAAGACAGAGTCAAACAGGGCGCTTAAGTCGCTTTCTGACTCTCTTAAAGGTAAACAAGGTCGTTTCCGTCAAAACTTACTTGGTAAGCGTGTTGATTATTCTGCACGTTCTGTAATTGTCGTTGGACCAAACCTAAAGCTTCACGAATGTGGACTACCTAAGGGCATGGCGGCAGAGCTTTATAAGCCATTCATCATTCGTAAAATGATTGAACGAGGTATTGTGAAAACAGTAAAATCTGCGAAGAAAATTGTTGACAAGAAAGAACCTGTGGTATGGGATATTTTAGAGAATATCTTGAAAGGACATCCTGTTCTATTGAATAGGGCTCCAACGCTTCACAGATTGGGTATACAAGCTTTCCAGCCTAAGTTGATAGAAGGGAAAGCGATTCGCCTGCATCCATTGGTAACTACTGCATTTAACGCCGATTTTGATGGTGACCAGATGGCTGTTCACCTTCCTCTTGGAAATGCGGCAATTCTTGAGGCCCAAATGTTAATGCTTGCATCTCACAATATTTTGAATCCTGCAAATGGTGCACCAATTGCGGTTCCATCTCAGGATATGGTACTTGGTCTTTACTACATAACGAAAGAGAAAAAGTCACTAAAAGACGATATTGTTAAAGGCGAAGATGGTATTTTTTATTCTCCAGCCGAGGTAATCATTGCTTACAATGAAAATAAACTTGATTTGCATGCCTCAATTAAGGTTAAAACTGAGGATTTGAATGAGCTTGGTGAAACAGAAGTAAGGCTAATTGAAACGACTTGTGGTCGTGTTATTTTCAATGAGCACGTTCCTAAAGAGGCAGGATTCATTAATGAAGTTCTTACTAAAAAAGCGTTAAGAGATATTATCGGAGGTGTTTTGAAAATCTCTGGTACATCCCGAACAGCTCAGTTCCTTGATGATATTAAGGAGTTAGGATATACAATGGCCTTCAAAGGTGGATTGTCCTTTAATCTTGATGATATTATTATCCCTAAGGAAAAAGTTGCTCTTGTAGACAAAGCCGAAACACAGGTTAAAGAGGTGATGATGAACTATAATATGGGTCTAATCACAAATAACGAGCGTTATAACCAAATCATTGATGTTTGGACGCATACAAATTCAAGATTGACACATACCTTAATGGATCAGCTCAAAACAGACAGACAAGGATTCAATTCCATCTATATGATGTTTGATTCCGGTGCAAGGGGTTCTAAGGAACAAATTAGACAGCTTTCCGGAATGAGAGGGTTGATGGCCAAGCCACAAAAATCTGGTGCTTCCGTTCAAGAGATTATTGAAAATCCGATTCTTTCGAATTTTAAGGAAGGACTTTCGATTCTTGAGTACTTTATATCAACTCACGGTGCACGTAAAGGTCTTGCTGATACAGCATTGAAAACAGCTGATGCTGGTTACTTGACGAGAAGGCTCGTTGATGTTGCTCAAGATGTTGTTATAAACTCTGAGGATTGTGGCACGCTGCGTGGTATTGTAGCAACTGCACTTAAGAAAAATGACGAAATTGTCGAGCCCTTATACGATAGAATATTAGGTCGAACATCTGTTCATGACGTTTACGTTCCAGAGTCGGATGATTTGATTATATCCGCTGGAGAACTTATTGATGAAGATGTTGCAGAGATGATCCAAGGAGCGGAAATAGAAGAGGTTGAAATTCGATCTGTATTGACATGTGAGATGAGAAGAGGAGTTTGTGCCAAATGTTATGGTCGAAACCTTTCTAACCATAGGTTGGCTCAACGAGGAGATTCAGTTGGAGTTGTGGCAGCACAATCCATTGGGGAGCCAGGAACACAGCTTACATTACGTACGTTCCACGTTGGGGGTACTGCATCGAACATCGCAGATGTTTCAGACATTAAATCCAAAGGAAATGGTTTGTTAGAAATTGACGAACTAAGAACAATCGAAAAGAAAGGCGACGATGGTAAGAAACAAGTGATTGTTGTTGGTCGTTCTGCTGAGCTTAAAATCACAGATGAAAAAACAGGTATCGTTATCATGAATACCAACATACCTTATGGTTCTGAGCTATTAATTGATAGTAAGAAAAAGGTTAAAAAAGGTGATGTTATATGTAAATGGGATCCATACAATGCTTTGATTATTTCAGAGGTAAAAGGTACAGTTGTCTTCGAACACATTGAAGAGGGTATAACTTATCGTGAAGAGGTAGATGAGCAAACTGGATTTACTGAGAAAGTAATTACAGAAACAAAGGATAAAAAGAAAACACCTGCAATTCATATTATTGATACAAAATCAAAAGAGATATTGAGAGAATACTCAATCCCTGTTAATTCTCATATTTCCGTTAAGGAAGGAGATAAGTTAGAGGCTGGTCATATTCTAGTTAAGATACCAAGAATGGCTGGTAAAACAGGAGATATTACTGGTGGTTTGCCTCGAGTTACTGAGCTATTTGAAGCAAGAAACCCATCTAACCCAGCAGTTGTTTCTGCAATTGATGGTACAGCTGATTACGGTAATATTAAAAGAGGTAATAGAGAAATTATTATCACGCCGAAGGTAGGCGCGGTGCATAAATATCTTGTTCCATTATCAAAGCACATTTTGGTTCAAAAGAACGATTATGTTAGAGCTGGTCAGCCATTGTCTGATGGTGCGATTACACCAAGAGATATTCTAAATATTGAAGGGCCTACTAAAGTTCAGGAATACATCGTAAATGAAATACAAGAGGTATATCGATTACAAGGTGTGAAGATCAATGACAAGCATTTTGAGGTTATTGTTCGTCAAATGATGCTTAAGGCAGAAATTATAGATTCAGGAGATACTAAGTTCTTAGAAGGACAATCCGTACATAAGGCAGACATTATGGAAGAAAATGATGCCTTGTTTGGTATGATGTTCGTTCAGGAAATTGGAGACTCTGTGGAGCTGAAAAAAGGTCAGCTTGTATCTGTAAGAAGGTTGCGTGATGAGAACGCAAAGCTCAAGAGAGAAGACAAGGCACTTGTCGAAGCTCGAGAAGCAAAAGCAGCCACATCTAAACCGTTGTTGCAGGGTATTACGAGAGCTTCTCTTCAAACCCAATCGTTCATTTCTGCGGCTTCCTTCCAGGAAACAACCAAAGTATTGAATGAAGCGGCAATTTCAGGTAAAGAAGATCATCTTTTAGGCCTGAAAGAGAATGTGATTGTTGGGCATCTTATCCCAGCAGGAACAGGTGTTCGGAAATTCCAGAAAATGCTTGTAGGTTCTCAAGAAGCCTTAGAGACTTTGACGGAAGAAGCAAAGTCCGAATAATAAACATTGGATAATAGCAAACGGGAGGCTTCGGCCTCCCTTTTTTGTCTCTTAAGCTATTTTCCCCCAGTCAGGTTTGCTAGTTAAGATAAATTCAATGGTCTTTAAAATTCTTTTGTTCTGGTCTTTTTGAAATTCCGGGTCATCATTTATAAGCTTTCGAGCTGCTTCTCTAGCCATAGTTACAATAGCACCATCTTTTCTCAGATCAGATATTTTTAGATCAAGCTCTCCGCTCTGTTGTGTGCCCATTAGATCACCTGGACCTCTTAATTGAAGGTCAACCTCTGCAATATCGAATCCGTCATTCGAATTCACCATGGTAGCCATTCTTTTCTTTGACTCTTTTGAGAGTTCAACTTTTGTCATTAAAATACAGTAAGATTGTTCTCCTCCTCTTCCAACACGACCTCTGAGCTGATGAAGCTGCGAGAGGCCAAACCTTTCAGCGCTTTCAATCACCATAACCGTAGCATTTGGAACGTTGACGCCTACTTCAATGACCGTTGTAGCCACCATGATTTGTGTTTCTCCCTTGATGAACCTTTGCATTTCAAACTCTTTTTCATCACTTTTCATTTGTCCATGAACAATACTGACTTTGAATTTGGGTAGGGGAAAAGACCTAGAGACAGCCTCAAAACCATCCATTAGATTGTGAAAGTCAAGTTTTTCAGATTCTTGAATTAACGGGAACACCATGTATATTTGCCTTCCTTTTTCAATCTGAGTCTCTATGAATTTAAATACTTGCAGCCGATTTTTTTCGTAGCGATGTACTGTCTGTATTTCTTTTCTACCAGGTGGAAGCTCGTCAATAACCGATACTTCAAGGTCTCCATAAAAGGTCATGGCTAATGTTCTTGGGATAGGGGTTGCAGTCATGATTAAAATATGCGGTGGCTGTGTATTTTTTTTCCACATTTTAGACCGCTGCGCAACACCAAACCGATGCTGTTCATCTATTACCACAAGTCCAATATTTTTAAACTTTACAGTGTCTTCCAGCAGGGCATGGGTGCCTACCAATAGGTCTATTTCTCCATTCATCAATCCTTCATGAATCTTTGTTCGTTCGGATTTTTTTGTTGAGCCTGTTAGTAATTCTATACGTATAGGCATTCCTTTTGTAAATTCTTTGAGCGATTCGCAATGCTGGTTTGCTAATATTTCTGTTGGCGCCATAATCGCACTTTGGAATCTATTTCCAATTGCAATAAGCATCGCCATTAGTGCGACAAGTGTTTTTCCACTTCCTACATCTCCTTGAAGTAACCTATTCATGTGCTGTCCACTCAGAAAGTCTTTTCTGATTTCTTTAATTACTTTCTTTTGTGCTCCTGTTAGTTCAAATGGTAGGTGTTCGCTGTAAAAGTTGTTAAATTGTGGACCAACTTCACTGAAAATAAATCCTTTATGCCTGCTTGAAGATAGTTTTTTTCGAATTAAAAGCTCAAGTTGTAAGTAAAAAAGCTCTTCAAATTTTAGTCGAATTCTAGCTTCTTGGATTTCATTTTGAGTGTTTGGTTGATGTATTTTGATGAGTGCTTGCTTTTTAGAAATTAATCTATTTTCAGTGCATATTTCACTCGATAGCGTTTCGGGATAAGCAGGTCCTATTTGTGGAATGATTAGTGAGATTAGCTTTTCTAATCCTTTTGAGTGAAGACCTTTAGAACCAAGTTTTTCTGTACTAGGATATAGAGGAAAAAATCCAGTACGTGTTTTTTGCCCTGAAGCTAATTTCATTTCAGGATGTGAAATCGACCATTTTTGTGCGTATATTTTGGGTTTGCCAAATAAGTGATAAACCTCATTTACTTTAAGGCCGTCTTTTATCCATTTCCCTCCCTGGAACCATACTAGATCAATATACCCTGTCTCATCCCCAAACCTTGCTGAAAGTTTTTTATATCGACCCTTTCCTGTTTCTCGGATTTGGTCTATTTTTCCTTTTAGAAGGACGTGGTTTTCTGCATGTTGTATCTCGTTTATTTTTGTGAATGAGGAACGGTCAACGTACCTGTAAGGAAAATGAAATAATAAATCGCCATAGGTTTTTATACCCAGTTCTTTATGCAATAGTTGCGCTTTCTGAGGGCCAACACCTTTGAGATATTCTATAGGAGTAGCGGCCAAATCATTCATCGAGAAAAAGGATGTTTTAGTGTTTCCAGATACCCATTTTATTGAACTTATCAATTCTGCTATCAATACGTTCTTCTGGAGATTTGGCTTCAAGTTCTTCAACTGCCTTTTTGATATACTTCTTAACGCGCTCAAAAATAAGGTGTTCAGAACGGTGTGCTCCATCTAATGGCTCCTTGATTACATCGTCCACTAGTTTGTTTTTTGACATGTCTTTTGATGTTAGCTTCAATGCGTCTGCTGCTTTTTCTTTAAACTCCCATGAACGCCAGAGTATAGAAGAACACGATTCTGGCGAAATCACCGAATACCACGTGTTTTCCAGCATCACCACTTTGTCTCCAACACCAATTCCGAGTGCTCCTCCTGAAGCACCTTCGCCAATAATAATACATATTACAGGAACTTTAAGGCGCATCATTTCATATATATTTCGCGCAATAGCTTCACCTTGTCCTCTTTCCTCTGCTTCTAAACCAGGGAAAGCTCCTGGTGTATCAATAAATGTTACAATAGGTTTGTTAAATTTCTCTGCTAGTTTCATCAAGCGAAGGGCTTTTCTATAACCTTCGGGATTTGGCATACCAAAATTTCGATATTGTCTCATTTTTGTATTCACCCCTTTTTGCTGACCAATAAACATTACTGATTTACCGTCGACCAAGCCAAGGCCTCCTACCATTGCTTTATCGTCTTTGACATTCCTGTCGCCATGAAGCTCTATAAATTTCCCTTCGGTTATGGCATTTACGTATGCCAACGTATATGGTCTTTCAGGGTGTCTTGAAAGCTGGACTCTTTGCCAAGGTGAAAGATTGGTAAAGATCTCTTTAGTTTTCTTTTTCAATTTTTGCTCAAGCTCTTGAATTTTATCAGTCATATCGAGATCAGAGGTGTCTCCGATTTCTTTTGTCTTTTCAATTTGCTCTTCTATAGCCTTGATAGGCTCTTCAAAATCTAGATAGATACTCATGAGGATGTGTCTTTATATCAAAACAAAGGTATCAAAAAGTTTGACTTAATCGGCTATTTTTAACAATCTCAATGGGGATAATCCCACGCCTTAAATGCAAATCCCCACCTATGCTTGAGCTTTGATTTTAATTCCTCTGGAAGCTCGATAAATTTATTTTTTCGGTAATCTTTTTGTTCCTGAATATAGGTTTCGAAGCTTGGTTTTATTTTATCGAACCCATCAATATTTAGTTCGTGGTAAATTCTCTCTAGTGTAATTAAGGGTTTGTTAGATAACTCATTAAATGAAATCTCAGTCAACTGGCCTTTGGGTATTGAGTTTTTTAGTTCAAGGTATCGCTTCATGACAAGTTCATAACATGATATGATACATTCAGATATTTCTTCATCATTGAATTCTTGTAAAAACTGTGATTTTATGGTTTTTTTATAGAGATGCTCTGTGGATTTATATACCTCATATGGATTTCGGTGGATGAAAATAAATTTCGCATTCGGAAACATATCTTTCAGGATTTTAATTCTTGCTGTATTATGTGGGTTTTTGAGTAAAAGTCTCTTATTAGAACCGTTGTAAAATGCAATTTCTTGTAGCATCCGTTTGTAGCTTTTTTTCCATTGTGAGATCGATTTTTCTGAGGTTTCAAAAAGGTGATAATTCGTGAAGTAATTTTGATTTTTCGGAAAGAAAAAGGAATGCATACTACTCCTGTGTGTTAAATTTGTGAGTGGATGTTCTTCTTCGGTGGGAGCACCTGCATCAATGGCTACATTGTCTTGTGGTCTTGTTCGAGGCATAAGTTTGTTAAGTAAGGGTTTCATGCTTTTTTTCGAAACCAAAGCTACACGGAAAAAGAAGGCTTGGAATGCTTCTAGATAAGAAAACTGATTGTCTTTAGATAGTAAGTAGTGTAGGTGAGTTGTTCCACTTCTCCAGTGACCTATGACAAATACTGGTGCATTGTTTTTAAAGTCGATGGACTGAATTATTTTCCGGTAAGCTAGTAGTTGTATCCATCGAAATGGCGCACTGATGACCGTAAAAAACAAAATTTTCCACCACATTTTCTTTTCGGAAAAACTCCCGCGGTTTTCTCTCCATAGTTTCCACAGTAAACTTAGGCTTGAGATATATAACTGATGCTCCTTTATTTCCTCTTTCGACATGATTTACAGTTGCATATAATAAATTAATTCTCTTTGTTTTTAGATTTGTTTCCAGCGCCCTAAGATCTATTTGACTTTTCTATGCTGTTCGGTTTAATGATTTTGGATAGCGCGAAAATAAAAATAAAAACAGCCAAAAATGCTGAGCTTCGACCTAAGAAATCTCCATATTTCGTGTAATTTGTATCTTGGTTAAGAAGATGAACTTTTGCTGATATCACATCTGGAATCCACCATTCAGTTTCTTTAACAATCCCGCCGGTTGGCGATATTACACCACTTTTACCTGTGTTTGCTGATCTGATTAACCATTTTCTATTTTCTATCGCCCGAAGCCTTGCAAAGCTGAAGTGCTGTTTGTAGCCGGGTGTATCTTTCCACCAACCATCATTTGTAATTACACAAAGTAATTCTGCTCCCAATCTTGTCTGCTCAGCAACGAATTCGCTAAAAACGGATTCATAACAAACAATAGGAGCGATTTTTCCAAAAGACGTTTCCATTATTTTTACAGTTTTCTCTTTTCCAAGCGACCCAATCGTTCCTCCATTATTTATTGCGAGTTGATCAAAAAAAGGGATGTAATATGAGTAGGGTATATGTTCTACACCAGCAACAAGTTTTGATTTATGTACAAATTGCGGCTCTTTTTCCGTATTAAGAAGAATACTCGTATTGTAGTATTCAATATAGCTTCCATCATTCATTTGTCTCGAACTTCTAGAGTTTTTTTCACCGAACATTTTCATTGTAGAGGCGCCAATCAATAGCTCTGAATTCCATTTTTTCAGACTATCTCGATACATTGGATAGACTATTATTGATTTTAGTCTTGGCTCGAAGAATCCTCGGCTTATTGCCGTTTCAGGAGCGATAATAAGGTCAGTATTTGGACCTATTTTTTTCGATGCTAATTTTAGTATTTTTTGATTCTGGGCATAGAAACTTCTTCGATCAAATTTTTCATTGTAGGGATCAATATTAGGTTGTATAATTAACGTTTCAATTCCTTTATTTATTCTTTTAAATTTAAATTGGCCGCCTTCGAAGCCAACAAGAATATATAGAGATGTAGCGATTGGGATAATTAGGATTAAAACATATAGAATAATACTCCCTTTAAGGTTTTTCTTTTGTTTCCAGTTTCGATATATTAAATATCCAATGAGGTTAACTATAATTATCCATAGCGAGCCTCCTGAAACTCCTGTATATTCATACCACTGAATCCAAGTGGTACGCTCTGAAAAGGTGTTCCCTAAAGTCAGCCACGGATGAGCGAATTCCCAATGGTTGTGGAGATATTCGAATCCAAGCCAGTAAAATGGTAGTGAGAGATACCCTTGTTTGCTTCCAACATGTTTTCTTGTGATGTGAAAGGCTTGAAAAACTAGACTCATCACTAAAGCATTAAATAGAAACGCGAATATTGCACCTCCGGCACTTGCGTTCCATAACCACCAAGATGTCCCTATATTGAATATTAAAAAGCAAATAAAGCTGTGGATAAAAATATTTAGCGAAGATCTCCCAAGGTTTAAGACTTGTGCTTCAACAACTAGAAGAGGGATGAAGCTTAAAAAAATTAGAGGTGTAATGGTTCCTGAAAAAGGAAAAGCCAAAAACATGATCGTTCCACCGATTAAGGATGCTATCCAGCGTTTTTTTCGATTCAATGTCATAGACAAATATAGTTGCTAGAAAACAAAAAAGGCCGACAATTGCCGGCCTTTCAATAATTTTGTTTGCTTTTTAGGCTTCTGCCTCTGTTTCCAAAGGAATTACAGAAACAAATGATCTGTTGTTCTTCTTCTTCTTGAATTCAACAAGGCCATCCTCTAATGCATAAAGCGTATGGTCTTTTCCAATACCTACGTTGTCTCCTGGGTGGTGTTGTGTGCCTCTTTGACGGACAATAATGTTTCCTGCGATTGCAGCTTGTCCACCGAAAATTTTAACACCTAATCTTTTACTTTGTGATTCACGACCGTTCTTAGAACTACCGACTCCTTTCTTATGTGCCATTTTAATTTATTTTACGCCTCCTTTGCTTTCGCTGTAGGTTGCTTCTTAACTTTAATTCCAGTGATTGACAATTCCGTAAATGCTTGTCTATGACCGTTTTTCTTTTTGTAACCTTTTCTACGTTTTTTCTTGAAGACTATTACTTTATCTCCCTTGACGTGACTTTCTACTTTTGCGGTGACTTTTGCACCTTCTACAGCCGGGGCGCCAACGTTTACGTTTCCTTTATCTTCTAGAAGCAATACTTGGTCAAACTCTATTTTTGAACCTTCTTTTGCCTCCAAACGATGAACGTAAACCTTCTGGTCTTTTTGCACTTTAAATTGCTGCCCTGCTATCTCTACTATTGCGTACATAACAATGATTACATTATAAGTTATCCAAAATTGGACGACAAAGATACTATTTTCTTCTAATGCATCAAAATATTAGCCATTAAATCATGAAGACTTTTTGTCTCTTTTTGAATTGGCTATAAAAACACCTAATAATGCGATCGTCATTCCTCCAATTTGGGGTGCAGTAATTGCTTCATTGTAGAAGAAACCAAAAATAACCGCCACAATAGGGATGAAGTAAGTTACGGAGCTTGCGAAAAGGGCAGATGTATTTTTTATGATTGTGTTGAAGATAAAAAGCGCCAGTGCTGTTCCAATAATTGATAGTATTAGAATAGCCATAAAGCTATTCCAAATTTCAGTTTTATTTTGAAATGTAATTATAGTTTCTTCCGTAAAAAACAAAATTAATGATGGTGGAAGCAATAAAAGAAAGGCCACAGCAGCTATATCGAGTGATTTGTAGCGCTTAAGCTTATATCTAATTATACTTAAGCTTATGGCGTAGCAGAGTGTGGCTCCTAGAACACTTAAAATATGGCTCCATTCTCCCTCAATAGAATTCTTTTTTCCAAAATAGAGGAGTAATCCCACACCTGCAGTTCCTATCAAAGCGCCAAATAATTGTCGAAAGCTCATTTTGTCTTTGAATATTAGCATGGCAATAAATATTGTAAATATTGGTGTGATACTGTTTAACATGCCGGCTAGTCCAGAGGATATTCCTGTTTCTGCATATGTGAATAGGAAAGCTGGAGCGAGGTTACCAAAGATTGCAACAATTAAAAAAGAGCTCAAATCTTTCTTGAAATCAATCGATTTAAACGCCTGTATTGCGAAAGGAAGTAGTACAATACTTGCAATAAGAATACGCATAGTTGCAACCTGGTTAGAAGAAAATGTATCGTATCCATCGGCCGTGTACATTGCTTTTTTCATCAGTATGAATGAGCTACCCCAAATAATAGAGAGTAAAATTAGCAGGGTCCAATATTTCAGTGAAATTTTCACGGTTCAAAAGTACGTAAATACGCTCAGTTTGATTTTGTTTATAAATAAATAGTTTTCCACTTTTTACCACTTTTGATATTTACTAATATTTCTTTTGTTTACAATCATATTAGATGTATTTTTGAAACAAAAAAAGTAAACGAGCGTTATAAGTTATTAACAATTTGAATATCGGTGGTAAAAAGTGGTAAAATTCCATTATTTTTACTCATAGTTTCGTTATGGCTGGATTAGTAGGAGAATTTGAGGTTAAGTTAGATAGCAAGGGTAGGTTTCTGTTCCCTTCAGGTCTTAGGAAGCAGTTGGCTCCGACTGCCCAGCGTGATTTTATGTTAAACAAAGGTTTTGAGGATTGTCTTACGTTATACCCAATAATGGATTGGGAAAAGATGAGCGAGCGTCTTTCAGAAATGAATTTGTTTAAACCGAAGAATCGAATGTTTTATCGTTTGTTTCATCAAGGTGCAAAACAAATTGCTCTTGATAATGCGGGTCGTGTTTTGATACCGACAGCCCATGCCGAAAGAATAGGCTTAGGGCAGGAGGTTATGCTTATTGCATACAATGATCGCGTAGAAATTTGGGATAAATCCAAGTACTTCAGCATGATTGAAGAGAACATAACGGACTTTGCAGATTTAGCAAATGAAGTAATGGGAGACTTGGATGAGCGAAAAGAATAGCACATATCACATACCGGTTTTGCGCGATGCTTGTGTGGAGGGTTTAGCTATAAATCCTGACGGAGTTTATGTGGATGTTACTTTTGGTGGTGGCGGGCACTCTCGTGCTATTTTTGAAAAGCTTTCGTCTAAAGGAACGCTTTATGCTGTTGATCAAGATAAGGACGCCTTGCGCAATGTTTGGGAGGCACCTAATTTTCATTTTATCCAATCCAATTTCTCATTTATACAAAACCAGCTTAAGCTAAGAGGTGTTTCGCAAGTTGACGGTATTCTTGCCGACCTTGGCGTGTCTTCTCATCAATTTGATGAAGGGCTCAGGGGTTTCTCAATAAGAAATGAGGGTGCGCTTGATATGAGGATGAATGCATCTGCGAATCTAAACGCAGCTGATTTATTAAGTAATAGTGATGAGGAAGAGTTAACCTCAATTTTTAGAAAGTATGGGGAAATAAAAAATGCCCGAAGATTATCTTATGAGATCGTTAAGTTTCGTCAATCAAATCCCTTAAAGACTACACAAGAGTTAATTTCTTTTTTAGGTGATTTCGCGCCCAAGTTTAAGGAAAATCGTTATTACGCTCAGGTTTTTCAGGCGATCAGGATTGAGGTGAATCAGGAAATAAAAGCGCTAGAGGATCTGCTACGTCAGAGTGAGAATCTCATCGCTCCAGGCGGAAGATTGGTAGTACTATCCTATCACTCTTTGGAAGACAGGCTGGTTAAAAATTTTATTAAAAAAGGCAATCTAGAAGGGGAGCTTGAGAAAGATTTTTTCGGAAATCCCTTGAAGTCATTCACAGAGATAAATCGTAAGCCTATTGTTCCAAATGAACAAGAGCAAGCTGAAAACACAAGGTCACGCAGTGCGAAACTAAGAATAGGAGAAAGGAATGATTGAAGAAAAGAACACTTCTAGTTTTGAGCCAAAATCTAGCCGTAAGGCGAAGGTTAAAAAACCCAATCCAGTTGCTCAAATTCTTAATGGCGAATTTTTAACCAGGTCTTTTGTCTTGAACAACTTGCCTTATATCTTTTTCAGCCTTTTTTTGCTGATTCTTTTTGTAGCCAAAGGGTATTATGTGAAGCAAATTAAGGACGAGATTCGCGCCACTCAAATACAGATAGATCAAAACTCTGCTGATTTTCTTGAGGTCAAAACAGCTTTTGAAATAGAAACAAGAAGACAAAAATTGGTTGAGAAGCTCAATGAAAGAGGACTCAAGGAATCTTTAAATGCAACGAAGGTAATACGAATAGAATCAACCGATCAATGAAAGAGGAAAATAGAAAGTTCTTAAGAAACCGAGCCTACCTCATCTATTTTGGGTTTATGGCCTTGATGGCCACGGTATTTGGAACGGTTATTTCGATTCAATTCTCGGCCAAGTCAGTTGGGGAGATGCCTGGACAGGGTAAAATACAGGAACGTATTGTACTTGATGATTCGCGCTTTGGTGATGTTTTGGATAAGGATATGAATCCTCTCATTACTACAGTTTCATATTATGATGTTTATATGGATCCTACAGTTGCATCAAAAGAACTTTTTGATAGGAATATTGATTCTCTTGCTCAAGGAATTAGTGATTTGTTTCAGCAGAAAGAGGCAAAAAACATTTCCAATCATTTGCGCGTAGCTCGGTCTAAAGGTAAGCGCTATGTTTTGATTCAAAAACAAGTTACCAATGAGCAAAGAATGGCGCTTCGTGAGCTCCCAATCTTCAATAAAGGAAGAATGAAAGGAGGTATTATTGATGGTCAAAACCAAGAGACTACGGTACGTAAAAACCCTAAAGGCCAACTTGCACAGAGAACTTTAGGGTATTATAAAGATCGAAATGGAAAAAAATATTCTGTAGGTATTGAGGGTGCATTTCATGAGTATTTAGCTGGAAAACCGGGATCTCAAATTGAACAGAAAATTGCTAATGGATGGCGAAAGACAGGTAAGGTTATTGAAGAGTCGATAGCCGGATCAGATGTCGTAACTACAATAGATTCAGACATTCAAGAGGTTGTTCATTCGGAGTTAGAGAAGCAATTGGTTTTAATGGACGCACCTGAGGGATGTGTCATTGTTATGGAGGTTTCTACTGGATATATACGTGCGATATCAAACCTAGAAAGAGCAAAGGACAGTTCTTATAAGGAGGTTTTTAACTATGCCGTTGGCAGGCTTTCTCCTCCAGGTTCTACATTTAAATTGGCGGCATTGATGGCTGTTTTGGAAGATGGTAAATTAACTTTAGATTCTGAGTTAAACGCAACGGGTACTTATCGATTTAAAGGTTCCAAGAAGCCGCTTTATGATTCAAACAATGGAAGGGGTTACGGAAAGATATCGCTCAAAAAAGCATTTGAAAAATCCTCTAACGTTATTGCGCCTACAATAGATTTAGCATATAAAAATGATCCACATCAGTTCATTTCAAGACTTGAAAAATTTGGATTAACCAAGTCTTTGGGTATTGCTATTGCCGGAGAGCCAGAACCTAAGGTTTCTAGGCCAGGTTCACGTCAATGGTCAGGTATCTCTATACCATATATGTCTATTGGTTATGAGTTTGAGCAAACTCCTTTGCAGACGCTTAATTTATATAATACAATAGCAAACAATGGAAAGATGATGAAACCTCAGTTTGTTCAAGAAATCAGAACCTCAGGAAAAGCGACCAGAATTTTTGAACCTGTGGTAATGGATGAAAAGATATGTTCACAAAGTACTGTCGATAAAGTCAAGCGCTGTCTTGTAGGTGTTATGGAAAATGGAACAGGTCAAGATCTTGAAAGTGTGGAGTTTAAAATTGCCGGTAAAACGGGCACGGTTAAACTTATTTCTGCCTCAGGAGAGTTTTTAAACAGGTCACAATCACAATACCAGGCTTCTTTTTGTGGTTTCTTTCCTGCTGATAAGCCTTTGTATTCTTGCATTGTGGTTATTTACAAGCCAAAGGAAAATATTTATGGCGCAAAAGTATCAGGGACAGTTTTTGCTGCTGTGGCTAATAAAGTATTCGCTTCAAATCTAAAGTACCATGATGCCATCAATGAAGCATTGGATAAATCTGAAAATTTACCATCTGTTAAGGCTGGCAGCAAGGAAGATGCTTCCAATGTTTTAGCTGCGTTAGGCTATAGGCATAATATCACGAGTTCAGGTCCCTGGATCTCCGAGGTTAGACCCTCAAAAAAAATCAATTTAATTCCCAGAAAGGTTAGGGATATGAAGGTTCCTAATGTGCGGGGAATGACCGCGAAAGATGCCGTTTACATACTAGAAGATATGGGGATGGTTGTTGAAATATCAGGATATGGAAAGGTAATATATCAGTCTATCGCGGAGGGCGCTGATTTAGAAAAAGGAAGGCTAATCAAATTGACGCTAAAGAACATATGAAAGGCTTAACCCATTTATTAAGTTGTATCAAGCATAAGCTTATTTGTAGTGCTCAGGATTCGATGATTGAGTCTATTGAATTTGATTCTAGGTCTTGTTCATCTGGTTCTCTTTTTGTTGCAGTCAAAGGATATTCACTCGATGGGCATGATTATATAGCATCGGCATATGAAAATGGTTGTCGCGCATTTGTGGTAGAACGTCAAGTTGATTTTTCCGCTGAAGATATCTCTATGGTCACTGTAGATGACAGCTCTGAAGCCATTGCTTTACTTTCTGATTCGTTTTTCGATTCGCCCTCTAAAGAAATAAAGTTAATTGGTGTAACGGGTACAAATGGA
>CESA01001089.1_pt1 | contig 22347 bp, 24 predicted proteins | sample 531061 | NCBI WGS metagenome assembly CESA01 (sample SAMEA2621254, study PRJEB7988) | marine metagenome | biome: marine biome (ENVO:00000447); feature: surface water layer (ENVO:00002042); material: "saline water (ENVO:00002010), including plankton (ENVO:xxxxxxxx)" | depth 5 m
CGCTATTTCTGGGATAAATCGGGGGATACTTTCTTGATTAATTGGAAATAATATGAAATATATTCTTAAATACTATATTTTTAATACCCACATACAAAATCACATTTATAATCAATTGCTCAAATAATATTTGAGATTCTTCGGTATCCATATCAAATTTTACATCATTTACATTGTTTTTTAATACCTTAAAGGCAAACCAAGCAAATTCATACCCTACGATATAGAAATAACTTTGACTTTCATCATTGATTAAGTTATATAATTTTGCAATACCTAATAAATCCGTCAACATGTTATCATAAAACAAGGAAACACTACGATCTACTATTTCCTCTTGATTTCTACTTATGATTCTTACACGATTAATCACAGTCCTACTTACGTTTTTTTTTACTAATTTATACTTTACACGATATTTTTTAAGTTGAAGAGGACTTTTCTGTGGAAACGCCAAAGTAGAATGCGCGAGAGTCATAAATAAGCATAAGGCAATGGTACATTTCATTGTACATTTGCTATATCAGATATCTATTCCATTCAAGTCAATTTATGGATTTTTACGAAACACTAGTTTCTTTCTTGTTTTTATATCGGTTTCCGTGCGCTTTGATAAAAAATCTAAGTAATGTTTCGCCAATTGATAACGCTGTTTTACGTGTTTTGCATTAGGATATCGCGTTTTGTGGTGTTTTAGTATTGCTTGTAAACGTACTTTCATAATCATTGCTACCTGCCAAATACGTTTATGGGGATATTTTCCCGTTTTATATAACTTTTCTAATTTTTGTATAGTTTTTTTAACATCGTTTACAGTAGTATATTGAATAGGAATAGTATCTTTTGGATTTTTATTAATATACACATCAAACGATTTATCGGGATTATCTGGATGATATAAAAAAGTTTGCTTTCTAGTTTTTTTACCTCCTTTCATTATTCGTACCTTTTTATGGGTAGCAGATTTAATTATTTTTGGTGCTTTACCCGCTTTATATGCTTCATGATATCGATCTTCACATAAACACCAATTATCACCTTCTTTAACTACACTACTAAGGTCATTGCCACGTGATTTAGTATAATCTAAAAAACGTTTATTCATTTTTGCACATACCAAATGTTTACCTGTATCTTCTAGACTATCATAACAATACCCTTTTCGTTGAAAACCAGTCATAGGTTTTAAGGAACATGGTTGTAATGTTGTTCCATTTATATTTTGTTGCATATATATATTAATCGTTATTTTATATAATCCTCCATGGTGTGAAAATTCATATATCGATATACATTTTTATCAAAAAATATATAAATATATATAAAATGAATTATATATTTGATAATAAAATTAAGTTTAATAATATTGAAAAAAAATATTAAATACTTTAAAAAAAAAATTTATTATTGAAATTAAAAATGTAGACAATTTATTTAGTAGTAATATATATGTTAAAGATAATCCACAAAAAGATCAAAAAAAATATGTATGTATGTCTTATTTCATAAATGATATTGAAATATTAGAAAATTTACAAAATTTATTTAAAAATGAAAATATAGTTGTTTTATGTCCGGGTCCATCTTATAAATCATTAACAAATAATGAAAAAAAATATTTAATTGAAAATTATATTACAATAGATATTGAATAATTAAAACCATGTTTTGTAAAAAAGTCAAAATCCTTTTTATAGAATAATAATACTTTTCTCTGAATATCTTTATTATAATACAGGTCATATGAATAATGTGAACCTATTTCATGTTTATCTAATTCTATTTCATATACCCTTATATTTCCTTTCAATATAACTTTTTCGTTTTTCATTTCTGTTGTTCTAAAATTTCCTCTATAATCTAAAATATTTTTAGGAATTTTTTTATTATATAGTTTTTCTAAAAAACTATAATCTATATTATCCAAATCATATATTATTAAATTTTTATGACTATATATTTTATCATTCCATTTTTCCGAAAGTTGAGGAGTGAAATGATGTTTATCGATAAATTTACTATTATTTACTAGTTCATCAACAAAATTTTTAAAATTTAAAACTTTTTTAGTTTCCCATTTATTTCGAAATTCACCATTAATTCTATATTTATCAAGAAATCCAGATATCAATCTCAAAAAAGGATTTCTAATGATTATTATTATAGTATAACTATCATCTATAAAACCAAGTTGATTATATGTTCCAATATGACTTTTGTCAAAATCAATAATATTTTTTGTTAAATATTTATATATCATTTTTATATGACTACATCCGCATTTTGCAGACCATCCAAAAATTACTTTTTTTGTTTCATCCCGAATAAAATACATTATATTTATATATTAGAAAAATTTTTTCTAAATTTTTTTTACGATTATCATAAGAATCAATATCAGAAATATTTTTTAGTTTTTCAATACTATTATTATCATGTAATCCTACAATAATTTTTTCAGTATGTTTTTGCATACCTTCTAATAATTTTATATGACCCTTATGTAATTTATCAAAACAACCAATTGTGAAAATATATTCAAACATTTTATATATATATATATATTAATTTTTAGTCGGCATTTTAAATTTCCAAAGGTGTAAAATCGGCGTTTTAAATGTTCAAAGGTGTAATACTTTGCCGTGTGTCGCGTTTCTGATTACTTTAGGTGCTTTACCTGCTTTATAGGCTTGATAATAACGATCTTCACATAAACACCAGTTGTCTCCTTGACGCACTACACCACTAAGATCATTTCCTTTTGACCTAGTGTAGTTTAAAAAACGTTTATCCATTTTTGCACATACTAAATGCTTTCCTGCATCCTCTTTACTATGATAACAATAACCTTTACGCTGATATCCCGTCACTGGCTGAAACGAGCAAGGCTGTAATGTTGTACCATCTATATTTTTTATCATATATAAAAGCAGATAAAAAATCTAATTAAACTACTGCATCGCATATATGTAATGTAATACCCTTGTAAACTAAAGGTGTCGTTTTTATATTATAATTATGTATCCAATTTCCGTTAGGTCGTGCTCTACATAAACTACACCTAATTGTTTTAGACGGAAGTCCTCTGTTTTTTTTAATAATTCTACATTCATCTTCTAAACAATGAAAGCAACATAAATGACCACACGTGTAAGGACACGCTATTATCATTCCATCCATGGTTATTTCATCAAAGCATATCGGGCAAGTCCAATGTAATAAATTTTTATCTGCGTTTAATGTTATTTTTTCCAATAAAGAGATATTGTCCATTTTATCGGTTCCTTTAAACATAGTTTCTATAATAGGATTAATCGTTATATCAGAATAACTATCCATATAACATATACAACTCTTAACTTTCTATATTTTTTACGAAATCACTATCCTGTATGCTTATGCATGTTTTACTATAAGTTTATCTATTGTATTTGCAAAATTATAAAGGTTAAGTTTTTTAAACATTTTATAATAACAAAATAAACCTAAATAAATCTAAATATTTTTTCATTTATTTATATATATATATATTTTATATATGATTATAGTGATACCTTTAGATGGAATTGATTCAAGATTTAAAATACATAACTATACTAGACCAAAGGCATTAATAAAAATTTTTGGAAAACCTTTATTATTTTGGTTGATTGAATCACTTACTATTAATAAAGATACTATAATATACATTCCTTATAATAAAGAATATTTACAATATCGTTTCGAGGATTTAATGTGTAAAACATTTCCGTCTCTTAACTTTAGATTTCATATGTTGGAAAATCCTACTAGAGGAGTAGCGGAAACTTTGAATATTGCATTATCACATTTAAGTCTTAATGATCAACCTATACTATCATTAGACGCTGATAATTTTTATTTAATGGATATTATCAGTTTATGGAATTATACAAATTCTATATTAATATTCAATGATAATAATGAACAATCATTGCATTCTTGTGTCGAAATGAATGAGGAAAAGCAAATAATTAACATCCACGAAAAAGATAAAATGTCTAACTATTCGTGTTGTGGAGGATATGCATTTACTTCTTATAAAGAATTACTCAAATATACTCAAAGTATAATTGATAATAATAGTAAACAAAAAGAGGATTTCTATACATCTACTGTTATAAAGGAAATGTTAAACGACAATCATGTATTTCGTGCCATTGAAATACCTAAAAAAAAATATATATGTTTAGGTACTCCTTTACAACTCAAATATTTTTATAATAACTTTCCAAAAAAGTCATGTTTGAATTTATCCAATAATTTGGATGAAATGAGAATTTGTTTTGATCTAGATAATACGTTAGTTACATTTCCTAAAGTCACGGGAGATTATACTACAGTTGAACCGATTGTTAAAAATATTAATTATCTGCAATATTTAAAATCATTTGGTCATACTATAATAATTTATACAGCAAGGACAATGAACTCACATCATGGAAATACGGGTAAATTAATGACTGACATTGGTAAAATTACTTTTGATACGTTAGAAAAGTTTTCAATTCCATATGATGAAATTTATTTTGGTAAACCTCAAGCAGATGTCTACATCGATGATTTAGCACTTAATTGTTTTGATAATATGGAAAAAGAGTTAGGGTTTTATATGGATACTATAAAACCGAGAGATTTTAATCAATTAAATAGTAATTTTATAGAAATATATAAAAAAAAATCAGATGATTTATCGGGTGAAATTTACTATTATCAAAATATACCAAATAAAATAAAAGATATGTTTCCATTGTTTATAAATTACGATAAAACTAATACATGGTATGAAATAGAAAAAATAAACGGATTAACTACATCAGTTTTATATGTATCCGGGTTATTAACAGTAGACATGCTAACATCAATAATGGATTCAATAAAAAGAATACAATCGTGTAAATGCAATAAAGAAACTACTATAAATATTTATGAAAATTATTCAAAAAAATTACATAAAAGATATGCTTCCTATGATTATAGTCCATTTCAGAATAACTACGAAGTATTTAATGAAATAAATACTTTTCTAAAAGATTATGAACTATCTAAAAAAGGTAAACTTAGCGTAATACACGGAGATACTGTTTTAACTAATATAATAATAAATGAATACAATAAAATAAAATTTATTGATATGAGAGGTAAAATGGGCTCCGAACTTACTATATATGGTGATTGGTTATATGATTGGGCTAAGTTATATCAATCTTTAATTGGTTATGACAATATTTTATTACATAAAGAAATAAATCTTACATATCAAAAATCTATCATTGACTTATTTAAGAATTATTTTATAACATTATACTCTGAAGATGATTTTTATAATTTAACGATGATAACTAAAAGCTTACTGTTTACTTTAATACCATTACACGATAATGATAATTGCCTACAGTTTTACAATTTAATTAATATTTCATTTTTAGACCTTTGAACATTTAAAACACTGACTTAGTGTAAAATTACGCTCTGAAAAAAAACCATATCCTGTGAATAAATATTGGAAATTCTATTTTTCTATATGTTTTACGAAATCACTATCAACTATGCTTATGCGTGTTTACTAAATTGAAATGCACTTACAGGATCAGGGAACGCGGCATATATCATATTTTCCTCTGGATCATCCTCCTCCGACAGTTGAAATCTATAAATACCTTTATAGGTTTCAACCTTTTTGATTAAGTTTTCTTTTTCTCTTGCCCTAAAATCAGACATCATGATTGCGGTATATGTATTAGATAACTGTTTACTATTAACTTCTAGTTTTACTTGTTCAAGGGAATATCCTTGATCTATACATTCTGCTATACATACGACACTTGTCATATCCACCAAAGGATATTCCGCTGCTTCACTGTCCATAAATCCTTCTAAATATTTGTTCATATCCATTTACTGTTAGTATATATGTAGTTTTAGTGTATCAATTTGTGACACACATTACGTAGTTTTACTTTTTTTCCTAGATGTCTTTTTATCCCTATCATTGCATAATAGTCCAATCGAATTGTAAAATTTATTTATATGACGTATTTTTTTAGTTTTGTCTTTCCAATAGGATAAAGGAATTCGATGCTTATTTTTAGGTTCTCGTAAATTATATTTTTTATTTACATCAAATACATCTAATTTCTCTTTACAAAGTAATGTAGATGCTTTATGATTACCCTTATCAAAACCCTTATAGTAATACTTGTGTTTTTTTTTCGTCAGTGGTTTACAATACTTTTTATAATCTTGATAATGTATTTTCTTTAGTTTTTCCCGATACTCTTTAAATTTTTTAGTATTTATTGCTTTTTTACAAGATAACCATTTCTTTTTCACCATCTATATATTTACTTTACATAATTTTGCATGGTGTGGAAATTCATATACCGATACACCTTGTCTTTGTTTTCATCTACCATACGCATATACTCTTTATACGTTGCTACACTTGGTATTTCTCCCTCTATCGCAGTAATTGCCGACAATTCAGCCGACGCTAAATACACATTTGCTCCTTTACCTAGACGATTTGGAAAGTTACGCGTAGAAGTAGATAAAACCGTTGCATTATCTTCTACGCGCGCTTGATTGCCCATACACAACGAGCACCCAGGCATTTCTAATGTCGTGTCTTTGTTACGAAAGATGTCATAATATCCCTCATCCTTTAGTTGTTGCTCGTCCATTTTTGTGGGCGGTGCTATCCATAGTTTACTTTTCAACTGGACATTATCTTGTTGCAATAAATCTCCAGTTGCACGAAAATGTCCAATATTCGTCATGCAACTACCAATAAACACTTCCTCTATTTTCTCGCCAGTAACCTCTGATAAAAGTACCGCATCATCCGGATCATTGGGGACACATAAAATAGGTTCGGTAATCTCTTGCAAGTTTATATCTAAAATGGTTGCATAATGTGCATCTTTATCTGCTTCCATCAATACAGGATCTTTAATCCACGCTTCCATTCGTGTAATGCGACGTTCTATGGAATTCACGTCACCATAACCTTCTCGAATCATCCACCGCAAAAGTACAATATTCGACTGTAGATATTCAATAATAGGTTCTTTGTTAAGTTTAATCGTACATCCAGCAGCCGAACGTTCTGCGGAAGCATCGGATAATTCAAATGCTTGTTCACATGTTAAATCTGGTAATCCTTCGATTTCTATAATCTTCCCATTAAAGACATTTATCTTATTTTGCTTACCTATGGTTAATAAACCTCGTTGTTTTGCTACATACGGTATGGCGTGTACTAGATCTCGAAGGGTAATACCCGGTTGCATGTCGCCGTGAAATCGCACTAAAACCGACTCCGGCATATCCAACGGCATTTTTCCGGTTGCAGCCGCAAACGCCACTAGACCAGAACCCGCTGGAAAGGAAATGCCTATAGGGAAACGTGTATGAGAATCACCGCCCGTACCAACTGTATCGGGTAGAAGCATGCGATTCAACCAACTGTGAATAATACCATCACCCGGTTTAAGACTTATTCCGCCTCTATTTTTAATAAAATCCGGTAATGTAGTATGTGTAATAATATCCACTGGTTTAGGATAAGCGGCGGTATGGCAAAAGGATTGCATGACTAAATCAGCGCTAAACCCTAAACACGCTAAATCTTTTAATTCGTCTCTAGTCATTGGTCCGGTGGTATCTTGAGATCCTACGCTAGTCACGATAGGTTCGCAGTAGGTACCTGGCAGAATTCCTTTTTTCCCACATGCTTTCCCCACCATTTTTTGTGCAAGGGTGTATGCTTTGGATGTTTTATCTAGATTACCTGGATTCACGTCTATAAAAACGGATGCCGAAGTATCCTTTAACGTTTGTTTTGCTTTATCCGTAAGAGTTTTTCCGATAATAAGATTAATGCGACCGTTTGCGCGTACGCTATCTAATATATTGTTTGATTTATAATCCCACTTACACAATAGTTTACCTGAATAAAAATCACGGGTTGTTTTTTCTTTTAAATCTAGCACTATTTCTTGACCCGTCTCCATTGTAGTTACATCCATTTCGATTGGCAAACCTCCGCTATCTTCCATGGTATTGTAAAAAATGGGGGCAATTTTCCCTCCTAAGCAATAACCTCCTCTTTTTTTACCAGGAACATAGGGGATCGTCTCGCCAAAATGCCACATGATACTATTCGTAGCACTCTTACGACTGGATCCAGTTCCTACTACATCACCCACATATGCAATAGGATTTCCCAGTTTTTTCAAATCTTTTATTAGTTGTAAAGGACCGATTTCAAAATCTTTATCGGGGATTATTCCGGGACGCGGCGTTTTCAACATGGAGCGCGCGTGTAATGGAATATCGGGTCTACTCCAAGCATCTTGCGCTGGAGATAAATCATCGGTATTTGTCTCGCCATCCACTTTAAATACCGTAAGTTTTACCAAATCTGGGGGGGGAGATGCACGTTTAAACCAATGTGCATCTCCCCAAGATTCTAGTACTAATTGTGCGTATACATTTCCGTCTTTATATTGTTTTTCTACTTCATAAAAATGATCGAATAATAATATATTTTTACTTAAGGCTTTATAAGCGTGATATCCATATTCATGATCTTTAAGTTCATTGAGTAGTATAGGTATATTGTATCCGCCCTGCATGGTACCCAATAAAAAAATAGCGTTTTCTTTATGGATGATAGGTGACGTTATCTTATTAGAACAGATATCATTTAAAAACTGTGCTTTTACATAAGTTGTTTCGTCTACACCCGGAACGATATGATTGGTAAATAAAGATAAAAGAAAGGACTTGTCTTTGTCATTTTCAACATTTGATTTCAATAACTCACATAAAGTGTTCGTTTGTTCAACCGTTAAAGGTAATTGAGGTATATGAAGTATAGATCTTTCTTTTATGCATTGTTGAATTTCTTTACGAAACAAACTCAACATATGATCATAATTAATAGGATTTCTTTAACCACATATCTATATATGCTTTTTGTTGTTCAGGTGTCTGATACTTTAAAAATTCCTGATCATTTATTAATGTATCATTAATATATGCTTTTGGTACCTTGTATTCCTCTAAAAAGGATTGATATTTACTATAATATTTCTTATTATTAGTAATATTATCACTTTGCATTCTAATTGGCATTTTACATATGTCTGTTAAACGTTTACTCCAGTTCTTAATATCACTATAGTGTAATTTTACAATAATTAAATTTTTATGTCTTTGGTATAAATATTTACGATGAAAATCATAGGATACTGTTTGAGGTATATGTAATCGTTTATATACCTCATTAATGATATGCATTTCCTCTATATGATATAAATATTCATTGTTAAATACATCTATTAGTTCTTTTGTGCTCATAGAAAGAAAATTAGGTATTTTTTGTTCGCCATTGTTAAAAAAACTAGATATTTTTCGTTCTATAGGCGTTCTATAAGCATCTAGTATTAATAGTTTTTTATTCTTACTGGATTCTATAATAGTCTCAAAAAATCCTTTATAACCAAATTGATTTTTAAAACAAGTGGGATTATGCGCTTTTATTGTTTTAAAAGCCATTCTATTAAATGTTTTCTTAAGCGAACTACTACCACATTTGCCGCCAGCTATTACAAATACATCAATATCATTCATTATAAATATAAGAATATTTTTTTTAGATATAAAAGTTTAAATATGTTTTTTCCACTTTATCAGTGGATTTAATAAGTTTATCCACTATCTCTGTTGTTACTGTAAATGGAAATTGTACTTCCAAGGATTTTTCTTCTTTAAACAATTGTGAATTTGGTTTCATCAATCGATACAAATTCAATTTTGTATAAATAATTTCTAAACACCGTTTCAAATTTCTTACACCTTTTTCTTCGTCCGTATATTTTTCAATGATATGCTTTATGGTGTCATCCTCTATGACTACATCACCCTTATTCATTTTAACACTTTCATATATTTTTGGTTCCATATACTGCTTTGTAATAATCTGCTTATCCTTTGTTTCATACCCTTGGGTTTGAATGCGATACATACGATCACGAAGAATGGGATTAACCCTACTTTCATCATTGTAACTAAAGATAAACAATGCTTTACTTAGGTCAAAGTCCAATTCAGAAAAGTATTTGTCATGAAATTGTGTGTTTTGACTTGTGTCTGTCAAATGTGTCAAGATGCCAATGATTTCTTCTCCTTTTGGTGTGTCACTTACCTTGTCCAATTCATCAAAGAAGAACACTGGATTCATACACTTGCTTTGCATCAAGATATCTACGATTTTCCCCCAACTACTCCCTTCGTAGGTATAGGAATGCCCTTCTAGAAAACTGCTATCGGTTGCGCCACCTAGAGCAATAAACGCAAAAGGACGTTGAAGAATTTTGCTAATCCCTTCACGTACCAAAGTAGTTTTACCGGTTCCCATGGGACCCTTAATGGCGATGGCTGTACCCACGGATTTTGGATTGGTAATTAGTTGACCTATCATTTGCATGATTTGCATTTTCGCATCATCCAATCCATATACGGCATCGTCAAGTATTTGTTTGGCTTGAAACATAAATTCGTGTGTTTTATCGATACCGTCTTCAATCACCAAAGGAAGGTTTTTTGATTCGCCAAATGGAATCCGCATAAAACCATCCACCCAATATTTTAGTTTATAATATTCACCTTCACCAGGAGTCATATAGCGCAATGTGTTGATCTTTTTAATAGCCGAATATTTATGCATATGAGGTATAGTGGATTGTAGTACTTGAAATCGATAAGGTACGGTTTGATTGTAATTATCGTTTACTTTTTCAAATTCTTCAATTACCTTTTTTTGTTGTTCTAATTCCATTTTTTCAAAATATTTTTTGTCATCCATAAAGGTTTTACCTTTCATCATTTTTTTAAAGGTTTTACAGTTCTTTTCTTTTTCCTTTTTCTCTCTACGCTTTTTCTCTCTTTCTACTTCCTTTTCCATGCACTCGATATGCGTTTTTGCTTTTCCCAACAACTTGTTTTTACGATCTTGTCCTGTTAATTTTTCCGCCAACTCTTTGAACTGTTTTAACACATGATTGTCCGAAAGACTTTCCTTTTTTCCGTGTTTCATCTCCAACAAAGCATCAGCGGCATCGGCATCAGCGGCATCGGCGGCATTGGCGGCATTGGCGGCATCGGCGGCATCGGCATGACCGCGACCACTTTTTTTATAAGATTTTGCACTAGAAGGTCTCTTTTTGTTAAACATACTATTTACTTCTTTTACTGCTTCTTCTGCGTCATTTTGTTCCAAAAGTTTAATCATTTCCTTTTCTTTTGCTCCCTTTTTACATTTGATTCCACGTATTTTCAAAGTATCACGTAAGTCTTCCTTACTATATTCTTCATAGGGAATTTCATCATCTTCCTCTAGTAGTTCAATCATCTCTTTTTTTGATCCTCCTTTATATATTATACCACGCGATCTTAGTTCCGAACGCAACTCCTTTTTACTATAGTCTTCATAGGATTCTTCCTCTTCATAGTCGTCATAGTCATCATAGTCATCTTCGTCCTCACTTACAGTTTCATAATCACTGTCGCTGTCACTATCTTCTTGTTCAGCACCGCCAATTGTTAGAATAATATTGATTTTATCCGTTTTTCTATCATCCTCTTCATCGCTACTTTCCTCACTTTCTTCCTCGTCACTTTCTTCCTCGTCACTTTCTTCCTCGTCACTTTCTTCCTCCGTGTCTTTTTTTTCTCCATCTTGTTTATTTACTTTATCTTGCATATATTTAGAAGGGAATAGTTTCGCCAAAAGCTTTTGATATTCTTCCGGTGATAATTTCTCTACATCTTCCGGGAAATTATCATCATCATCCCCTTTTTTCTTCAAGGAATCCGTTGGTTTCGAGCGAAGATTGTATTTTGAATCGGCAGCACTTGTTTTCGGCATGGTGTTGTGTGTAGAGTATTGAGATTCTTTTATTTCAATTTACAATATTCTTTTTAAAAATTGAAATAAAAGAATGTCAATATAATATAGATAAATAATGGCCGAACATGTAAAAGCAGCAAAAATTATTGGTATACAATTTAGTATTTTGTCTCCTGAGGAAATTAGAAAAAATTCCGTAGCAGAGGTAACCTCAAGAGACACATATATCAATAATAAACCTGTTATTGGTGGATTGTTTGATCCAAGAATGGGTGTTCTTGAACCAGGATTGTTGTGTCCTACGGATGGTCTAGATTATATTAAAACACCTGGGTATTTTGGACATATAGAATTAGCGAGACCCGTGTTTTACATTCAATATTTAAATACAGTTTTAAAGATTTTACGTGTGGTTTGTTTGAAGTGTAGCAAGTTGCTTATTAGTAAAACGAAATATGCCTATTTACTTCATGATGGACCTGAAAAACGATGGAATAAAATATTTAGTTTAGCCAGTAAAATAAAACGTTGCGGTGAATGTAATGAAGATGGTTGTGGCTGCAAACAACCCGACAAACTAAAAAAAGAGGGTCTTGGTACTATATTTGCGGAATGGTCTAATGTAGATACCGTCGTATCTGATACATCTAAATTAACTAAAATGATTACCCCAGAAATGGTTATTAAGATTTTTAGAAATATTTCAAATGATGACGTGGATTTCATGGGATTTAATCCTACATGGTCTAGACCAGAGTGGATGGTGTGCCAGGTATTAGCGGTTCCGCCGCCTTCCGTGCGTCCATCCGTCAAGCATGATGCGCAACAACGCAGCGAAGATGATATATCGCATATATTAGTCAATATCATTAAAACAAATAAAACATTACACGATAAAATAGCGCAAAATGCCGCATCAAATATTATAAATGATTGGACCACCGTACTACAATACTTTGTGGCAACCATGATTGACAACAAGATCCCGGGTGTGGCAGCATTCGCTCAACGTTCAGGACGCGCGTTGAAATCCATCAAAGAACGTTTAAATGGTAAAACCGGTCGTGTAAGAGGTAATTTAATGGGGAAGCGTGTAGATTTTAGTGCTCGTTCTGTGATTACTCCAGATCCAAATATCTCGATTCGCCAATTAGGAGTACCAAAAAAGATTGCCATGAACATTACTAAACCAATAAAGGTAAATACTAGAAATAAATCCTATTTAAGTGCTTTAGTAAAGAAAGGACCAAATGAATATCCAGGAGCAAAAATACTTCAAAAAAAAAATGGAGAACACATCTCCTTAAATTACGCAGATCGTAATGCTATTAAAATAGAAATAGGTGATACGGTGCATCGTCATATGATGGATGGCGATGCGGTACTGTTTAATCGCCAACCTACTTTACACCGCATGAGTATGATGTGTCATATTGTAAAAATAATGGAAAAAGGAGATACGTTTCGTTTAAATGTCGGTTGTACAAAACCATACAACGCTGATTTTGATGGTGATGAAATGAACTTGCATATGCCTCAGGATGAACAAGCAGAAGTAGAATTGCGAAAGTTGGCAGCCGTACCTTATCAATTGATATCACCGGCATCGAACTCTTCCATTGTAGGCATTTATCAAGATTCGCTACTTGGTTCCTATCTGTTTACCAGCAGTAACAAAGCGTATACCATGCGTCGAGTTATGAATTTGCTGAGTAATGTTCCCAAAATAGACCCAACGATATTTGAAAAAAAGGAAATGACTAATTTTGATATACTAAGTGAAATCATTCCTCCTATCTCTATTTATAAAAAAACAAAACGATTTAAATCGGGGGAAAATGCAGAAACGTCAAATCATATTATGGAAATCAAAAATGGAAAATACATAAGAGGACAACTAGACAAAGGTTGTCTAGGTGGTTCATCTACAGGTTTGATACAGCGCATTAATAATGATATAGGACATGTCCAATCATCTGATTTTATAGATTATTTACAGAATGTGGTAAATGAATTTATGAAGTTGCATTCGTATAGTGTAGGTATAAGTGATTTAATTGCTGATGACAATACGAATTCTCAAATTACGCAAGTCATTCAAGATAAAAAGAAGGATGTAAAAAAACTAATAGATGAAACCCATTTAGGTATATTTGAAAATACGACAGGTCAAAGCAATCAAGAAGAATTTGAAACTCAAGTCAATAATATCTTAAACGAAGCCAATTCTAAAGCTGGTAAGATTGGTAAAGAAAGTTTGGATGCAAACAATCGTTTTGTTATTATGGTTAACGCTGGATCCAAAGGATCTGATATCAATATTTCTCAAATGATTTCTTGTTTGGGGCAACAAAATGTGGACGGTAAACGCATTCCTTATGGTTTCTCCAACCGCACTCTTCCCCATTTTACCAAATTCGACGATTCGCCTGCAGCACGCGGTTTTGTTGAAAACTCGTTTATCAAAGGTCTAGAACCCACGGAACTATTCTTTCACGCGCAGGGTGGTCGTGAAGGTTTAATTGATACGGCGGTAAAAACCTCTACTACAGGTTATATTCAACGGCGTCTCATTAAAGCCATGGAAGACTTAAAGGTAGGTTATGATGCTACCGTACGAAACAATAAAGGTAAAATTATCCAATTTAAATATGGAGATGATGGTATAGATCCTATTAAAGTAGAAGATCAACACTTGCTATTGTGTAAAATGACTATAGATGACATTTATGCACATTATAGTATTCCTTATGATATTACTACAAATGAAATCTTTACCACCATATACAGTAAAGGTACCTTAAAACGATTTAAAGCGGAACATGAAAGTTTAAAAGAAAAATCAAAATTCTATATTGAATTGATGCTTCAACACCGGGAATCGATAATGAAACAATTGTTTCATTACCAAAATGAAACCAGTATTCATATCCCTGTTGCCTTTAAGCATATCATACTAAATATTAAAAATCAATGTCAATTAACGACGCAGACCATGTCCGACATTACGCCCTTGGAGATATACAATCAATTAGAATATTATTATAGTATGCTAGAAAGCAATGAATATTTTAAACCAACCTTGTTGTTTAAGTTAATGTATTACTTTCATCTTTCTCCTAGGGAATTACTTGTTCAACATTTTACAAAAGGAGCGATTACCTTGTTATTGGAAACCATTGTGCTTACCTATAAAAAGGCAATTGTTAATCCCGGAGAAATGTGCGGAATTATTGCTGCACAAAGTATTGGTGAACCTACTACTCAACTTACCTTGAATACGTTTCACTTTGCGGGTGTAGCAAGTAAATCAAATGTCACTCGTGGTGTGCCTCGTATAGAAGAAATATTATCATTGTCAGACAATGTAAAAAATCCTTCCATGACGATATATTTAAAATCATTTGAAGAACAAAATCAAGAAAAAGCAAAGCATATTATGACTCAATTAGAACATACTAAATTAGCAGATATTACATCACAAATCCAGATCTACTTTGATCCCGATGATTTAAATACACTTGTTCACCGAGATCAGTCCATGATTCTGCAATATCATGCCTTTCAGACCATGGTAAAGGAATGTTTGAATCTGAGTATGGATACAAATGACGAAAATGATTGTAAATGGATTATTCGCATTGAATTAGATAAAGAAACTATGTTGGATAAAAATATTACCATGGATGATGTCAATTTCGCATTAAAACATTATCATCAAGAAGATATCAAATGTATTTACTCTGATTATAACGACGATGAGTTGATCTTGCGGATTAGACCTAATATCTTAAATAAAAAAAAGGTTAAGACGCAGTCCTTAGATCAAATGGACGATATTTATCTATTGAAAACATTTCAAGAACAATTGTTACAAAATATCATATTGCGCGGTACCAAAAAAATCAAAAAGGTAATCCTACGAAAATTAGTGAATCATATACGCAACGATACTACTGAATTTGTCAATGAACACGCCTGGGTATTGGACACAGTTGGTTCTAACTTAATGGAGACACTAGCTTTAGATTTCATCGACACAACTAGAACAATCACTAACGATATTCAAGAAGTTCGGCGTGTATTGGGCATCGAAGCAGCTAGACAATGTATTTATAATGAATTGTTAGAGGTATTTGACAATGGATACATTAATTCACATCATTTAGGACTTTTATGTGATCGAATGACCGCTACCACTAAAATGATATCTATATTCCGCCACGGTATCAACTCCGACGACATTGGACCATTGGCAAAAGCGTCATTTGAAGAAACACCGGAAATGTTCTTGAAAGCAGCACGACATGGAGAACTAGATCAAATGTCTGGGGTATCTGCTAATATCATGTGTGGTCAACAAGGTTACTATGGTACAAGTTCGTTTCAAGTGCTATTAGACATGTCTAACTATAAACCTTCGTCTACTGGTGAAATGAGTTATGAGGATAGTAGTATTGAAGACTTACTTCAACAAAAACAATCGACACAAGATTGTTCTACGGAAACACTAACGATAGAGAATACTATATCGCACATGAAGACGGATGATTTGGGTGATGATGATGATTATAATCTTGATTTATAATATATAGCATGCAAACGATAGATAACAATTCCGATGACTACGAAATCGAAGAAGACAATTGCATAAGTATGCATAAAAAACGATATACCTTGCTTCTTTTAGTTCCAGGGACCTATTATCTTATTGCTTATGCTAAACCTATACCTATAGACAGTTTAATTATTTTTATAGATGCTTTTATCGTATACTATAACTTTCCTATTTTGGTTACATATAACTCCACCAAACCATTATATTATGAAGATCTTTTTATAGATAAAAACAAAATACCTAGTTTAGCCATCCATACGGAAACTAAACTAGCTTTTAAAAATTATTTTACATGGTTTCTTATATTTACCAATTCTTTGCTTACTACTGGATTATATAACTATTGGATTTTTAAAACCCAAGGTTCTAATTCATTTTACGAAATTATAGGTATTACAGGTGGTATATTAAAAATATTTCAAATGATCAATCACTATTCTGCTGTAAGTGCTTTGTATCTTATAAAAAAAACGCTTCGAAGCAAAATATATATACAAGAAGAGAGTGTTGATATTATATAATTATACCATGTCATCCGGTGAAATGGAACTATGGTTGGCTTCAACGGTGCTCGCTCTACTTTCCGGAGAAGAAGTCGTTGAACTTTTTCTACCTGAGACCACCTGCTCTTTCTGAGAGGCTGCCGAGGCTGCCGATGTTACGGGTGTTGCAGAGGCTGCAGAGGCTGCCGAGGTTGCCGAGGTTGCCGAGGCTGCCGAGGTTGCCGACACTGCCGACACTGCCGAGGTTACGGGTTTTATCGAGGTTATATTATATAACATATCTCGCTGTTCTATGGATAATTGTGTTCCTGGTGTGGAAACAGTATCATCTTTCAAGCAACACACCAAACTGATATAACATCCACATAAACAACACATGCAACCGGTACTAATCTCTAGCGGAAGCATTACTTGCCACCAAGGCCAACCCCCAATCGGGTCTACGTTGCACAATTTCAAAATAAGAAACACGATTTGCACTACGCCTAGCACGCTTACGCCTGATGTTGATCCGGATGACTTTGATTCTCCCATGATTTTGATCTAGAGTATTCTTTTGATTTTTTAAATCAATTTGTGTAGACTATATATAAGATACTACCATGAAGTACATTACAAAACTCTATATTTTATGTATTGTGATACGTTTTATCTTTATTTACGGTGCATACGCCGCTATCCAACATAACACCTATTATACTGTTTTTACATGGTTTTACTATATTTTAGGCATCGGGTCATTTTACCATTGGATTACCAATGCGCGAGAAAAAGGAGGGTTTAGTCAAACCATATGGTGGCAATATCTAAGACCTGTACATGGAGCGTTATACATCATTGCTGCTTATTTTATTTATCAAAAAAATCTTTTGTTTATACCTACCTTATTACTAGACACCTTGCTAAGCATTGAAGGACACATCCGATATCATTACAGATAATCTATCTATCTATATATATATATATATAGATGGGCAAAACTAAGAAATCAAACACGAAAACTAAGGAAAGTAGATGGACGGGTTCAGTCTTTATTTTAGGCGATAAACAGGAAAGACCAACTAAACATACTTTTATTATAAAAACGTCTGGTACTAAGAAAACCCTTACCGTGTTAAATCAGTATAATGAAGTATGGAATAAAAAAGAAGGATGGGGTAAAGAATTAGCAGAACAATATCCTGAATTCATTGAAGATAAACCGTTTAAGGGGTTTAAAGCATTTACTCCAAACAGCGTTTTAAATAATGTAATGAATCTTGAAAAAATTTCAATATTTATAACCATGCGTGGTAGTCACCAAGGTGGTCCGCGTCATAGTTATAAGGAGCAATTGGTTTGTAGTATGATGACGTCTAAGGGTGTAGCGAGTTTAAAACAGTTTTTATCAAAACATAGCAAATCACACAAAAAAACGAAAAAAGGAGGAGGAGGTTTCCTTAGCAAAAAAAATTATTGCAAAAAAATCATTAACATTGATAATGCTATAGCAAAATTACAGAGAAAAAAAGAAAAATATAATAAAAAATGTGAAAAATCTTCTCCAGAAATAATACACTTACCACCTTCTCCTGCTACACTATCTAAAACCAAGCAAATATTAACTGATAGATATAAAACCGTAACCTACTTATAACCTTACATATCATAAAGAGGGTTGTCCTAATAGTAGGCGTGCTTACTTTAATGTTTACGACATTTTGCAGTAAAAATTAAAAATGCTATACAATATATATAATGTATATTGTATACCCAATCATTAATACATACTTATTAAGTTCTCTAACTATACTTTTTGGGTATGTAATGGATTTTACTATTAGTAAAAATACTTTAAAAAAATATTGTAAAAATGAGTTAGATTTATATATAAGTGGAATTCAATCAAGCAACATAAATTTACTAATTATATCTCCCTTAAATTATATCTTAGTGTATAATTTACACTATATAGATTATAATAACAATATATCTGATATTCAATATGTGACTCTACTATCACTACTAGTAACACATAATTTTTTATATTTTATATTTCATTCCCTCGTACATAAACTACACTTTTTAAGGTTTATTCATAATTATCATCATCAATTTAGAACAAATTTACCTAGTATAAGTAATTCAGTTTCTATAATGGAATTTCAATCTATGTATGTATTACCGTTTTGTGTTGGTGCTTATTTATTTCATCCAAATATAATAACCTTTAATATTTCTATTCTGATTATATCTTTATTTAATATATTAATTCATTGCGATGAATTAACTACATTAAATTGGTTGATTATATTTGTTTCTCCACGACAACATGCTGAACATCACCTAACCTATGGAAATACCTATTCAGCACCTATTTTAAACTTTGATTTATGTTTTAGTAAAAAAATGAAACAAAGAAAAATGTATGAACTCTTTACCAAATATAATAGACCTATCACTGTATCCTAGTACTATAACACATTATTGCATATCCAACGTATAACCTTACATATCATAAAGAGGATTGTCAGTAATATCCATACCGCAATACGAAACGTGTTGTTTGTTGTAATCAATGGGCGTGTATACTTTAATTTTTACGGCATTTTCCAATAAAAATTTAAAATTCTCCCAGAATTCCGGTTTATGACCTATGGATTTAGTCATGGTGTGTGCTATTTCGTGTATAGCTACAAACGTCAATGTATTTAAGTCAATTAATTTGTTTTCTCCCTTTTTTTCTTCTAAGCAAAAGGCAATTTTCTCGCCCTTGTTTTCACTATAAGCCGTATAGGTACTGTTGGGTAGTGTTTCTACCACACGTTTGGGATTAAAATTTTTAACCAAACGTTTTACATTTTCTCGGTTTGGATACGTTTTTCCAACATATGCCACGAGTTTTTTCAATCGCATGGTTACTTCTGCCAAAAGATCCGCAGACTCATCCATATTTTTACGGTCTCGTACGCAGTATGTATTGGAATCTTTGTCTGAAACAATACATTTTAAATGAATATAATCAGATTCAGTATAAATACGATACGATATAAACAAAACAAATATAATTATAAGAATCATAAATATGTTTTGCATTTAGTATGTAGTAAGATATTATTTAACTACAGTGATCTAACGGCTTTCTTTCTAAATCTTGTTCAATCGTCGAACCGTTCCATGGTCCCACATTCGATTTGGGAATAGCAGGGTCCGCGCGCAATTGATAATTCGCGTTTCTTAAGGACGACGATACGGTATTAATGCCTACATGATGTCCTGCTTTTAAGAAATTCATACCCCCTAATTGTTTGCTAGGTTGACCTTCGGTTGCTCCACTAGGAAGTAACTCATTTGCCGATACGGGTTTATTGTTTGAAGAAGGTGCTACAGTTGCGCCCATATCAGGCATTTCATCTGAAGCGCCTCCTGGTTTAGAATTGGTGCTACCATTACCGTGTGACTGCATTCCCATAGTGGATTTGTTATTAGAATAACTAGTTAATGCCCATAGTAAAACTATCAATGCTAGGCATCCCATAACATGCGAACTTTCTAGTGATTTAAACATTTTGCCCATATTCATAGACTTCATATAGAAATATACGATATAAAAAATTTAAGAATCGATTAAATAATTTAATTCTTCTTCTTCACTATCTTCTTCCTCGTCTTCCTCCTCTTCAGATTCTTCTAAAGAATATTTATTTTTTATTTGTTTTGCTTTTAAAAACGCTTCTAGAGCTTCTTTACGTAACTCCCTTGCCTTTTGTTTTGCTTGTTTATACATTTCATAGTAAATTTCATCGGGTTTTTTCAGCGTTAATGTTTCTACATTTTGTAATCCAGAATCTTCTAAATCAATTTCTTCTAAACCATCGTTACTTAGTTTTTCTTCTAGATTGATTTTTATATTGGATTTATCTATTTCTGGAACATCTAAAGAATCTTCCTTCTCGGTTCCTTTATCATTTATGTTATCTTCTTTAGAGATGTTATCCTCCGTATCACTATTATCTAGTAATACATTTATTGGTTTTTCCTCCTTAGTGCTTGTAGTTATTAAACAAGAAGTAAATAGTTCATTGGTCGAAAATAACATGATTTGTTTAACATTTATATCAATTTGAAAACTTTTATGACTAAACCTTAATCCTTGTATTTCTATAATACTTATCATATCGCATTGTTCCGTTACATCTTCTTTATCTTTAGGACTTTGTCTTTCATCAAATATATTTAAAGTAGATACAATTCCTTTGGTTGATGGAATATGACATCTTACTAAAAAATTAGTACCTTTATATACTTTAATGGGTGGTGTGAAAAAAGACTGAATATCATCTAAACTTAGTTCTTCTTGATTTGCAAACCAAGATTGTCTTTTGTTATAGATAAGACCTTGTATAGATTCTTCTAAATGATTCATCCATTCTACAAAATTAGAATTATCATTTGTTAACAAAAGATCGATATATTCTTTTTTACCCGTTTTTACAATACCTTTGTTACACTTACACTTTGGTGTTTGGATGTATACTGGTTCATCTGTAGGACCAAACAAAATTTTAGAAAAATAGGAACCTCCTTGCAAGGAATGTGGATTACCTAAATGTAATTTATTAAAATCAAAATCTTTATCTGCATTTCTAATAGTATTTGTCATTAAAACACTATTAGATATTTATGTTTAAATACACACGCAATAATAATAGTAAAGTACAATATGACTAAAAGTTTTTTAAAATCGTGTGTTCACGAGTTGCAAAAGGATACGGTAAAAGAAGAGTTACGAAATATTATAAAACCACTTGTAGATATCGTTTTAAAAGATCTGTATCCTTATCTTTATTTATCTATTTCCTTTATTTTTATTTGTTTTATATTAATTTTAGGGATATTCTATCAATTGATGCGTATTAATAAACGGTTTGCTAGTTTAGAAAAATAATATCTCACACTATAGTATAATGAAAACTCGTAGCCATGCTAGAAGAACACACAGTTCTTATCGCAGACATCGCAGAAATTCCCATTGCCATAAAAAGGGGCGCGCTACTTGCAGAACTACCCCTGGTTGTAAATACACTTCCGGTAAACGTCAATATTGCAGAAAATCTAAGAATAGTCATGCCTCTACCTTTAGACACAAACAACGTGGTGGCATGGGTCATGAAACTAGTGGTAAAGAAACTATGCCTTACGGTGCTTCGTCATCCATTGCTACTGCGGCAAGTACGTTCTCTGGCAGCAAATCGCTAAAAGGTGGTAGACGCCACAGCCGACGCAAGCACCACAGCAAAAAGCACCACAGC
>CESA01066054.1_pt1 | contig 22129 bp, 12 predicted proteins | sample 531061 | NCBI WGS metagenome assembly CESA01 (sample SAMEA2621254, study PRJEB7988) | marine metagenome | biome: marine biome (ENVO:00000447); feature: surface water layer (ENVO:00002042); material: "saline water (ENVO:00002010), including plankton (ENVO:xxxxxxxx)" | depth 5 m
CATCCTGAAAGACCTAAAGACAAGTCCCATTATTATAGAAACTACACCTATTGAAAGCAGTAATCCATAAATTAAGCTATTTGATAGATATCGGATATTTTTATCTAGAAGGTATGCTGATCCAGTTACACGAACTTGAATATTCTGAAAATCCCTTCGCGTCAAATATTCTTGAAAACGATTTGTGCGTTCGGTAATAATATTATTTCCTAAATCAAGAATAGTTCCTTGAATTCTAGTCAATCGCTCGGTAGTATCTAAGAAAAGGGGAAGTAATGCACCACGTTCGGCTATTTTCAAATACCTTCTGAAACGTTTTATCTGTTTCTTCTTTTTAGGAAGCTGAAAAAAAGCTTCATCTCCAAAATGAGAAGATCGGCTAAGGACCTTCAGGGATTGAACAAGAGAAGTTTTGAGCTCAACACCCATAGTGTCCTCGATGTAATTCTCCACTTCCTCAAGCTCTTTGAGCACATCTAATGACCATGCCGTACTGTTTGTATCTAAAACATTTACTGCCAATTCAAAAGGGCGGTACCCACCATAATGTTGATCGAAATAATAAAAATCAGCTTTTATTGGATCAGATGCTTTTAAGTCATCCATCAACAGATTATCTGATTTGAGAAAGGTCATTCCTAAAATAGAAAACCCGATAAATAAACCGGAGGCAATCCAAACGTTCCGTTTGTGGGTGATTATCCATTCATAAGCCTTGGGTAAAAACTTGCCCCATAGCGTTTCCTTTCTTTTTTTAATGATATTCGGCGAAGGGAAATAATAAAAAAGAATCGGCAAAAATAAAATAGACAAGAAAAAGGCCAAAAGAACACCTATTCCTATAATTAAACCAAACATTTTCACCGGCTGCACATTTATAAAATAAAGCGAAAAGAAACCCACCGAAGTCGTTAATGACGTTAAAAACGTAGGAAAACCTACCTCCCTTATTGTTATTTTAATAGATTCAAATTTAGAAAAGCCGTCACGTAACGCATCCATATATCTAGAAACCAAATGAATGACATCAGACATCGCCACAACAAACATGATAGAAGGAAGCGTTGTCAACAAGATGTTCATAGGACTATTGAATAGTCCCATACCACCAATTACCCACAACATGGAAGCAAAAATAACGACCTGAGGTACCAAAATACCCCAACCCGATCTAAATGCAATAAATAAGAAAAGTATGACTAAAACAGCACTTAGTGCCATGAAAAACAACAGCTCCGAATTCATTTTTTCAATATAATAACGCTGACCTACGGTGGTTCCTGCCAAATGAACACCATTAAAGTTATAATCAGAAAGCAAATGCTTCACGGCCTTGACCAGGGTATCACTTTTCTTTACAGAAAGTCCATTTTCATGTTTTAGAAATAAACAAACGGATTTCCCATCACGTGCGACCAAGGTATTTAAAAGCTCTTTACTACTGTATATTCTGGATGAGTCTTTTTTGATAAAGGCAACATCCTGTGACCATTTATCCAGATCAATATAAGGACGCTCAACCACGTTATTAATTCCAAAAAGTGAAACCTCATTCTGATTTGTAATAGATCTTACACCCGTCAAATATGGAGTTTCAGCTTGCAGTCTGCTCGTAAGACTTGCGACCTCTTTCATGAAGGGGACCTCAAAAACCCCTTTTTTATTCTCAAGTGCGATTAATATAAAATTGTTATCGTACTCAAATTTCTCCCGGTGCTCGTAAAAATAATCAGCATCTTTATCTTCGGCAGGAAAGAACTTTTCAAAATCATAATCAAATTTGAGGCTAGTAGCCTTGTAACCTAAGAAAGCAGTAAGCAGCAGCAGCACTGCGCCCACAACCAGTGACCATTTAGCAAAGTTTTTTTCACTGAAGAATTTCATCATTTCACGACAAAAATATTCTATTAATGCTTACAAACGTATCAAGAACAAGCTTTTTTTTATCATCGATGATTTTGGAAAAACTCATCAGGGAAATTGACCAAATACAAATTCTCTTTTGCACGTGTGGCTGCCGTGTAAAGCCATCTTAGATATGAGCTATCTTTCATCTGCTCAGGGATATAAGAACCATCTAGGTACACATCAAGCCACTGCCCTCCTTGGGCTTTATGAACAGTTAAGGCATTTGCATATTTGACATGTAATGCATTGAAATAGGGATTCATGAGTATCTCTTGGTATCTTTTTGACTTTATACTGATGTGCCAATAATCCTTCTCGATTTCAAAGAAAAGTTCCTTCATTCTATCCCGACTTAGGTTTGCAGTTTCAATGAGCAAAGTGTCCTTCAACACTAAAACTTCTTTGAACGCCTCCTCAGGGTAGTTTGGAAAAGAAATCAAAACCTTCGCAAACTGAAACCCATACATCTCTTCCTCTCTAATGATTTTTTCAACACGTATATTCTCTCCGTTGGCTAGAAAACCCATCGGAGAGGTTGGCCCAATCCAAAAATAATTATTTCGGATTACAAGCAAAGACTCATTTGTTTCAAGCATTTCTTCACGGAAATGAATACTTTGTCTAATACCATTGTTCCACCTGTTGGCTTGTTTATTTGACAATGTTAGGACCACAACGTTGTCTGATCCCTTTGCATGAATACTTTCTTCCAATCTTTCTTGGACTTCATTGCCTTTCAAGGATTGGGTGTTTTCATCTTTCTCGATGATAAAGGGCGGTTGAAAAACTGCTTTATTTCGAATATACGTGGCATTTGAGATAATGGAGGAAGATTCGCTGGTTCGAAATATTTGTTTGAGTTGAGCATAATAAACATTCAAATTACTAAAAGACATTTCAAGAAAATCCGAATCCAATGCGGGGGAAGTTTCCTGACCTACAGGAGGAAGCTGACCAATATCTCCGACAAAAACCAGCTTACATTTATAGCCTTCTTTTACATAGTAAATGAGGTCATTTAGTATGTCATTGTCTCCCTGTGACCCCGATGGAATCATTGAAGCCTCATCGACGAAAAAGATGGTATTTCTATGTTTGTTTTTTGCAGGTGTTAGTTTAACCCGTTCCTCCAAAGCATTTCCTCCAAAATAAATCTCCTTATGAATCGTCTGAGCCTTTTGATTTGCATAGACAGATAAAACTTTTGCTGCTCTACCCGTAGGTGCAGCTAATCGTGTATTCATTTTAGCTTGCCTTAATGCCCTATTCAAGAGCGATGTCAAGGTGGACTTCCCTGTACCCGCGTAACCTGCAAGAACAAAAACAGACAAGCCACTACTGAAATCCTTTTCTAGAAAGCCAGCGAACAATTCGGTGGCAAATAATTGATCTCCGGATAGTTCAAAATCACTTAAGGAAATGACATTTTCAACGAATTTATTTTGTTTCATTTCTCTTAGAATTGGTTTAATCCAAAATTTACAATTGTCTTGGTCGCAGTAAAATTAAATATTGTAGATTTGTAACAGTTAAATTACAAGAATTGTTATGCTAAATATCGCCTTACTAATAAAAAAATATTCTGTCCCCTTTATTTTCGGCCTAATCGGTTTCGTACTTTTGCTTACTGGTCTAATGAATGAACAATCCATTGAATTCATCTTCTCTGCAATTGTCATATTGGGAAGCGCCATCATTTCAGCGATGAACGTATCGGGAAAACTATCAGCCAAGATGACAAAAATAATTGGCTTCGTTTCTTTAGGTATGGCACTCATTGTTTTGGGATTCACATACACATCGATATCCGATACTGTTGAACACAACAACAATTACAAAGCATGTAAAGGTTTATCAATACGGAACTTGAGAGATGTACAAACAGCACAAAAGGCTTATTTATCTAAAAATAAAGTTTACGCTCATGACTGGAAGACGCTTGTAACATTTATTAAAGAAGATAGCATAGCCATTTTGGATGCTGAAGGCTCTGTGCCAAGTAGAAAAATCACAGAGAAAGAAAGAGATTACTTGATTCAATTTAACCTATACAAAAGAGGTCAAGCTATTGATAATAAAATGACTGAAATCGAGGCATACTACCTATCGAAATCCCCAGAAATACCGGTAGAACTTGTTGGGTTTAGAAGAGACACTATCAACGTTTCATTCATTGAAACCACATTCTCAAAAAACAGAAGCTACTTAAAAGAACGTAAAGACAATGGGTATGGTGAATTTTCAGCCGAAAACTTAAAATATATTCCTTTTACCGAGAACAAAGAAGAGTGGAATATTGATACAGCTTCCGTTGTTATTGGAGGAGATACACTACCCACGATGCGAATTGAGGGAATATTGCCGCTAACAGAAATCAAAGGCGCATCTAGAAAAGAGTCTATGTTCTTCGGAAAACTAGATAATAGCGACCTTTCAGGTTCTTGGGAAGTTCAATAAGAAATGGCTTCCGCTATACTTTTTTTCAACGATAAAGAAATTTTCGTTCAAGACAAAAGTTCTGGTCTAGACCTGTTTAAACCATATAAAATTGATGTTTACAGTAAATTTACTGAAGACAGAATAAAACATTTAATTCAAGAGCATGTGATTCAAAAAGGGATTGATATAGAAGAAATTCTATTCAACGCCAATGAAGGTATTTTGATTCCCCATGAAATTTACAACCCAGAAAAAAAGGAGGCGTATTTCACCTTAAATTATCCTGAAATAAGTGAAGATAAATCCATTTATGATGAAAAAATAGATGCCATAAATGCACATTTTATTAGTACACGATTTAATTGGTTCGTCAACTTCTGCTCAAAAAATATGCCTGAGACTCCAATGATGAATAGCTCAAAAAAATATATGGATAAAATATTGAGCAATCAAAAAGAAAAAAATGATGTTCATATTGTACTAAAAGACAATACTTTTGATTTAATAAAGCTACAAAATCAAAAACTTTTTTCATTTAATTGTATTGAATATACGACTGTCACAGACATTATCTATTTTTTAATTGCACACCTTGAAAAGCTTCCTAAGAAAGCAACAAACATTATTTTTTACGGTTCGGAAACACAGACAAAGGAGGCCAAAATACTTTTTAAGAAGATTAAGATATTAAATGAAATACAACTCTCTACGCATTCAGATAAAGAATTAATTCAATTTTTATCGTGAGAATAATAAGAGGTTCATTAAAGGGTATGCGTTTCAAGAAAATGAAAACCTTTACTTCTAGACCCACAACGGACTTTGCTAAAGAAGGTCTATTTAATATTCTAGAAAACACGACTAATATTGAAGAATTATCCGTTTTAGATCTATTTGCGGGTTTGGGAAGTATTTCCTTTGAGTTTATATCAAGAGGAGTCAAAAAGCTCACAAGTGTAGATTTAAGTCATCAATCCTGCAAGTACATCAGAACAAATAGCAAAGCATATCAGCTAGAGGAAATACACAGAATTGTCCAAATAGACGCTATAAAATTTATACAAAAGGATATTGGAACGTTTGATTGTATTTTCGCAGATCCACCTTATGACTTTCAACAATACACTGAGCTTATAGAGCTTATTGAAGAGAAAAACCTTCTAAACAAGAGAGGAAACCTAATCATCGAACATGGAAAACAAACTTCCTTCGAGGAGACGAAAGGTTTTCAAAAGGTAAAGGCATTTGGCCATGTCTATTTTAGTTTTTTTAACTTTGATAGAGATGAAGATTAAAAAAGCGATTTTCCCAGGTTCTTTTGACCCTTTTACGAAGGGACATGAATATGTAATTGAGAAATCACTCGATCTATTTGATGAGGTAATCATTGGAATTGGTGTAAATACCAGCAAAAAATATTTATTTCACCTGGAAAATAGAATTGCACATATTCAAGAGATCTACAAGAATAATGACCGAGTAAAGGTAATGACCTATGAAGGTTTAACAACTGATTTCTGCTCAAAAGTTGGTGGAAGCCATATCGTACGAGGACTAAGAAATTCCATTGATTTTGAATACGAAAAAGCAATTGCAGAAATGAATTTCATGATGGAAAAGATTGAAACTGTGTTTTTTATGTCACGAGATGAGGTTGGCGCTATAAATGCATCTATTGTTAGAGAAATATTTAAGTCAAATGGCTCGATTGATGCATTTGTTTCTGCTGCCGACAAACTGGTTTGATTCTTGTAAAATATAGCTAAATGTATAGAATGAAATTTCTTATTTCTGTTCTTCTTTTAATTCCTCTCTGGAGTCTATCAGCAACCCAAATATTTGGGACAGCGCAAAATAGTACTGGAGAGTGGATTTATCTGTACGAAATTGAGGAGTTCTTTACAAAATCGGAGCGTTATGTTCAGAAATTCAAAACCACTGAAAAAAATCGATTTTACTTCGAGGTGGAAAATGAAGAAGTAAAACGTTATGCTATACGATTAAATAATTCTTATTCAGAACTTTACCTTGAGCCAAATGGCATTTATAAGATTGTTTTTCCCGAAGAATCTGTTGAAGTCATTCCTTACTTTTCAGGAAGAGAAATAGAACTTTTGTTCTTAGAATTAGATTCCACGGACATCAATTATAAAATTCTTGGTTTCGAAGCTTGGCTAGATGATGAATTCGCTGATTTATATCTGCTCAAGGATGTTGAGCCGTCAAAGTTCATAGACGGCGTATTAAAGTTCAAAATGGAGGTCATATCGGCATACAAAGACGAGAAATCAGAATATTTCAAAAATCATATTAAATATGTTTTAGGAAAAACCATTGATAACATTAATTATTTCGGTGGACCAAACGAACTTGAAAAATTCGACTTTTACATACGGGACCAAGAGGTGCTTTACAATCTCCCATCCTATATTGATTATTTTCAGGACTTCTACTCTGGAGTCTTCTTAAAGCTAAACGACCGAGCAAAGCAGGGGGTTCTAATGGGTTTAAATGAAGGTAATGGAGAGATTTTAGTTCGAAGTTTATTAACAGATAGCATTGTTTCTAATTTACAAATTGCTGAAATGATTGCGTTAGAAATGGTCAAATCAGAATATCCAAAAGGCAACATGCCTCAAAATAATCTAATTAAAGTAGCCAGATTCATTGAATTAAATTCTAGCTATGATCAAAATAAAACAATCGCTAAGAATATTCAAAAGCAGTTTTATTCTCTCGCTAAAGGAGATCCATTACCAACAATTTATTTAGACAATCAAAGAGTACTCGGAAATGCAAATAAATATCAGTATATCCATTTTTTTGACCCGTCTAACCCCAAAAGCCTTCCTGAAACATTCGCTTTGAAAGCGCTTTATGATAAGTATAAAAATGACATAGAATTTGTTACCATTTATTTGGAAGCTAAATCGACTAATGAAGGATTCAAGCAAAGAATACTCAAAGAAATAGTTTGGCCCATTTATGGCCTCAGCTATTATCATCCTATATGGAAAACATTGAATGTAGGTACCTTTCCTTATTATATTCTCATCGATAAAGAGCTAAATATTGAAAGCATACCTGCCCTAGGACCTATACCAAATGGTGTTTATGAAACAATTGACAAAACCTTTCACGAGCTCCTCAATAAATAGCAAGGTTGAACATTATTCAATTTGAGCAGTAAGGCCGTTTTCTAACAATGCCTCACACATTACTCTAAGTTCTTTAATCGAACCATTTTTTACTTTGCACCTGCCCTTCTGATGGACGAGCCAAGCACATTGTTCAGCTTGAAGCAATTCATGACTACATATCCGTATTAAACAATTGATCACATGATCAAAAGTATTGACATCATCGTTATATAAAACTAAACAATGTTTTGATACTGTCTTTTCTAATACCTTGCGCTTCTCTTGTATTTCAGTTCTTTCACCCATACTAATCATTTCGTAATTCCTTCAATTCTCTCTTGAGCAGGTCTTTCTCCAATTCCGATGTCAGATAGAAATTCAAATAAATATCTTTATTTAATCTCGTAAATCCTATTGTTCTTTTACTTCTGAGTAACCAATTCCCAAATGCACCATCCATGGTCGGATACATTTTTATGGTGTGAATTATGAATTGGTCTGAATTAAATTCTTCGACCTCCATTCCATTCGTATAGAACGATAACATGGAATTCACCATACTTGTTTTAAATGCTTGAGATTTTATCTTCGAGCTATCTTTGTTAAAGTGGAATACACCTACTCTATTCAGACGTTCAATTGAATTTTTATCCAGTGAATCAGTTTCTAAACTGTAAACGATCATTTTTTCACGAGGAGCTTTTTGTTTGTCAATTATTTTAATGGTGTGCTTTTGTACAGGTTTTATTTCAGCTTGTTTCGCTTTAGTTAATGTAGAAAACTCTTTTACTGGATTAGGCTGAGAAGCTACATTTATTTCATTGGCGGTTTCATTAGTTGAGCTACGAATAGCAGGAGTTGTATTTTGATTCACTTCCTGATCTTTGCGATATAATACGGACGTACCATTCGTATTAAACAAATCTCTTGCTTCCTGCATCGTAATCCTTTTCCCATTATAGAAAACAACTATAAACGCATCAGAAATACCATTATTCACCACTTCAGTCCTCCTCAATCTCGCCTCATCAATACTCAAAAATTTACCTGATGAGTACCTGTAAAGACCGTTTGATTCATAAAAGTCCAGTTCACGTATTTTTGACAATTCACTTCCACGAATTTTTCGATTGAATGCACCAACCTGAACGGAATAGAATAATCCCGCAACATTGATTCCTCCAACGCTTCTTCCCGCTTGAATCTCCTGAAGATTATTATTGATATTATCATCAGCTCTATTACGAATATAACCCTGCGCAGATAATCCTTCATTTTCTACGTTAGATTTAGAGGGTTTTTCAGAAGATCCACGCTCTTTGCTACTTAATGTATTAGAAACGATCGATGGAGATGTACTACTGATCGATTCAGCAGATGTCGGATTGATTTCCCTTGTCTTATTTTCTTCTTTAGAATTTATAGCCTCATTGAGCGCCACAAAGCTATTGTTCCCATTTGCAATGCAGGTCCCATTTCTTTCATATTCTTTACCCTTCCAAAATGCTAATCGTTCATCATTACAATAGGCAACAATGAAGGCATCACTATAACCAAAGGTTCTAATTTGCTTTTGTGCTGCAACTGCAGCGGAGCTATTATTGAAATAGCCTGCCATATATACAATAAGGCCATTATCAAGCGTTTGACCAGAAACTGGCGTAAACTCTCTGTAAACATCCTGTCTCACAGGTCTCCTAAAAGCACCAACCTGAACCCTAAAGTTTAATCCAGATGGATTAGCTTTACCTATTTCAAATTCATCGCTGTTTTTTGAAACAACTTCTTTATTAAGTAAAGTGAAATCAGATTTAATTAGTGCATTATCACTATAATCGACCAAATCTAAACTTTCAAGACTCTGTTGCAAACTTGCTGTGCTTTCTGGACCAATTTCTGTAAATTCATTTCGCAGCAGCGCCTCATAAACCATAGAGGAATCATACGATTCGATGCTGGCTATTGCTCTATTTAACTTAGAACGAATTAAAGATAGCTTTCTTGCACTTACATAATCAAAAGTCTTTTCAAGATCGCTCTTTGTCAAGCTTCGGTTTTGATTATTCTCAGAACTCTTAGTGATTTCTGAATCAATCGCATTCTTTAATGCAAGTTCAGTTACCATGTCAGGATCAACATTACTGGTTGTATTTGCCTTTAAAACTACATTCGCGACATTTTTATAATCTTTCGCGAGTCGATTCGCCAAGATACGATCCTGTACATAAGATTTATAATTTTTTGATTCAAGAACAGCTAGTGGATTTTTGATTTCAATCAATGCTATATTCAATTCAGATTCACTTGGTATATTTTCTAAAGAAATAGCCTTAGCATCAACGCTTGACAAATCAATAGAAACATTCGATTGAGTATCATAAGTTTCATTAGCGGGCTCCAAAGAAGTGACAGATTCCACATCAGATCCTGTAAAATTGTTTGAATTCATCTTTTCATCGGAAACAAGGTTTTTATTGTTGCTATTCAACCTAGTAGCGGTTCGGATTTCAGAAAGCTCACTTAATGTTGGGAGTGTGATTGATTCAGCAGAAGTTATTGATGGATTCACCCCATTCTGATACAAGTATTCATAGTCAGCCGAAGCACTTTCAAGTTCAAGATTTGAGCTTCTGAGCTTAACCTCCTCCTCCAGATATAGAATGGCTTGTTGAAGCTCTCGGATATTCTTCACCATTTGTTTTTGTTCTTCAGTTAAGGATTTGGCATTAACACTCAACCTTAAAGATGCATCAAGAGCCATCATTTCGGTTCGGTTATTTACCTTCAGTTGATTAAGCAAATCATTTGCCTCCTGAAGCTTTTGACGCTTCTCCACGTAGCTCAAATAACGTTCTGAGACAAGAATAGATTCAATCTCTCGATCATTTACAGCTCTTGTAGCAACAATCAATTCGTTTCTTTCAAAAGATTGCATTTCTAGTAGCTCTTCCTCAATCATCAATTTCCTAGACCTATTGGCCTCGATCAACTTGTTGAGCATATTGATTTCATTTTGAGCGTTGGTACGCGCCAACCTCTTCAGTAAATCTTGTTCTTTAATTTCAATTTCTAAAAGCTGTGCATTTAAATTATCAATAGTTTCGAACTGCACACCGGGAAGCATTGATTTTAATCTCAAGTATTTATTTTCAATATTTTGATTCGTAAGCTCTAAACTCAGTTCATTTTGAAAATAAGCCAATCGTCGCTGCTGCTCTTCTCTTCTATTTTGTGCGATAATCTTGTCCTTTTTGCGTTTCGGTTCCGGAACCGAATTTTCATCATTGATTTCAAGCTCAGCATCAAAAATTAAAGCAGTTAATAATTTTACGGATTCACCAAATTCAGAACTTTGCCCTTCATTGTTGTCAAAGCGGATAGTTTCAACGCGCGCATTAAAGAATTCACTTCCCGACTGTGATTCATTAGCATTTATATTCTCATCTATAAAATGTATTGAGGGATTTGAATTTTCACCAAAACCATTTGGCTCATTTTTTTCATCTTTAAAAGCGTTCTTCCTCGCTATTACATCATTGCCTTGAGACATTACTTCTGAATTAGAAATGTTCTGCTCTTTTGTCGTTCGATTAGTTTCAGAAGTAGCAAATTGAGAATCATTGTTTTGGTCATCTAAAACCTCTACATTCACCATTTGGGGAGAGGTCTCTTCTTCAGGTAATACTTGTTCAGCAGATACTGCTTTTGTGGAGGATATTTCTTGCTGATTCGTTATTGGTATTTCGCGATTTGAATCCATCTCCTCCTCAATTCTCTCCTCTTGCTGTGTGGTAATAATTTCTTGCTGATTAGCTACAGGTGTTTCTCGCCTTAGATCGATTTCGTTATTCACAATATCTTCTTCTTGCGAAGTATATTCCTCGTTCTTCAGTTTATCATTTTCATTGCGCTCAGCATATTCAGTATTGACTATTGTGGAATTACCGCCTTTTTTAACCTGAACGGAAGCATTTTGATTAGATTGCTTCTTTTTACCTGCTTCAACAGAAGCATTATTATTCTCGGATAAATCGGTAATCGTCTCATCTTTAATTTTATTTATCGATTCGAATTCTGTATTGACTTGCGTAGTCTCTTCCTCTTTTGATGGTGCTAGCTCATCTCGTTGAATAGACGAATTATTCTTAGTATTAAGCTCATTTTCGCTTGCAATATCTTCCTCCGAAACGACTTTATTCGCAGTAATTAATGTAGTATCGGATGAATGAATTTCTCGATCTTGATCAATTGTCTTTTGTCTAGTTGATTCTTCAAACTGGTTTGCTAAGGCTTCAGAATTCGCATTATATTCATCATCAGTTTCCTCACCACTTATATTGGATATATCTTCTTCTTGTTGCTCAACTTTAGAGGAAACTTTAGCCAACACTTCTACATTGTCTGGACTTGAAGGAGCTTTTGAAGATGATTCATTTGTGTTAAGTGTCTCCTCCTTGGTATTTATGGTAGAAATAAGTGCGTCATCACTACTATTCAATTTATTTTCAGCAATCTCCTCTTTTGCGATACCTTCGGAATCTTTGGCGATTTCGATTTCTGGATCTTTACTAGATTTCTTTGAAGATGCAGGCTCTGATGCTTCAGTGGTTATTGCCTCATCATTTTTGTTAACAGATTCATCCTGAGTTGAAATGTTATTCTCAGCAAGAGCCTCTTTCGTGGTTTTTATATTTGAATCATTCTGAGAAGATTCTATTGGATTATTGGATCGTTTCGCAATCGTTTGGGTCTCATCTGTATTTACATTCTGAACTATTTCAACATAAGTCGTTTCTTGAGATGCCTTTTCAGATTGACTGGCCACGGGATTATTCAAAAAATTGGTTGTCACATCTTTTGTTTCAGGGCTGACAGAATTAGAAAGAATATCCTGAGCTTTGATTAAATCAGTTGCCTCATTTTCAATAGGAGCTTTGATGCTCGAAACAGAACCATTGGATTCACCAGCCTCATTTATACTATTAAGCTCTTGATTCATTGCTGATTGGTCTATGATAGGCGAATTAACAGCAAGCTCCGTTTGCTCGGGTGAAGTTTGTGCGCTGATAACAGGCTCTTCCCCACTCGAGATAGATGCAGTTGAGATAACCTCCGACTCATTCTTTGGTGCTTTATTTGAGAGGGAATTAATGATCAATTCTGAATCCTGAATCAGAATATTTAATTGATTCTCAGCAACCAAATCTTCTTGGTCTCCAAATTGATTCAATGCTTTGATATGCTCGTATTCACTAGCAAGCATAATGGTATCTTGCATAGCCTTATTTAAAGATGAGCTTCTAACTCTACTTCTTTCTTCATTCTGATTGCTTTTAAGGATTTTGAGAGATTGGCTTACCTCTTCTTTATCTCTTACATACAGCTCAGTTGAAGCATATTTATCAACATCAATTTTATTATTCAGCTCCTTGAGTTCGTTTTCAAGATCATTCCCTTCGGCATCTATCAATGTGATATTAAGTAAACCTTCTCTAGCATAAATCAGCTGCCCTTCAAGTATTTCATTTTTTTCGCTTAAAACCTGTATATCATTATCAACAATAGAGATCCTCTGCTGGATAAGATGAATAGAATCAGACAAGATATCCCATAGTTCAATATTTGAGGCAGCCTTAAGTTTTGATGCCAATTCAGACTTTACACGACTGAAAGTCTTTCGCTCAGATTCTTTTTTATCGATTCGTGCCTGAATTTCTATTTGCTCTGATTCCATTTGTGCGATATCTTTGCGCACCTTTGCGGAAAGAAAACGTTCATTCCCTATACTTTCAGGCCGTATGGATGTAGAACGCAGTATTCGACTCAATGAATCTCTATTTCCTAATTCGAGTATTTCCTCGGCCTTTAAATTAAACGCTGTGACCTCTGAATACAATTCCTGAAGTGTATTCAAATCACTCATACTTTCATTGTATTCTTTTTGGTCTAACAGCGCTTTAACAACGATTTTACGATCAACCAGCAAATCGTAAAGGATTGGATTCAATGAATCAACCTCTTTTATTGTATTTATAGTATTTTGATTGATGATATAATCAATCTTTTCATCGACCTCATCATTTTTTGAGTAGAGTTCATTTATGTTTTCTATTAGCTTAATTTTTTGACGTATTTGATCCTCTAGCTCCACTTCGAGATCTATGAAATCATCCATTTTAGATTCAATTTCATCATCTCCCATGGGCTTTGACTCAATGGCAATTGCTAAATCCATAGCGGCTTCAATAGTTTTAGTATTAACCATTAACTTCTCAAATTCATGAAGCTCAATACTTTCAATATCCACAACCATATCGGAAATCTGAATAAGATTTTGACTATATGACATAGTTTCACGAGAATCTCGCATTTCATACTTTGCACTTACCTCAAATTCAAAACCTTCGACATGTGGAGGAATATCAATCGTATCTGAAAACACCCGTTCGGATCCATCAATTGACGCCTCGATAAGATACAAACCCGGAACAGGAACAATAAAATAAAGTGTACCCTCAGTATTGGTATTAAAAGGACCAAATTTTTCTTCTGATAGTTTATTTGTGACATAGAATTCTGCTGCTGAATTTCGAGGATCTATATTGTCTTGGAAATAAAGACTTGCCAAAAGAGACGATAAAACAGGTGCATTAAACCTAGCTTCTACAACAGTAAGCCGACCAATATCTTGATTTCGATCTGTCGAAAAAATAACGTTTTCACTCGGTAAATTTGGGACAAATAAAAAATCATTGGACGTTGAGGAATAAGGAAAATTGAGGTTTTCAACTTTTTCCGATTTCAATGTCTCACGAGAAAATTTCGAGCGAAACAAATCATATCCGCCCATTGAATTATGACCAGAAGAACTAAAATAAAGATATCCCGAGTGCTCATCATAAAATGGAAAATCCTCATCCATCAACGTATTTATATCAGTCGAGAGTCTCTGAGGGGGATCCCAGTTATTGTTCTTGTTCTTTTTTTGATAAAAAATATCCTTACCTGATTGAACATCATTAGAATAACTGGAGAAAAATCGATACTTCATTCCTCTTTTAAAAACATATTTTGGAGTAAAAGCCTTTTTCGTATTATACTTTTTTCCAAACTCATCCTGGGAATACAACTTATAGTTAATGGAGTCAAACAAATATGCCGAAAAATAGTCTTCTGTAGTTCTTTGGTCCTGTCTTACAACTTGTATAGCACGAGGACTCTTCAAAAGTTCTTTCGCATTTTGGCAACGTTTAATCTCATCTAATGCACCAAAATCGGCACTTTTTTTAGTTTTGAGGCGGATATAATTTTCATACATCTCAATCGCCTTATCAAACGCATAGTTAAGATGATGAAGCCTTCCTTTAAAGTAATACACTTCAACAGGACATTGGGATTGCTCTAGAAGGTAATTAAAGTAGGTTTCTGATTTTTTTGGGTTATCAGAATAGAATAAACATACTCCATAGCAATAATTGTATTCAATATTCTTTAAATCATTTGATAATAATTGTAGGTAACCGTCAATGGCCTGTGAATACTGTTTCTTCTCAAAAAAAGAACTCGAGGATTTGATAAGCTGATTCTCGGATTGGGCAACAAAAGACTGTATTCCTGTCCATATGAAACAGAAAACAAGAATGAATCGATATGTCATTCGAATACGGACCACCTGTTGATCAATTTTAAACTCGTAGAGTTTACGCTTTACGCCTTAAAAAGTTCATTTTATTTTCCTCTCCTCGCAAGAGTCTTTGCATATTTTTGCGATGAGAAAACAAAACGATAAGGGATATCACAATAGAAAATATGATCATTATTCTAGCATCCTCTAACATGAAAAAATAGCTCACAAAAGGGAATAAAATAGAAGCTACAATTGCTCCTAAAGAAACATATTTCCAAACTGCAAAAACCAGTATAAAACAGCCCAGACATATAAAAGCAGTTTCTGGATTAATAGCAATAATAATACCAAGTGTACTTGCTACACCCTTACCTCCCTTGAATTTAGCTAAAACCGGAAATACATGCCCTATAATTGCACAAAAAGATGCCGTAAGCTGCAGTATCAACACCTCATCTTTAAAACCAATGTACATGTTAGACAAAAACAATGGAATAGAGGCTGCAGCATAACCTTTAAGTATATCTATGGCTAAGACAATTGTACCTGATTTATTACCAAAAACCCTAAAAGTATTTGTTGCACCAGCATTTTTACTGCCATGCTCACGAATATCAATACCATGAAAAAGTTTACCCACCCATACTGCAGAAGGTATTGAACCTAACATGTAGCCAAAAAAGATTACAATTAAAAATACCATATTATCTTTTGAGTGACATTAGTTGAAACATCTCTCCCTCGTCAAAAATAGCAAATCCAAAATTCTTTGATTTTCTCTTATCCGTCTTAATAGACTCTAATTCTTTCAACAAGTCCATATCACTGGTGAAAATCTTCAATTCTCCATCTCTTTTAACACGCTCATATTTCCACCAGTTTTGGCGTTTCATTAATTTATCCTCTAAAATCAGTTCAAATCCTGATGGGACATTAGGCGATGTTTTTTTCACAAACAATATCTGGCCGGGAACTTTCTTTAACACAGCGTTATCTCCTACAGAAAAAAGTACAAGCTTTGAATTCCGAGAACGCAAACCAGAAATGGCATCACCATCTGCATTTTTTGGAAGTGAATAGGATTCAAGTCTGAGATCGGGAATCAGAAATGTACCATTCAAAAAAGAAGGCATCTTTTTTAATTTGTCCTCATCGTATTCTTTAAATATTTTTTCTCCTTTTTCACGACCATCTCCAAAAACAGAAAAAACATCAGTCAAATCATCCTGAGTTTGTCTATCGAAGGTATATTCACTCAAAGAATCAGAAAGACTTATTCGGTCAGCCAATGAAGAAACAATGGACTTCTGAAGTGGAATATTTATTTTTGAAGTGACGCGAATTATTGTCTTTTGTTTATTAACATTATAAGCGATGGAACCATACGAAGAAACAGATACAGGGTCTAAATCAATACCTAGGTCTATTTTACCGGTTCCAGATATAAGGCATGAACCATCTTTCAAAGTTATGGTATTCGATTTATACGGATTTATTGTATTATTCACTTCATCTGAGATTTCAAATCGCCCATTTTCATAATCGTAAAAAACTTTTCCACTTGCATTAAAGAGATAAGCGTCCGTTGCAAAGTCCTTTGAAGACAAAAATGTTGGATATATCTGAATACTATCTACATTCGGAGCATCGCGCCATAAAAACCCAACAGCTAGATTATCACCCTCCTTGTTTTTTAACTCATCCGTAACGGGAACCTGAACATTTTCTGCAATAATTGTATCTTCAAAATACATCCATGACTTATCAAAAGAGCAATCATGAACAATTCTTGTATATCCTTCACATATGACACCTTTATTTTTGGAGGCAATATGCATAGACCCATAATACTCGAATTTATTACTAAACTGAAAATGTATATCCTCAGGAACAACTGCTTTTGCGACAGTCTGAATTCTGTCAAAATAAATAGACTTAACCGCCAATTTAGTAGAAATACTGTCTCGGTCATAATACAGATAATTCCCTATCCCATTAAACTCATTTCTACCTAAAACAGTAAGTGTAACATCAGTAAATTCATGTAACTTGGTGATTCTATTGGCAACTATTCTAGCATTCTCAAAAGTATCAATAACAGCATTCTTTAGCACATTAACCCTTCTTCCCTTGGGATATATATAAGCATCTCCAAGTTCTATGAAGTCAACCTTATAGCAATTAATTGTTTCATTTTTTAAATCATATTGAGCACTAATTGATTTAAACTGCAAAGAATCTTGCTCTTGGTCCATTGAGAAGAAATTATTGTCAACAATTCCTGCACTACTTTCAAAATTCGTTTCTGTACCCTTATTCCTTTCAAAATCAATACTCTCACCATCCATTTGCCAAATAAATTTGTCCATCTTACAATAAAAATTGTTGCTTGGGAACTTAATACGTTTTGAACCGCTAGAATTAAATGTTCCCAGACGATCTTTGAAAGAAACGTGTGATTTAAGTCCATCTGATTGAATTGCCATTGGATTCTCTCCATATTTTGCATATCGATTTCGTAATGTAAATGAGGCAGAATCAGAAAAAATATCACTTGACTTAAAGCTGTATGAATCTGAAACAAGTAAGGCATCCATTAAATCAATTCTTCCTGAACCCACCATTCCCGTCTCAGAAATTGAAATAGCACCATCCAACAAACACTCACCTTTAAACATGTCAATAAATGAATCACGGTATGATTCTATACTTAATATCTTTAATCTCGGTTTAAAAGACATTTTCGCCAATTCACATCTCGCTTCGGGATATTCTATCCCATTTCCGATTTCCTTGCTAAAAAAGTTTGCTAAACCAATTGTTGAATCAGGTAAAAAAGTAAGTTTTTTTGATGTCGCAGATGCTTGAAGAAAATTAATCGTTCCGGCTCCTTGAAGACCATTATTAGAAAGGACAATTCTATTTTGATACCTAGATGCTGTTTGATAAAATGAATATCCTTCCTCTGGAGCTTCTGTAATAAAACCAAATGAGTAATCATTCATAATGCGCAAAGGCTCTGATAAAGGAGGAAAAATTCCATCCGATACAAGATGGCCTTCTAGCCTCAATTCTTTTTCATTGAAATCATCGAGGCTATCTAATATAAACGGGTCAACAACATAATAAAAGCGAGTGCTATCATAGGAACCGTTTACAATGTTTTCTGAACTATACAATACACGCAGCGCTTTTTTAACATCCAAATAAGGGAAGTTTGCATTATATCGATTGCGGCCAGACCTTAATGTTGAATCATCAATATAAAGCGTACCTTGAAAACCAGAAAATGAACTCGCCATATCAATAGGTTCATCTCCGTCTCTTCTACTTAAGGGGTTTACACGCAAATATGCCTCATCGGCACTATCAATAGATATACTGAAGGAATCATAATCGAAAGAAGAATGAATCGAATGGGCCAAAAATTTTCCGGATTGAATCCATCCAGAGACCTTCATATCCCTATTTCGGTACATTTTAACATAGGACGAATCTGGATAGAAAGAAGTACGTTGCTTAGAGGATAGATTTACTCGTTCTACCTCGTTAAGGTATAGTTCTTGAAAATCAACGTCTATATACGCATAACAGGGCTGACTCTTGCGCCTTTGGGAAGTTCTCAAGAATTCCCTTTTCAAATTTTGCAAGTATGGGTCATTGGCAATCTGAGAAGGAGATGCCTTTAGCACTTTTGGCCTCAAATCACATACAAAACTAAGCTCATCATAATCCTTATCTCCACTTGATGACAAGGTATAATTTAACAGCTTTTGTTCAACAAATACTTCAGCTGAGGAGGAGGTATAACGTATAAAACCTGAACTTGCAATATCAATAAGCTGAGATTTGCATTGGCTTACTGATTTTCTTAAAGCACTAGCCACTTGACCAACTGGCAATATATGCGTGTCTTGCTCTATGCTCAAGTTTGCTATCTCCGTTAATGGATTAATATTTCCTATTCCTGCGAATCTTTGAAATGCACGTTGATCAAAATAATCCCAAGAGTCAATAAATGCATATTTTTGCTCTTGTGCTGTTCCCACCTCATAGGTAAACATTGGAAAAGGGCTATTCAAGGTCCAAGAAAGTAAAGGGGCCTTAATAAACAATTTAAAATAACTATCATTAAACGGCAATAGATTGCTTCCCTTTTTATTTGCAGTGACGCGTAGCTCATGCTTCTCTTCATCCCAATAAAACAATGTGTTTTTAGCGTAAAGCGAATCGCCATCGACGTAGTGCATGCTAACGTCTGCATCTCGGGCGATAATTTGTTTAGGATTCATTAAGAATTTCAATGCGCGAATTTCAAATAATTCACGGTCCTTATAATGGATCACAACTTTCGCCAGATTACCTGGTTCTCCTTTTCCAATGAAATCAGCGCCCTGTAATGAGAAGCCGCCATCATAATCCAATTGATCTCTTAAACCTTCAATTTTTAACCTTTTTTCAAAGGAATTAAAAATAGGACTCGATTCGCCTAGTTTTAAATTAAAGAGGGTCTTGTCTTTTAGCCGACCTAGGATAGGTTCATCAAAATACGGAGTCGTCAAGGAAACAGTATCTACCTTAAGGATTGACTCTCTCGCATTCAAAGTATAACCACGAATCTTGGCATAGGTTTCCTCTTTTGGAAAATTCACCTTTTCCCAAGTGATTGTGCCACCTCGACCGTGCCACCTCTTTTTTCTCAAATCATAATAACCAGATGTATTCATAACAACAATACTATCGACGGGACCAGATTGGTATACAAAACATTTTAGATCGGTATTAGAAATATGAATTTGGGGCCCAGATTTATGTAAAACCCAACGTGGAGAACTACCTTGATATACCCATTTGTGATTTCCTTCAGTATAAAAAGAAAATTCATCAAAAAAGTAAAGAGAGAAGGTAATGAACTCATGAAGTGCATCCTTATCATTTTCATCAGTTCTGCTATTAAATAAACTATGCCATCCTGAAACAAATGAGGAGGGAAAAATAGACTTCTTTTGATCTACAGTAATATGCACCAATGCCATAATATCCTCCGCTGAAAAATCATTGTCATATAAATAATTACAGCGTTGTGTAAGCTGCTGAAACTCACTTGAATTCAAACCCGACTTGAATAAAAATGGGGCAAAATCCTTTTTCAAGAAGCGCTGAAAAGATTCACTAGGGAAAGACTTCCCAAGTTCTTTTATGAATTTTTCCTTGTCATTCGAAAATCGTTGAGCATTAAGCGACGTTGTTAAAATAATTGTAAACCAAAGCAGAACTATTTTCATTAAGCTTATTTTTTTAAAACCATCATACACCAACCTTCGCGTTCCCTTTTTGAAAAGAAACTCAGTCCTAATCCTTCAGCAATTTCTTTAATTTCTTGTGCATCGGAGCTGAAGAATCCACTTAAATATAAGAAACCATTTGGACTTAATGCTTGAATATAATTGGGCATATGACTCAATAAAATGTTCTTATTGATATTGGCGAAAATAACATCAAAACGGTTGCCAATTATTGCCTCAATATCACCTAATACAGATTCTATTCGATTGCAATTATTAACCACAGCATTTTTTCTACAATTTTCTACGGACCATGGCTCTATGTCAATAGCAAGGATTTTCTTGGCACCTTTCATTTCACAAAGAATAGCCAAAACACCTGTCCCAGAACCCATATCCAAAATCGTCTTTTCTGCAAGAGATGCATCTAATATAGACTCACACATCATATAGGTGGTCTGATGGTGCCCTGTGCCAAAAGACATTTTAGGTTCAATTAATATAGTACGCTCAAAATTTGACTCAAGCTCATGAAAAGGAGCTATAATTGCCAATCTATTTTCAATATAAACAGGTTCGAAATTTGACTCCCATAACGCATTCCAGTTTTGATGAGGAAGCTCATTAAAGGAAAAATCAACGTTTGTTTCTGACTTTACAAGTTCTAAAGCCTGATCAAATTTCTCCTTTGAATATTTTGATTTGGAGATAAAAGCATGAAGCAAATTATCTTTTTCATAAAAACCTTCAAAATCAATTTCACCTAAATAGGCTGAAAGGATTTCTGACCAAGGATCAAATGGATCAAGGGATATTTCAAATTGATAATACGTCATGAAAGGACCTCTATAATAGAACTAAATGAATCCGCATCTAGTGCTGCCCCACCAATTAATCCGCCATCAATATTGTCGCATTTAAATAAGGTCTCAGCGTTTCTTGGAGAACAACTCCCCCCGTATAAAATGCTTGTATTATCTGCAGTTTCTAGGCCAAATAGGGATGTAAGTTCTTCGCGAATAAAGTCATGCATCTCAGATGCTTGTTCAGGGGATGCAGTTTCACCTGTACCAATTGCCCATATTGGCTCATAAGCTATGGAGATGAATTGAACCTCGTCTAAAGAAAATGATTTTAATAAAGCAAGTTGATTTTGAATTTTAGATTTATGTTGAAGCTGTTCCCTTTCATTTAAGGATTCTCCACAACAATAAATCACATTTAAGCCATGCTTTAAAGCTGTTTTTATCTTATTTACAAGAACTTGATCATCCTCTTTAAAAAGTATACGCCGCTCACTATGCCCCACAAGAACCCATGAGCAACCAATCGATTTTAGTTGACTTGCGCTCACCTCTCCAGTATAAGCTCCATTAGATTTTGCATTAAAGTTTTGTGCTCCTATCTCAAAGGAGCCATTATTTCGTTCTATAAAATCTTGCAAATAAATGTTAGGAGGGAAAATTAAAATCATTTTACCATCACTTTGGTCAATTGATTTATTCAGAAGATCAAGATATAAACGCTTAGCTGCATCAGCATCAAGGTTCATTTTCCAATTTCCAGCGACAATTTTATTTCTCATCAATATTCTTTTTTGATTTGATCAATTAAGCCCAATGCAGTAAATGGGTTCTCCGCACCATACTCAGCAGAACCCGAATATAATGCCTTGTGCACGCCTCCTTGCAAATAGAATACGCCTGGTACTTCCATACCCTTCTGGTGAG
>CESA01024040.1_pt1 | contig 21972 bp, 27 predicted proteins | sample 531061 | NCBI WGS metagenome assembly CESA01 (sample SAMEA2621254, study PRJEB7988) | marine metagenome | biome: marine biome (ENVO:00000447); feature: surface water layer (ENVO:00002042); material: "saline water (ENVO:00002010), including plankton (ENVO:xxxxxxxx)" | depth 5 m
AGCTAATACGGATGCTACAATAGCTTATGTTCGTTTCTGGAATGGAACCACAATGAATGCTGGAGAGATTCGAAAGTTATATTCCATGCGAAACAAGAAAAATATCAACTTTGCTTCAAGTTCAAGTTCAAGTTCTTATTTACAAGCACCTAATTATAATTCAATAACATATTATGAACCTGAACCCGAAAGGTATATGGAAATAGAACCAGAGCCGGAACCGGAGCCCGAACCCGAACCCGAACCCGAACCTGAAGGAGAAGATACGGGAATAGCAATACTGGTAGCAAATGTTTCACACATTTACGACTTTACACTAGGACATTCGAGAGATATTGTAAAACACTCTAGGTGGTATCAAGCAATTACAAATGGAACATTCACTAAAAACGGATTGTATATTGAAGCGACCGATATGGAAAATGATTTGTATTATGAGTTAAGTATTCCAAGACCGAATATATCAAATGAATTCTCGGTATCTATCTGGATTAAGCAACACAATATAGGTAAAACAACCTTGTTCGATTTAACGAATGATATTCATTTGTCTGGAAAATCAAAAAATATAAAACTATTTACAACATGTGTAGGAGAAGAAACAAGTTTCACTGGTCAACTTTATAATGGAGAAAGCTACATATCTTTTACAACAGATGTATCTGGAGAGATTTTACCAATACACAAATTCCATAATATTGTTGCAACCTATTCAAGAAAATCTGCGGTATTTAATGTTTATGTTAACAATAAAAAAGTATACGAATTAAGTGATGCTCAAGTAATGCCTGATGTAAATGATTTAATACTATTTGAAGATATTGCTTCAGAAACAGCAATTACTATTCATAGTTATATGATATTCAATACTACGGTTCTGGAAGAAACAGACATTGATACCATTTATAATAAGGGTGTTCCACCATCTTACTATACTCACTAATAAATTAAAAATCAAATTATAAATTTAAAATTTATCTTTACTAAAATACAGGCAAAAACCTGCGCTGCAAATTAGTATTGTATTTACTAAAGCAGTTGCAAAAACATTTCCGAAGTCATATTTTTCATCTAATATGGAAAACAAAGGTTTTTCTTCTTCAATTACTGGCATTACCTCTTTTATAATAATATTATTTTTATTAAATTTTCCCGTTTTAACTTTATGGCTAATTTTATTCGACAATGAATCAATATAAGGAATATCTTCTCGTATGAACCATCCCCATTCCTCGGCGGTGGTCATGATTTTTATCTATTACTAATATTTTAATGATATAAAGTATTTCAATTTTATTCTAATTTTTATTTTAAATGTATTTATAATATTTATAAATATATTTAACATTTATCTAAGATTTATATTTTTTTTATCATGGTCGGTTTTTTCATCTAGCAACATTACAGCCATCGCCGCATAATTGTGTAAATCAAGTAAAGTATCTCTCAGAGATTCATCGTCTACAAGAGATACATTTTTATTTGTAATAGAGGTTAATCTTCGTATTTTATCACCTATTCTTACAAGCACACCGATTGAACCGTAGGTTGCAAAGGCATCGCCGTAATCGGCATTTTTTCTAGAAAATAATTGTAAACATTCTTTTTGAACAGTTTCTAGTTGTTGTACTCTATCAGACATATTAATTTAAATAATAGAAATATTGTTTAAATCAATTTTTATTTGTTTTTACCACATGAACCACACGATCCTTTTGGAATTTGTATGTTATTAAATAAACTAAAATTACTAGATATTAATAGTCTACTATTTGATTTTTTTAAAAATTTTGTTGGAATGGTGGCTTTTTTTTCTTGAACCGTTGGTACATTGGTTAATGAAAAATTCATTTTTGAAAGATTATAAGAAGGCATATAAATATATATAATATTTTAATTTGGTTAATTACAGTAGGTACATAAAGGAGTTTTTAATTCAGTTGCAATTTCTTTTCTTTCTTTATCTTTAATAATTAGCGGTTTCTTTTTACGTGCTAAATATCTGTCATATGAATTATGTTTCACATCAACTCCTTTACCTCCTGGGCATAAAGCACCTGGTTTTAAACTTGTTTTGGTTGCTTTTTTACTACTAGAAAAACGATGCACTATTCTAAATCTATTTAATTGACTATTACTTGGATATTGTCTATCACTTTGATTATTGTTATCTCTATTACATTCGTTAGATTGTGTATAATCATAATTAATACAACTCATTATAATATATAATTATAAAAAAATTGACATTAAAAAATAAATTAAAATGATATTCAATATGAGTAAACCTCACCAAACTTATAAGTGTAGTCATTGCACAAAAATATATACTAGAAAAATATATTATGATAGGCATATTATTTGTTGTAGTTTAAAAGCGATGGCTGATGTAGGTGATAGAAGTGCACTTGACCAACAAAATGATACACCATCTACAAAAGAACTTTATATGATTATACAAGAACTTGTAAAAAAACAAAATAAAATGGAAGAGGAATTAAAAAGTCTTCGCAGATATACCGATAGAGTTAAAAGAAACATAAATGTAATTGAATGGTTAAATTCAAATAGCAGCCCTATAGAATATTCTAGCTGGAGAGATTTAATTAAAATAAAAAGAAATGAATTGGAATATATATTTTCAAATGGATTATTTCATGGAATAATTAATATATTTAAAAATAATCTCTCTAATGACCAAGAAAATCCTATAAAATCATTTGAACATAAGAAAAACACCTTGTTTGTTTATAAAAATGGCCTATGGGATAGTATGGATTCCGATGATTTTAAAAAACTTATTAGAATGGTAAATCAAAAAATAATACAGGAGTTTAATGCATGGACACTTGAAAAAACTGAAAATGACCAACTTAAAAAATATCCTTATGACGAATATGTTATAAGGATATTTTCAAATACTTTAAAAGATTCTGAAATAAAAACAAAAATATATGATTTTTTGAAAATTTCTATAAAAAATATAAATAAAATAGAAATATGAATTAAATAAGTATTTAAATAAAATGAAATGTACCAGAAACATTTTAAAACTTTAAAATTTCCATAATCCACTGTAAAATTATTTTCGACCTTTGGTTGGTTTGACCTTTGGTTGGTTTGACCTTTGGTTTTCTTGTTTTTTTATTTTTCTAGGCATTTTGTATATATATACATATATGTATAGATATAAATATACTTCTACTCTGTCATATATTTTTTTCTAAATGCATCTTCTGTCATTGTTTTAATATTTAATAGCTTTGCGGCATTTGCTTTTTCAGTATCCGTCATCTCATCTTTTTTAATTAGTAAATGTGTTTTTTTACTTACATTTTTTGCTACCTCACCACCTTTTGATTTTATAAATCTCTCCAACTCTTTTCCTTTAATCTCGGTTAAAACTATTTTTTTACCGAAAAGTTCGTGAGATTCATCGTAAACTTCAGTGGGTTTATTTAGTTGCTTTAATTTATCGGTTAAATTAGCTTTTTCCAAGAAATCCATAAAATCATCTATTTTTTCTACAAATGAAATCGCGGTTTTTTCCGCGATTCCTTTCACAGATTTTACCTTTTCTATCTTTTCTTCACGTGTTTCATCAGATACCAATATATCTGGATATGCATCTAGTATAGGTTCTATCTTTTTCTCACCGATCCCTCTACCGAATACATTAGACGCCTTCATTAGTGTAATAAGTTCCGTAGTTTCTAATTTATTATGTATATTTCCATGTAATTTTTTAGCAAGTTTTTCTTTTACTCCTTCTATATTCAAGAATTCCTTTTCTTCCATCGCTAAAATCCTGGGTATAGTATCATATCCAGCCTTAATTAATTTCTTAACAATTCCTGGCCCTACACCATCAATCTCCATATTTTTGAAAAACAAAGTTATTTTCTTCTCGATAACAACGGGATTTGTTTCAGCGTCTTTTAACATAACATCAATATGACTTTTATTCCAAATATAATCTTCTTCTGGCATTTTAGGAACGACTGCAGGTACTATTACCTTCATAATATGGGGTATAACATCACCGCTACGTATAATTTGTATTACAGAACCTACACCTATTTTATTTTCTTCTATAAAAGCTCCATTAAATCCTGTAGCGTATTCTATAGTGACCCCATTTAATTCAATAGGTTCTATTCTTACACGGGGTTTTAAATATCCATCTTTACTAGGAGTCCATATAATATCTACTACCTTAGCCTCGGCCATTTGGTCAGATAAAACCATTTTAAATGCAAACGCATGTTTAGGATTTCCTCCTACCCGTTCGTATACTTTATTGTGATATATGACGATTCCATCCATTTCATATTTATAAGTCTCTCGCCCTTCAATTAATTTTTTTGATAATATGTTGTTATCTAATTCCTTAGTTGAAGAATTCAATACAACGTTGAAATTTAAAGATGTTAATAAAGACAATTGTTCACTTGGTTTCATAACAGGTTCTATTACTTCATATGCTACAAAATCTAAAAAGCTTAATTCGTGCGGAGAATGTGTTTTTTTGTTTATAATACCACCTACTAGATTTCTAGGATTTGAAAATTTGGATTTAAATTGTGAATCAAAGTTTTCTTTTGAAACAATAAATTCACCTCTTACAATAAGACCTTCTCTTTTAGGTAATTTCAAGTACGGTAGTAAATCACTTATATCTTGTCCTACAAGTCCATTTCCTCTAGTGTACAATTTAGTTTCTTCTTTATTAACATACAAGCCACTTACACCATCGAGTTTTGCTGAAATTACGTATTCAGAGGGTTCATTATATTTTGCTAACCATGAATCCAATGCTTTTGTGTCTGGTTTTATTTTATCCATAGATGGCATATGTACAGGAAGTTTAGCCTTATTTCGTTTTACCGGTGCTCCTACATCCTGTAAAACTATATTTTCAGGGTCTATTTTTTCAAGAAATTCTTTTATGATATCATATTCACTATCACTTAACATTTTACTATCACTGTTGTTGTGATAGCGATGATTTGACTCAGCTACAATTGATTGTAATTGTTTTATCTCGAGAGATTTTAAATAATCAAATCCATTTTTTCTAAATAATTCAACGTGCTGCTCATAAGACTTTTCTATGGTAGGTCTTTTTTTAAGGGTCTTATGTTTTTTAAGAATCAGTTTTTTACCAGGATTATTAGTTAACTTTTTCTTAATTTTAACAGTGGTTTCTGTTTCTGGGACAGATTCTTTTAAAACAATCGAGCGTGAATCTATACGTTCAACTGGTACTTTAAATTGCATATGTAAGAAATCAAAGATGTCTTCTTCTTTTTCAAAAACTAAATTTACCTTATCACCCTTTATACCATTAGTCATGTTATAGATACCATGTTCATTTAAGCTATATCCAAGGTCTAATGCCCTTTGTCTCATAGCAGTATTAAACGCTTTACTTCCCGTAAAATATAAAACAGCAAATGGATATTCGTTTGGAGGAGTATAAAGAAAGTCAATGCGTCTAGCTTTATTATTTCCAAGTTTCCCAACGACAAGAATCTTTGTTTTTCCGTCGGTTAAACGATGTAAAATGATTCCTTCTTGTTCCAAAGCATCTATAAATCTTTTAAATACGCTGGTAATATTTTTATTATCCGTTATAATAACATCTATATCGCCCGAATCCTTGGCACCTCTACGATAACTTCCGACGATTTCAAAATTAGATGACGGGCTTTCTAATGAATCAAATACTTTTTTAAATGTTTTATAGTATTCATCGATTTCACTTCTTGGAATTCTTTCTAAAATATCTTCATAATACTCAAGACCGATTTTTTGTTTATCGTTAAGTAATTCATCTTGTTTCTCCCTAAGTTGTTGGATCGTTGTTATTCCACTATCTACTATTTTTTGAGCATTTACATATCCTACTCCATAAATATTGGAAAAGGTGTTAACTGGATTTTTTTTTTCTTTTTCTAAATATTCTACTTTTCCCGTATTATGATATTCGGTTAATACTTCTAACATTTTTTTACCGATAAATTTAACTCCTTCTAAATCTTTCGGGGAAGTAATATCATGATTTATCTTTTGTATAGCTTCTTGAGCATTTTTATACCTTTTAGCACTCATAAAATCACCTCTCTTCATTTTTATAAATTCTATTTCACTTAATACTTTTATATATGATTCATTTAAACGATTCATAGCTTCTTTTTCTTCTACAGGAACATCTTTTGGCTTTTTCAATTTTTTTAAAATAAGCTTTTTAATATTCGGTTTATTGCTCATCTATATAATTTCATGTTATTTATTTAATATTTTTCATATTCTAATTTAATATATACTTTCTCTTTTTTGCTTGTCGCCAATAGACCTCTAATCGTTCTATTTACTTCAGGAAAAGGTATACTAACTTTTATACGTTCACCATTTTTTATATAATTTTTGAATACTTTCATTAATTTTTGAATAGGTTCATACTTCATATTTAAATCATAAGTATTTAATTGTTTTATAATCTCTCTAACTTCATCTGATCTTTCTTGTTCATTTCTAATTTCATCTTTATTTTCTCGTTTAGGTTGTTTATCTTTTGGCATTATTAATTTATTTTTGTTTTAAATTTGTATTTTTAACATAATTTAAAAGCCACGAATCATCCTTGGAATAATGCTGATCCATATATTGTTTATATTCTATCTTAGGGTCTTTTTTTTTATAAGGTAATAATTGTGTAATAGGTATTTTTTCAATATCTATTTTTTTATCCATTATATATATATATATATGAATTCTAAATTAATTATAGCACATGGAACAAATAAAATTAAAATAAATGGTAAGGAGGTTTTAAATGAAGGATGGTTGGCATCTCGTGACGACGATGGTATAAATGCAAAACTATATAATAATGGAGAATTAATAGAATTTGATATACATAATAGAGATTTAATGGATGAAAAAGCTAAAGAAATAAAAGATCAAAGAGCTATTCCTTTAGTAGAAAGATTAAAAAGGCAGCTAAAAACCCATAGACGTCGCAATTCTCTTACACCTCGCAGGGGACGCAAACGACGCGAAACTCGCCGAAGCGATAAAATAAAAAAAAGAACCCCGACTCCTTATCCAAATGGAGAAAAAAAGAAAAAAAAATTGAATAAAAAAAAATAATTATTTTAAAAATAAAATGGATACCTTGAAAAATAAAAACCCCCACCCATTAGATGAACATATAACTTTTGATGAAGGTCCTCATATCTATACAATTAACGGAAATTCTAATTTTACCTCTGTTACAACATGGAATAAATCCATGTTTTCCAAGTTTGATGCAGACGAAGTAATAGATAAAATGATGAAATCTAGCAAATGGTCAGAGAGCAAGTATTTTAATATGACAAAAGAAGAAATAAAAAATGCCTGGAAAAAAAATGGGCTTGAAGCTAGTAGTAGTGGAACAAATATGCATGAAAATATAGAAAAGTATTATAATGATGTAGATGTAATAGACGATTCAATAGAGTTTAAATATTTCTTAAGTTTTTACGAAGATCATAAAGATACATTGATTGCATATAGAACAGAATGGATGATATATGACGAAGAATTAAAATTTGCAGGTTCCGTAGATATGGTTTTTCAAGATAAAGAGGGAAATCTACATATCGGAGATTGGAAAAGGTCAAAAGAAATAAAGAAAACTGCTTTTGGAAATAAAAGTTCTACAAATCCACTTATTGGACATATACCAGATAGTAATTATTGGCATTATGCTTTGCAATTAAATACCTATAAAGCAATACTGGAAAAAAATTATAATAAAAAAATAAAAGACCTTTTTATTATATGCTTACATCCTGAAAATAAAAATAACTCATATTTAAAATTTAAAATACCAGATCTTCAAGAAGAAATTAATCTATTATTTGAGGAAAGAAAAAATCAAGTAAATAAAAATAATATTTAAACATATAAAATAAATATTATTATATGGCAGGAGGACTTACAAAATCAATAAAACAGTATAATCCACTAATTTCATTATTTTTACTTTTTTATTTTTTGTTTAAAAAGATAATAACGCATTTTAAAAAAAATGAACCGGTGATAAAAAAAGAAAAATATGAGGATAAGTATTTAAAAGAATTTGAAATATTAGAAATGAAAGAGTATTCCGATAAAGCATTAAAATTACTTGATAGAAATGTGGTAGAAGAAGAAACGGATAACTATGGGTTAATAAAAATGAAATATAACGCAGAAAAAAATCAATTTATTTATTATACAGAATTTATAAAAACGATTCCTTACAACATATTAGATGTCGTCGCTAGAAAATATGTAATTCATTTTGATTGTAAATGTATTTTTACAGATATAAAACAAGAATTAATAAATAAAGAAAAAGAAAATAGAGAAATCGCTGAAAAAAAGGCACTAGAAGAGTCAAAAAAAGATTTAGATAATGTTTTTGCGAAATTTAAATCTTATAACATGAAAGAAAAAGCAAGTATTAATATAAAAAATAAAATAAATAATTATAAGCATGGTGGAAAAATAGAAGAGATGGATGTTGAAATAAAAACTAAATCTCCTGTAAGAGTATCATATAAAGAGTTTAAAAATAATGTTTAGTATATATATTTATGGGAGTAAAACCACGTGATACTGATTTTTTAGGATACATGAATTCACGAAGAAAAAATGATAAATATTTGACAGATTACCTAGCTGATATATTTATTTGGATTTCAAAAACGACTTTTGTACATACTATATGGTCAATTATGATATTCTTTAAAACAATGATTAGACTAGTAATGTACGGACAAGAATATAGGTCTAGGTAAGATTTAGATATAGATATTTGTAAATTATTAAATATTTTATAATATATAATAATGAATAACTTAAACAAAAATAAAAAAAAAACAAAAAAAAGAAATACTAAGAAGGGTGGTTCCACACAAGGAACATTAGCCGTTGCTGCAGCGAGTGGTCTTGCGGGAACATATGCGGGAAATACGATTCAAAAGAAATTTGTTAGAGAAGGGCAAACTTGGTTTAGTCATCTTTTATTTAGTTATTTAGATTTAGTATGGTATTTATCTAAAACGTTTGTAAAAGCAGGTACCTATGTATATAAAGAAGCAGTTATTTATAGTATAGATTACTATTTTGGCAGAGATATTACAAATGTCACCTTGGAAGATTTAACATCAGAAGTAAAAGATAAATTAATAAAATCTGCGCGATTGGCTGCCGCTATATCTAATGACCCAGAGGCCATGGAAAATTTAAAAGAAAGTGGTAAACTTACCGCAGAAATAATGGGTGAAATCATGAAGGAACTCGAAGAACCACTTATGAAACTTACAAATCAGGCCGTGGATATTTTAGAAGGAGTATGTCTTAAGTTAACCGCCGCTGGTGTTGATATAGGCGTAGGAGTCGTAGGAGCAGCTGCTGGTCAAATTCCATTTTTAGGAGCATTGATTAATATTATAATAGCCGCAGGAAGAGCGGCAAACAAAGCAACCGAGGCAATTAAAGAAACATCCGGTAGTGCTGGAAAATTTATAACTCTACTTTCCTCTACACCACAAAAACCACTTGATAAAATGATAGATAGTAAAGAAAAAGCGACAAATCTTTTTAATCAAATAAATGAAAAAATAGGACAATTTGATGAATTAAATAAAAATTTAGTTGTTACAGGAATAGTTCCTGAAAAATCAACAGATAACGTGCAAAAAGGAGGTAATAACAATTTAAGATATAAAAAATTTAAATCTAAAATTGATAGTAAAACTAGAAAAAGAATCATGAATAATGCATATAAACGACATAAAAATATATAATTACTTATTTAGAATTTAGTTGTTTATATTTTAAGAATCCTATAGATTTGCTTACATCAAAAGACGATTCTAATAACTCAATTGCAATTTGATGAGCTTTTTTTTCTTTTTCATCTAATTGTTCAATATAACGTTTAATAAGTTCTTTTTCGGTCATTTTAATTATAAATATAATGAAGGTTTTATTTCAATTTTAGTTGTTATATGAAAATAAACATAGTATTTTATCGGTTAATTTAATTTCTCCTTCTGTTATTAATTTTGTTAATTCTGTATTTATAGTGTAATCATTTTCATATAAAAAAGTAAATAGTGATGGTATATCATCAACACACATAAATTTATTACTATTATTAAAATCACATAATACATACGTACAGCATTGATGAGAGCAACAACTTGTATTGTTTTTAAAAGGTGAAAGCTTAGGAAGTTTCACTTTTTTAACATAATCAGATAAATTTCCCTCTGGTATAGAATTTATCGATATAATTTTTTTATATTCTTTATTGAACTCGTCTAAATAAGGAATAACCTTTAATGTATACATTATAGATATGAAATATTAAATTATTTTTTAATTTTAAAAAAATTGAAAAGAACACTTATTAAAAATAGTAAGTAAAATAAAATGGAAAATAAAGCACGAACGTACAGATTTAAATTGTCTACCGATATAGTAGAAGAATTGAGTTATTTTGCAAAATTGCATCAGTTTGATAATAGAGCTGATTATAAAGATGCATGGAAATTGTGGACAGAAGACAAAAAAGATGAAATACTAAGAGAAACAAACAGATTAAAAGAACAGGGATACAAAGGAGATGTAAATAATAAACTTTATATTAGTGCTAGATATTACTATAAAAATCTTTCTACGAATACCGAAGAAAAAAAACAAAAGCCTAGAGATAAATATGTATCATGTACTTTAGACATGATTTTGTCAATGGATCAGTTTATAAGAGAAAATACTTATAAACCTAAAGATGGGTTTAACGCTTTTGTGGAAGAAAAAAAAAACTTACCAGTGTATTTGGAGCAAATACGTGAACTTGAAGAAGTGCATCATTTTAGTAAGGATGATATTAATACTAAGCTTAAAAAAACATATAAAAATAGATATTATCTTTATAATAAATAAATTATTATAATATAAATGAGTAAAAGTAAATTATTAGGTCAAGGAGGATTTGGATGTATATTTTATCCTGGAATAAATACCGATGGTAGTAGTACAAGTGATAAATATGCGACTAAATTACAAAAAAAAACGTATACGTCAGACAATGAATTGGAAATAGGAGAAAAAATAAAATCTATTAAAGGATATAAAAATTTTTTTCGTGTACATGTTTCTTATTCAGAACTACATTTATCTTCAATAGATGATACACTACTAAAAAACTGCAAACCATTAAAAATGAAAGAAAATATTTCATATATAGCTTTAAAATTAGAATACATAGAAAATCCAGATTTTTTTGAATATTTGTTTGATAAAAAAAAAGGTTCTAAGGAACAAATAAGAATAATATTAGAATCATACGGAAATCTTTTAAATGGGTTTTCGGAGTTATTAAAAAAAAATATTGTTCAGTTTGATTTAAAAAATGAAAATATTCTATACAATAAAAATAAAAATAGTTTTTTAATTTCTGATTTTGGAATATCAATAGATATGGATAACTATGACCACAGTTTGCTATATAAGTTTTTTTATGTTTATGCTCCCGAATACTATGTATGGGGGTTTGATGTTCATATATTGTGTTTATTATTGCATAATGATTCTGAACGGATAACAATGAAACATATAATAGATACCGCAAATAGGTTTATAAGTAGCAATCCTGCACTATCTTTATTTTCTAAAGAATTCCAGGGTATTTACTATGAAAAGTGTATAGAATTTGGAAAAGATTATATAGATAGGCCGGGTGAAAAAGTGAGAGATTCTAAAATAAAAACTCTTATCAGTGGATATACAACGTGGGACAATTATGCGTTAAGTGGATTATATCTAAGAATATTATCAAAATTTTACAATGAAAAAATACCAAATTCTATGTTGCTTACTAAATATAGTCAGTTATTGATGCAAAATTTATCACCCTCTCCAGAGGAAAGATTAACAATTGATAATACAATTAAAATATATCATTCGTTATTAAATATGGATACCTTGGACGAATCAGATATGAAAAACATGACAAAACTAAATTATGATTATAAAAAAGTAATAAGTGAATCAAAAAGAGAAACGGAATTTCTTAAAACGATTTCTGGAAATTAATTTTTTATTTTTTTTTTAGAAATTGTTTTATTTTTATTTTTTTTTTTACGAGATTTGGTCTTTTTTTTACGAATAATACTATAATATTTATCCTTGGCTATTTTTAGAATATTTCGTAGAGACTTATTTTTGTATCTTTTATTACGCAAAGTCTTATTAAGTGATGCAAGCCATCTATTTGTGGTGGGCATATATTATATATATATATATTACAAAGAAAAAAATTGATATAGTATATTTGTTATATATTATATCAAACATGTTAAATTTAACAAGATATTTATACCCAAGAAGATATATAGAATTAAGCTTTTATGATGCGATGATTTCAAAAAGAGACCTAAAAGAATCTTTATTTTGGGTATATGAGTTATATTACAGCGGATTAAAAATAGAGGCGTTTGATTTAATCTATAAATGTTATTTTAATTTTTATGCTTTGTTGAATCCATCAATAATAGGAATAATAAATAAAAAAACAGATAGTTGGAAACAAGAAAATGATGACTTAATTTTAGGTACTATAGTTAAATATTTATACTCAAAACAGCATAACCTAGATATGTTTTTAATGTATCAAAATATTAAAACGACACTAAAAAGAAAATTAAAAAAAGGTCCTGTGCCAAAATGGACAAAAAAATATGAACCGTTTCATCGAGAGATAAGAGCAATCCATGATAATAACGACGAATCCTTACTATTTGACATGAAATCTATGAAACCTGACAAGTATAATGACTTTTTAAATGTAGTATTTAAGTATTTTAAAGAAGAAAAAAATATAGATAATTTAAAACATCCTTACCTATTAACAGATATAGATATGACACATCACTTTTGTATGAAATATATATTGTTTGTAATAAAATTTTTGAGAGATTTTTGTACAAAAAAGAATAAAAAACTAGTCGTTTCTTTAAATACTTCTGAAATTTCATTTATTAATGAATTTAAAGAATTTACAGGTCCTTTGTATAATGTTCTTAAAACAAAAAGACTGTATGAAATCTCTCGAGAGTTTATTAACAAATATAAAACTCCTACAAATGAAGAGGATGTTTTAAGTGAAACAAGGAACAACTGGAGAGAACATTCTAAAGAAACTCCTTTCTGGAAAAATAAATTTGATTCTACGGATGAAGATGAAATGGATTTTGATTTTGAATTTGATGAACAACCATTGGATTGTCAAAAAAAATCCTGTTTATAATTTTAGTATAAAAATTGAAAGTATAAAATAGAAAATTATATAATTTAATCAAAATGGTAAAAAATAAAGTCGGAGGAAATCGAGCCAAAAAACAAGGGCGAAAACATCAAGCGGAATCGGTAACTGTTAGAAGAGTTCGCTTTTCTGAAGATACGGATGAAATATACGCATGTTGTGAAAAAATCTTAGGAGGAGATCAGTGTTTAGTAAAATGTATTGATAATGGTAAACAACGACTATGCATGATTAGAAAAAAATTTAGAGGAAGACATAAAACCGATAATCGAATCAGTATTGGAACCTGGCTACTCATTGGTAAAAGAAATTATCAGACTTTTACTAAATCGGGTAATGAAATATGCGACCTTTTAGAGGTTTATAAAAACGATGAAATAGATAGTATTAAACTACATCATCCTGAAAAAAAATGGGATACTTTCAAAGGAATTGGAAACTCTTCTGCAAATGATACTCAAGAAAATAGTTATGAAGATGATATAGGTATTGATATAACTAACAAAGATACAAATACTGTAGTTGTACAAGAAGTTGAGTTCACTCCAGAGAATACTTTTATAGGAGACGATGATGATGAAATATGCTTTGATGATATTTAATTATTCATAATGGGTATACTGTTCCATTAATAATCTTTGTAGTCGAAGTTCTTCCTCAGTTTCATATATTGTATTCACCGTATCTGATAAAAAATTTACGTATTCTCGTCGCATGTTGTTTCTTATATCATCACGAGAATATTTAATTGTTTCAATTTTTTCATCTTTGGTATCTTTAAGCTGATATCTACATACAGGACACTCGGCCTTTTCTTCTTTTAACCACTTTTTTATAGCATCTTCATTAAAACAGTGATTACATTCTAATTCTACTATTTCTTCTTCCTCGTCAAAATCTATAAATAAAATTGGACAAGAAAGATTCTTTTTTTCACTATCTTTGAATTTTATTTTTTTCAATTTTTCTTCTCCTTCTTTTGTTAATACTGTTTTATAAACAGGTTTTTCTAAAAAACTTACTTCTCTAGATATAGCTGATTCTATAGTATCATCTATGGAATTCATAATTCTATTTAAAAATGGTGTTAAAGAGACAAATGCCGTTCCTGAATTATCTAATATATCTATTCCTGAGTTATCTAATATATGACTGTTTAAATATCTATTAATGGATAATGTTTCATCTGCATTTTCATATTCGGTATAAATACCTGAAATATCTTCCTCTAAATAATCATCATTATCGTCATTATTATTCATATTTATAGAGTTACAAATAATAATATTTAAATAATTTTATCTTTTGCCTTTGCGTTTTTTTTTACTTTTTTTTCGTTTTCTACGATTTGTTTTACTCTTAGGTTTACGCTTCTTTTTTTTAGAAACTTTCTTTTTTCTTTTTGTTTGTTTTCTACGTCTTTTCTTTGTATTTTTAAATGTATCTAATAAATCCCCTCCGCCCATACCCGTAGTTAGTCTGAGAACAGTGTCGCCTGCAAATTGTGCACCATTTGTTAGCAGTTGAAGATTTTGTGGATCAGTTAATGCTTTAAAAATTGAATTTTGAAGTTCTTGTTGCGCTTTTTGTTTCGCAGCTTCTTGTGCAGCGTCCATTGCAGCTTGTCGCGCGGCTTCTGCTGCAGCAACCGCTGTTTTTTCAGCTATATCCATTGAAATTTTTTGAGCCCATTCTGATAATTTACTAGTTGCCCATGATTTAATCTGCTGAGAAAGAGTTGAGTTTAATATGTAAATCGCTCCACGTTGCCCAAGTTCGCTTGCTACTGGATACAATAATTGATGTCGCGTTAAATACACTGCAGATAATCCTACTACCCATTTATATAAACCTAATTCGTACAACACTTGATGTGTTGTTTTTAATAAAAATAAAGATACATTTTTTATTACATATCCCGCGGTTGGAGGAATATGTTCAATAATTATACAAATTTTACTTATTATCAAACTTAATCTAGGATATGTTTCTATAAAATCATCTAAAGGTATTGAATTCTGTCTAGAACTCCAGTTTCTTACCGTAGTTCTATATTCTTGCATTAACTCCATAACACATTGATTTAAATAACTTACAGAAGGTTCAACAATTATACCTTGTGTTATTATAATATTACCAGTTATCTTCTTTCTTTCAGAACTTGTTAAAGGATATGACACCGCACCCGTAGTATCATCATCTGGTGAAACCAATGGACTAGCTTTTGGAACTGGTTCTGAATAATTTCTAAACAAGTCTCCTTTTTCTTGCTTTAGTTCTTGAACTTCTCTTAATGAACCAGAAAGAAACGATATATTATCAAAAAGCTCCATCTGTTTAGCATCTAATTCTTCTTGTATATTAGATATTTCTGATCTATCTTTTTTAAATGTGTATATTTCTCTTGCCGCAAACAATAAAACAGAAGGTATAGCTACGGCAGCTGAATCAATAGCTATATCTCTATCCATATTTCTAGCTGCCGCCCCAGTTTCATTAAGTGCCATAAAAGTAAATGCCATAAGTTGTCCCACACTTATAACAGAAGAGATTGCCGCCAATCGTCTAACTCCTTTTATTTTTAAAATATCTAAAATATTACTAGATGTTCTTGCCTCAAGAGTTTTTTTTAATTCTCTTACGTCTTCTACCAACTGCCTAATCGACTTAGAAGTATTTGAGGGTAATTGAAGTTCTACTACATTTACTACCGTCGCTTCGATTGGTGAAGGAGATTCATTCTCTAGTGATTGTGATAATTCAGAAGAAACCGAATCATTATCTCGCCTTACTAACGGTTGTTCTTCCTGTGGTTCAGCTGAAGAATCATCTCCCTTTTGTTCTTCTACCTTTTGTTCTTCTACCTTTTGTTCTTCCGCAGGTTGTTCGAATCTTGCAGGCGAACCTTCATTTCTCCCTTGTTCTACCATATCTCCCGGTCCTCTAGCGACAGCACCTCCTAATGTAGAAGACTTCTTAGAAGGATTAGAAGGGCTAGTTGAAATACCTTCGATTAAGCTTTTTATTTCTGATGCTTTTACCTTTGCTTCTTCTAATTCTTTATCTAACTCTTCGTCTACTATTTTTTTACGACGTTCTGGTTCTTTTACGGTTATTACAGCTTTGTCGGTTCTTACTTCATCAGGTATTTGTTTTACATCACCTTTATTAACATCAGCCATTGTTGCTGTTTTATAAGGAGTATTTACAGTCATTTCTCCTTCTATATTATCGGAACTATCATTACGTTTAAAAAAATTTCCAACCCTTTCAAGAAGGCCCGCATTTGATTTAAACATAGCTAATTTTTTTAAATCTTCTTTTGACGGATTACCCTTCATGCGTTTAACTAATTCGTCGACAACTAATTTTTCAACATCATCTGCAATTTTTTTTTTTTTAGATAAATCGCTAGAATTTAATACACTATCTAGACCAGAACTAACGCCAGATTTCACACCGTTTTCGATAGCATTTTCTAGACCTTTGTCTTTAGAATCATCCATAATGGGTAGTTTAAATAAACCTGTATTACCTTCCTTTTTTGCATCTTGTTCGATAAATTGTGTAAAATTAGATATATCTTCTTCTAAGCTAGATATCATATTAATTATATCAGAATTAGGTACGCTTTTTTCGCCATCATCTTTTAATGGTTCTGGTTTTTCTGATTGTTCTGATTGTTCTGATTGTTCTGGTTTTTCTGGTTGTCCTGGTTTTTCTGTTTGTTCTGGTTGTTCTGTTTTTTCTTGTTCTGGTGAATCCATATATATATAAAACTATACATTATATTTTTATATTTCAATATTTTCAATACTACTGTATCTATCATTGTCTAAAAGTTCCTTTAAGGTATTCCATGGATTTGAATTTTTAATAGCCTCAATACCGTTTTCTGTAAATGCATTAAGAAGAGAAGGACTAAATCCCGAAAACATAGTAGCACCCTTTTGTTCGGAAGAAACAGGAAATCCCGATGTAAATCTAAGATTCCAAAATAAAATATGAGGGATAAAACGATATCCATGGGTTGCATATAATGTTTTTATGTGATTCCACATGGGTTCATTCAATTGCTCGTTTCCTTGTGAATCAATTTGCATATCTGAAAGAACTACCAAAACTAGATTAGATACTTGTTCTTCTGTTAAATTTTTTTTTACACAACTTTCTAGAATCATTGTAAGAGCGTTAGTAAAATTAGTATTCATACCCCAAGCACTATCAGAGACGGTTTTAACCTTATTACAAAATCCTTCCACGTTTTCCAAGTTTGTCCACCTTGGTTCTCTATCAAATGAAAGAATTCGTTTCCCTATTTTTGATTTTTCGGAAATACAAATACCCAATCCTATAGCTGCATGTAAGGGGTCTCCTCTCATGGACCCCGATGTATCTACCATTGCTATAAGATTATCCAGAGAACCTATATTATCTACTATATCACTTGCTTGACTATTCGTAATAATTTTTTCATCATCATTATTTAAATAATTATTTACTAAAGCAGCTTTTACCAGGTCCACAATTCCTACCCGTTTTCCTTTAATATTTTTTTTATTTTTTAAAAGAGTATCAATATACTCCTTATATTTTTCACGACATAATATTCGGTCTTCCTTTGTGCACCTTTCCATCATACCGCTTCCATCGGCCTTTTTTTTAACATTTAAAAATGCAGATTTTTGTTTAAGATGCGTTATAGCAGAAACATTTTTAAAATCTATTTTGGAATATTTCTCAGAACATTGTTTTATTTGTGTAGTATCCAATATTTTATTTAAAGCACTTATCAGTTGTCTATATTTTGTATATGATTTTTTTTTTGCTAATACTAGAGTTCCGCTATTTTTAGCAAATCTAGTATAAGGATAGTATGCTTCTGCAAGTTTATAAAATAAATCTTTAAATTTACTTTTTTCTCTAGGAATCCATTTACTAACTAATGATATAGGCTTGTTATTAACCATATTATGATGGTCTAGCCATAATTGCCTATTAGTTAAATGTATTAAAAAATCTTCCATAGCTATAGACCAATCAAATAAATTCCACATATATTTTATATCTTTCCATGAGCCAAGAGGATGAGTTTCATTACACCATGTTAGATCATTAACAAACAAACGAATTAATTCTGCGGCGGCAAATTCATTATGTTTTGATATCCTATTTACCATAGCAAAAGCGAGTACATATTCTCCTTTACCTGATATAATATCTCTAGTAAATGCTACTAATTTATGTAAAATTACTAGAATTTCTTTTCTTTCTTTAAATTCATTATCGCTAGCCTCATTGAATTGTATTTGAGTGAATGGTATTCCGTCTTGGAAATATACCTCTGTATATATGTTTTCAAAAATATTTGCTTGCGTATTAAACCATGTACTAGATATATTTTTTTTACTTGTTATGTTATTATTTCTAACTAATTGAAAATGTAGCTGAACAATGGAAGGTTTAATATCTTTACTCCACGAATATTGAAGACGACCATTCTCTCCTCTAATCATATTAGATGACGTAGATTCATCTAATGCTGCCACTACACTACTCATAATGTATACTATTTTTTAATTTCTTTATATCGTTTATTTTTAGTTTTTCTATGTGATTTTATTAATTTTATTTTTTTTGTATAGCATGGTTTTATGTTTTCGTGGTATACAATAAATAAACTATTTAAGTCATTAAATAATTTTGTAGAATTTAAAAAAGTTATAGTATCTAAACTTTTAATATTTTCTATATATTTATCGTAATTGTATTTATTCAAAAACTCTTCTAAATTATTTGCCCCCACGTCGATATTGTATTTTAAAATGGATAATAGCTTATATTTTCGCTTATTTATATATGAATGTGCCTTTATATTTTCTAGCAGGTCTTTTTTTTCAAAATTATTAGATTGTAAAATATAAGTTGGACCTTGTTTTATAAATTCTAATTCATTATTTATATTTACATAAATGAAAAAAATGCTAAGGTTTACAGTATCATCATATTTTTTAACATAATCTTGATCTTTAAAATTTTTTAACCATGATTCTTCGAACTCCATTATACAATGTAATTATTAAGTATATTTATTTTTAACTTAAATATCGTAGTACTCATCATCCGTCGACTCGTCGTATTCGTAATCTTCTTCCTCACTTTCAGTATATCCTGAATAATAATCTAATTCATCGTCGATTATAGTATCTTGTTCTTTCCAATAAGGAATATAATGGTTTAGTTGATACCATTCCTCATAATTTTCGTGTCTTTCTATCATTTTTTGTATCTCTATCTCCATTAATTTTCCTGCTGCATCATAACAAGGAGGCACTGGTGGTCCAGATATTTGACATATATTTCCGTCTTTGTAAAATAATTTAACCCAACCAGGCTTCAACTCCTCTTTTTTTTTCTTTTTTTCTCGTTTTTTTTTAAAAAGTTCTTGTATGCTGTAAGATATCTTATGTTCCATTGTTTTACAAGAAGAATCCGCGGTTAATTCAGGAAAATTGACAGTTGTTAATTTTAGATTCATACTATCAGATTCCTCCTTCTTTTTAGAAACCCACTCTTCCGTTTCTATAAACCTTTGTTTTTTCTGTTGTTTTTTTTTTCTAAAAGCGTTTCTACCACGAGGACCACGGCTATTGGCAAACTTTTCGTCAAATTTCATGGTTGAAAGTGGGTGTTGTGTTGTGTTGTACTGTTCCATTTGTTTATAAAATACTTTCAATTTTTTTTTATAAATTAAAAGTAAAATGAATATTCTTCCAGATGAATTAATTTTATTTATTTTTGAATTAAGGGGGGGATTACAACATCGCATACTTTTTAAAAATGTCCTACATGAAATGACCCGGACATTTTTATGGATTTCTTGTATAGTTGGGTATCAAGAAACCCTAATTCCAGATAAAGACTTTATCGGGGAACTTCTAATTTGTAATAAAAATAACTTAAAGCTAAAACAAAGACTATAAGTGCAGAAGGTAAAAATCGAGTTTCAAAGTTAACTCAGAAATGACTGCATAAAAAAAAAATTGAAACTACTCTGTCCAACAATATAGAAGACATCACCTTACAACATGTCTGCATTCAAGACTACCACTTCCACTTATTCCTCTATGTCTAGCTCTGATGAGTGTTCGAATTTGTATTCTTCGGCCACTCCATCGCAGCCAGCCATTTGTATTCCTCGTGTTTTCCCGAACATCACTCGTCGGCGCATTCTGGCAATCTTCGGCAAGCTCGCACTCGGCGATGTATGTCGCATCGACATGGTTCCCCGCGTTGGTCAGGACGGCCGCGAGTTCTTCCGCGTCTTTGTTCATCTGGCCTGGTCAGATAACGAGGCGGCGGTCGAGGCGCGTAAGGCGCTAGTCGCCGGCGACGAGGTGAAGATTATCTACGACGACCCATGGTTCTGGAAGCTGCGTGCATCCAATAGCAAGGGTCCTCACCAGAGGGTCCACCGTCCAGCACCGCGCATCGTTATGGATGAAAAGCCCGCAGGAGAGGACTCGTCATCCAATACTGAACGCCGCCCGAAGGTTCATGCATCGGATGCTGCGTATGAAGGCGCTTCCAGCGTCGTCTAGGAGCCAACACTATTAAGGTAAGTAAATCAATGAAAAACTAATCCACATAAGTAAAAAACAAAATAAAAATTCCCTTCCCAACCCCTCAACCCGGATAGCTCAGTCGGTAGAGCGCAGGACTTTTAATCCTGTGGTCCAGGGTTCGAGTCCCTGTTCGGGTGAAAAACTTTTTTTTCTGGATTTAAGGTCCTATAGTCTAGTTGGTTATGACCCAGGACTTTGAATCCTGAAACGTGAGTTCGAATCTCGCTGGGACCTTTTTTTTTGCTCTGTTAGCTCAGTTGGTTAGAGCGTGCGACTGTTAATCGCGAGGTCATCGGTTCGATCCCGATACGGAGCGCATAGTTTGTTATTTATAATAGTAAAATGTATTATAAATAACCACTAAAAATATTTAGTAATATATATAATTATGAATAACCCTAATAAACAATATGATTTAATGGAAGCTTTTCAAATAAAATCACCAGACGTTTTTGATATACCCAAAGAATTCGAAAAAATTTCTTTAAACGTTCTACAGCACGGAGGTTCCGTCCCAAGTAAAGGCGATGAAATAGAGCTTGAAACAGGAGCTATTGGGGAAGTAAACGATATTAGGGGCAATAAAGTAGTCATTAATTTTCCTGCTAATAATACAAACAGAAATAAGCAGCAATCCTTTGGATTGGGCTGAAAGTGACAAAATATCGGCTACAAATGCTTTGATTGAGCCTTATAAAAAGGCGTTCGAGGAGTTAAGGCGGGCGGCCTCTGAGAGTAAGCATTGTCGAAGACGACGACGACGACGATGACGTTCTCATGATTTAGGAAGCCTATAAAATAAAAAATTTTTTTATATATAATGGATAACGTTTACATATTTTATAATGTTTTTTCATGGTGGATATTATTCTGGGTTTTTTTCTATGTCGTTAAATTAATTCCATATGAACCTTTCATAGCAATATTATTACCCATAATATGGGATATGTATACATTATTTTTCCATAAAGATAAACC
>CESA01029481.1_pt1 | contig 21635 bp, 26 predicted proteins | sample 531061 | NCBI WGS metagenome assembly CESA01 (sample SAMEA2621254, study PRJEB7988) | marine metagenome | biome: marine biome (ENVO:00000447); feature: surface water layer (ENVO:00002042); material: "saline water (ENVO:00002010), including plankton (ENVO:xxxxxxxx)" | depth 5 m
AATTGAAAATGAAAAACCATCCTATAAAGAACCTCCTAAAGAAGTTTGTTTTTATGCATACAAAAGAATTAATCATTTTAGGGAAATTCTTGCACAGTTTCAAGCAAAAGAATCTACACAAATACCCGACCAAGTAATTAAAGATATAATAACTCAAATGAAAAAAGAAAGAATTGATATAAAACAATTAAATAACAAAAGAGCTAAAGATATTTTGAAAAAATTGGGTTATAGTAAATATTACGAACATATACCTTTTATAAAAGAAAAATTAGGAATAAAACCTCCGATAATGAGCCCAGAATTAGAAGATAAATTATGTAATTTATTTATGGAAATCCAAGCTCCATATGCAAAATATTGTCCAGATGGGCGAGTTAATTTTTTAAATTATTATTATACTATTTCAAAATTATGTGAATTATTAAATGAAAGAGAATTCTTACCTTATTTTCCAGTTTTAAAAGATCGTGAAAAAAGAATAGAGCAGGATGATATATGGAAAAAAATTTGTAAAGAATTAAATTGGAATTTTATACCTACATTGTAAAAAAAAACATATGTTAAATTATACGTATATCATATGTTTATTTAACGAGAAAACCCTTAACGGGGGAATCCTACAAGGTTCGCGCCAATACCAAATCCGGCACCCGAGCGAGCAGATACGGCCATCGAAGGCACGTAAGTATCCAAAATAGAGAATGTTGCCGCAGCAGTTAAAGCGATTAAACCTACTTCTTCCATCTTAAGTTGTTGCTTAGGAACAACCGATGCTACAATAGCAACCATTATACCTTCAACGAGATATTTAATCGCACGTTTTACGAGTTCTCCTAGATCTAATTGATTCATATTATAATATTAATTAAGATAAAAAATATTTATAAAAAAGAATATAAATTATAAATCATAAATATATCTATATGGAAAGTACTACTCCTAAATTAGTTGATTTATTACACGAGGATTCCCCATTGCCTGGTCAAAAATTTGCATGCGTTTCTTTTGTTTCTCCTGAAAAAATTCTTAGGAATAAAGAATTATTTTATTTTGAAAAATTCCTAAAGAATTGGGATTTCGAAAAAAGTTTCTCTAAATATAATCAGTTTACTAATTTTATTAGTTATAAATATAATTTAAATGCGGAAGATTTACAAAATGATTTGAAAGATTTTGTAAAAGAAGAAAGTAATAATTTAAATGAATGCACAATATCCGATGATTATAAAAATTTTGTCGATGCGAATGAAAAAACCATAGAAAAAGAATTTAATGAAATGAATAATTTTCGAACCACTACTAGAGGAATTAAAGTTAGAGGTGTTTTTGAAACTCAATCAGAAGCAGAATTGAGATGCAAATTGCTAAGAGAAATGGACCCTAATCATGATGTCTATGTAGGTCCTGTAGGGTTTTGGATGCCATGGGAACCAGATGCTTACAAAACTGGAAAAGTTGAATATCTAGAAGATGAATTAAATCAGCTAATGCATGAAAAAGAAAAGAATGAAACTAAGGCAAAAATGCAATTTAATGCACGTGTTGAAACTGCAAAGAAAAATGCGATCGAAGAAAATAAAAAGAACGCCTTAGAGTCTAATAATAAACTAACGCAAAATGTTGATAAAGATGGTAATCTTTATAGTGTGACAAATGGTCAAGATAATGAAGTATCCATGGCTGACATCAAGAAAGAACTATTTGATACAGAAAATGTTATTCTTAAGGGAGACAAAGATAAAAAAGACGGAGATAAATTAGATAATGTAGACTAAATCGGGGGATACCACCGAACCCCCTATTACTGATTAAAAATTGATTTAATAATAAACAAATAATTTATTATTAAAATGTCTACGTTAGTGAAAGCACCTATTGTATATGAACCAACATTTAAGGATGGAACATACATAGATTATTTAGAAAAATATAAATGGACGGAATTTTCTGAATGCGGAATAAGGTGTAATTGTATTAAATCAAATACCATTCATAGAAATAAAAACTCTTTCAAATTCCAGCATTGTAAAACGAAAAATCATAGGAAATATTTGGAAACTCTTAACAAAGAACCCCCGGTCAATAATGAAGGACTTCTTGGAGATGAGTTAGTATTAGCATTAAAAGAGATGAAACATATGAAAATTCAACTGGGAAAGCAACATGAAGCGTTTCAATTGGAAAAACAGAAAAATCAAAGTATGCAATCACAATTAAAGGATATTCTTTTAGAAAAAGAAGAAGCCTTGGCGGAAGCTGCACAAGCAAATGAATTCGTACAACAATCCAGTAAAAAAATTTGTAAATTAGAAAAAGAAAAAAAGGGGCTAGAAGATAAAATAAAAAAGTTTGATAAAATTACACAAGAAATGATGAAACTTTCTGGTTATGAACTGGAATAATTAATTAAAATACTTAATATAATAAATATAATAAATATATGACGTTTTTAGAAAGTTGTGTTCCTGTATTATTTGTTTATCAATCCTTAACACTAGGATTTTTTTTAAGTATATTTTTATCTGATAATGATGATGTTAATGTTAGAACAAGAGATTTTAATCCTCCCACACCCTTATATGAAAATGATTAATAAATCTTAGTATAATAAATAGAATGAATAAATATTATGTCTATTTATTAGAATCAACTAGTCATGCCACTTATGTGGGAGCAACCGTAGATTTAGAACATCGGTTAAGACAACACAACGGAGAAATTAAAGGAGGCGCAAGAGCTACCACCATGAAAGTAAACAAAGGAGAAACCTGGAGACGGGCTTGTTATGTAGAGGGATTTCCTACGTGGTCTGAGGCGTTAAAATTTGAATGGGCGTGGAAATTTTATTCAAGAAAACTAAGTATAAATCTTTTTCCATTAGAAAGAAGGAAGCAAGCATTAAACACTTTACTATCTTTAGATAAACCTACCAGTAAGGCAATTCCATATACAGAATGGGAAACACCAATAAATGTTGTATGGGAGTAAGGAATACATATTATTTAACATGCTTCATCACATAATTTTTGGAAATCCTCCAATAATCCTTGGTATTTAATTGTCTCATATACTCTCATAATATAACTATCACATATTTGAGCTTTCATAAACAACGTTATATTTTTTTCAGTAATAGTGATATTCGGATCATTTAAATCAGGTCGTTCGGTTTTCCAAAATGTATACCAGTTATACAACTCGAAAGCCATTTCTTCTCGACTAACTAAATTTTCTGGTTCTTTTTTAGGTAATGAAAATTTACGATTAAATCGTGTAAAAAGATTTTTTTGTATTTCGTTAAACAAGTCAGTTTGAATTGTTGGTTCCATTTTCAGATTGTATATTTTAATACTTAAAATATATGTTTCAATTTTTTTTTAAACCCTTGGAAATTTATTGTTCCATTTTAAAATTTAAAAGTTGGAGAGATTTTAGACAATAAGTATTTTAATATAGTGTAAATATATATATGAAATTAACTCGTCGCAGAATAAGAAAGAATACTTCTCGTGTAAAAAGACGAAAAGTGGTAAGAAAGACAAAGAATCGTAGGAAAATGTTTAGGAAAAAGAGAACGAAGGGGAGGAGAAGTGGGGGGGGGAGGGGCTTCTCGCCGGAGGAGCAGGAGAGGGCGGCGGCGCGGCTCGCCGTTATTCGCCAGCGGAAGGAGGAGGAGGAGGCGCTGAGAGGGAAAGCACCGAGCAGAGAGGAGAGAGAGGAGAGGAGAATGAGAGAGAGGAGGAGAATTATTGAACTAGAAAGAGAGCAGAGAGAGTTGGATGAGGATGATAGCAGCGCTTTTTATCAGGTTCGTCGCACATAGTTATTCTATTTCCATTATACTATTTAAAATATATGTCGCATCTTTTAAATGTTCATTAGTTCCTGCACCACTTAATACTCCTACCGAAGATAAACAACCTGCATTAATTCCCTCCAAAACATCATTGCGACTATCACCAAATTTTAAAACACTGTTAACATTCATGATATTATTTCTTTCCATTAACCTATGAATCATATATGGATATGGCCTACCAAAACTAACCTCTTCGCTTGATATATAATCATCTATACAATCATTCAAATTAAATTTTCGGATAAGATTCTCTTGAATATCTTTAGATAAACCTACCAGTAAGGCAATTCCATATACAGAATGGGAAACACCAATAAATGTCGTATGGAATTAATAGCTAATAGTTGTCATGCAGATTCAAGAAACATAACAATAATTTACAAAAATGAGTATATATTTTTCTTTAATCTATTTAAACATTTTTTTAGTTATAATATACGGAATAATGTATTTATGGGTTCTAGTTGTAGGTGGCGCATTTTCTTACTTTGCTTCAATGGGTATTGGAGCAAATGACGCGGCAAATGCGTTTGCTACATCCATAGGTTCTAAATCGTTAACTATAAAAAATGCTGTTATTATGGCAGCTATTTTTGAAAGTAGTGGTGCGATTCTAATGGGAGGGCACGTTGTAAATACCATACGAAAAGGTATTGCAGATTATGAATGTTTTGAAGACGAACCGTATGTTTTAATGTATGGTTGTATGTGGGTTTGTTTTTCAGTTGGTTGTTGGCTTTTTATTGCATCAAAATATGAAATGCCTGTATCTACTACACATTCTTGTGTAGGTTCTATGATAGGCATGACGCTAGCGTTAAAAGGACCTGAATGTGTTATATGGTATGAAAAAAAAGAATCTTTTCCATATATCGGAGGTGTAGGTGGTATTGTTTTATCATGGGTCATTTCTCCATTATTTTCTGCAGCACTAGCTAGTTTATTATTTGGAGGACTTCGCGGCGGATTGTTGAGATTAAAAAACAGTTTTAATATGAGTATATATGTTTTTCCTATTATTACAGGTTCTTGCGTGACGCTAAATACATTTTATATCATATATAAAGGGGCTAAGGGTTTAGGGTTAAACGATACTCCATTTGGAATAGCATGTGCGTGGTCTTTTGGACTTGGTGGAGGAGCTGGATTGTTATCACTGTTATTAATAAAAAAAGCCAAGGTTATAGTAGAAAATAGATTTAAAAAATCTGAAGCAAATGAAAATGCTGAATCTGTTGAAAATGTTGAAAATGTTGAATTAGAACTTTCTGTTAAAAAGACAATTCATTCTAATGTAGAGGCTAGTGAAGAATTTTATAATAATGCAGTTAACAGCAGTGATGTTGTTTTAACTATTCATGAAAACGCCGAAAAATTTGATGAAAAAACGGAGGAACTTTTTAAATTTTTACAAATATTTACAGCTATATGTGATTCATTTAGTCATGGTGCGAATGATGTAGCTAACGCAGTAGGGCCATTTGCTACTATATATACTATTTATAATAATGATGTTCTTGCTGAAAAAAATGAATTAGGTAAAGACGCATATTGGATCTTGGCACTTGGAGGTATTGGTATTTCAGCAGGTCTAGCATTATACGGATATAAAATAATAAAGGCAATCGGAGTAAAAATGTGTAAAATTACGCCATCTAGAGGTATTTCGATTGAGTTAGCTTCTGCGTTAGTTATAATAACCGGGAGTAGGTTTGAAATCCCTTTATCTACGACACATTGTCAAGTTGGGGCTACAGTAGGTGTTGCATTATTAGAAGACCCTAAGAAATGTTCTGGAATAAATAAAATGATTTTTGTAAAAACATTAGCAGGGTGGATTATAACATTAATTGTTGCTGGTTCAACTACAGCATTATTAGTATCTCAAGGTTCTTATGCGCCTTGTACTTCTGGATTTTAAATTAGTATTATACATTAAAACTAATTTAAATTTTTAATTTACCATTTAGATTTCTTAACATTAATTCTTGGCCCCGATGATTTTTTTCTGGATGCGTTAGGATCATAGGACTCATCTTCTTCGTCGGAATTAAGATCTTTTGATAATTCCCAAAATTCTTTAGAACCTAGTTTAAATTCTCCATGTGGTTCGGCTTTATACCAGAATATCTGCTCTTTTAATGAATTGCTTTTTGAATTGTTGTTAATTACCAAACATTCATAATTTTCTGTACATTGGTCCATTACTTGACAAAAAGATTCAAATGTTGGAAACATACCAGCATAATTTTCATATATCCTTTTACGGTTTGCGATATAGGGTTCTCTTAAAATAAATACATAGTCAATATTTGTTCTTAAATTTGGAGGAATACCTAATGGATATTGCATAGTAATAATCAACATGACTTTCCAGTGACGACCGTTCATAAAAAGCAATCTCATCATTTTATCTTTTGTCCAACCAGCATCATATAAACAATCATCTAAAATTACAAAAGTACGACCATCTATATTAGATCTTTTATATGCCTCGGTTTCTTTTTTTATTTGTTTAATAACTTGTTTTTGCCTTTTAAGTATATTTTCTACTATAGCGCTGTTATATTCATCATGTATAAATAATTTTGGCACATGTTTAGAATAAAACCCATTACCAGCCTCTGTTCCTGATATAACTGTACCTATAGGAATATCCTGTTGATAATATAAAATATCCCTTACTAAATATGATTTTCCTGTATCACGACGACCAATTAATACAATTACAGGACCACAACTATCTTTTTTAGCTTCAAATTTTATATTTCTCATATTAAATTTTTTTAACTCTAGTGTCATATTATATTTCTATATAAAAAAAAGAAAGTTAATAAAACGCAAAATTAGTTTAAATAAAACTAAATAAATATTTATAAAATAAAACAATGAACGAACAAGTTGAAATAAATTATAAAGTAGCAAACACTTTATTAAACAGTGATTATTTAGATGTAGAAAATATACAATTTTACAACCCTATATATAATAATTTTTTTATATTAGATGAAAAAAATTACAATGAAATAACCTTAAATCAATCAAATGATATATTAAGCATTGTTAAAAAATTCACCTATAATACATATTTATGTTTAATTAAAAAAAATAATGAAAAATTAACAAAAGAGGTTTTTATTAAATTTGCTCCTATTCTTGACCCTATAAAATATATGGTAGGTAAATATAATTTTGATGAAAATTTATTTAATTTGCCAAAATTTAACGATGATAAAATACACAAAAAAATTACAGATAAAAATAATTGTGCATATACCGATGGATTCTTTGTATTTCTAACTAGTAAATTATTGGAAGACTATAATTTTATAAATGGAACACTGTGTTATAATTCTTATTTAGCAAATCATAAAAATATGAAAATAAATATTTATGAAGATATTGATTTTTTAAATGAATCAGAAGAATTTCATGAAAATAAAAAAAAACATTTTACAATTGATGAAAGTTTTTATGATGAGTTATCTAATTATGATTCAAATGGTAATAAAAAAAAAATAAATATACTAGATAGCAGTAATGACATATGTTTGAATATTTTAGATATATCGTGCAATTTACCAGAAAAATCTCAAGATATAACTATAAATAGTCTACCTGATATAAGTTTAAATGACATTATTCTTTCAAATAATAAAAGTAAAGATTCAGTGTCTTCAAGTTTAACTGGTTCAACCTGTTCTTCAAGGTCTTCATATACGGATACAGATAATGAAGATGATGAAAAAGACAATGATGAAGATGATGAAAGCGATTATGAAAGCGAAGAGTCTTCGGTGGAAGAGCAAGAAATTTTTGCTTATATTAAAAATTTTCCAATAAATTTAATAGTTATGGAAAAGTGTGCAAGTACGTTAGATTCTTATATGACAAAGAACGATTTAGAGGCATCCGAATGGGAATCTATATTATTGCAAATAATATTTACGCTTATTACGTATCAAAAATTGTTTGACTTTACACATAACGATTTGCATACTAATAATATAATGTATGTTGATACAGATAAGCAGTATATTTATTATGGATATAATGGAAAAACATATAAGGTTCCTACATATGGAAAAATATGGAAGATAATAGATTTTGGAAGAGCCATTTATAAATTTAAAGGTAAGACGATGTTTAGTGATAGTTTTTCATTCGATGGAGATGCGGCTACTCAGTTTAATTGTGAACCATATTTCAATAAAGAAAAAAAAGTGGTTAACCCAAATAGAAGTTTTGATTTATGTAGATTTGGTTGCTCTTTATTCGATTATTTTATAGACAATATTAAAATGATAAAAGAAAGGGATGAATGTGATGATTTACAATGCTTAATATTAGAATGGTGCAGTGATGATTGCAATAAAAATGTATTATATAAAAATAATGGTGAAGAAAGGTATCCCGAATTTAAGTTATATAAAATGATAACAAGAAGCGTTCATAATCATATACCGGAAAAACAATTAGATAGAATTATGTTTGATAACTATAGAATTTCAAAGAAAAAACTTAATAAAAAAGTTAAAATTATAAATATAGATAAATTTCCAGTTTGTGTGTAAATTAATAATATAGTTTATTTATTAAAATATATTATTAAAATTCAGGATTGTTTGTAAAAACGCCAGGTATAGATGCAGGACTGCTTTCACCACCCCCTGACAAAACCGAAGAAAAATTTTCTAAATCACCTACTTGAGTCATAGCTAATTGAGCAAAACTAGATGATATAAAAACATAAATAGAATCCATAGCTAAAGTCTTAATATCTAATTCTTGTTTTTTAACTAATTTTAATTCACCTGCTCTAACAAAAAAGAAAACCAATGATATAGCTATACTTAAAATTAGTATATCCTTCATTTAATGTATAATTATACTACATTAATGGCAATTTTACGAATTATGCTAAAATTTCAATATTGTTTAATGCGGGATCATCTAATGTTTCTATATTATCAAGTTCAATGGCTGAATCAGAAATTTTAAGTTTATCATTGTAATCATCTTCTTCATTAAAATTTACATCACTTGAAAAAGATACACCCCCTTCTTGCACTTCATTTGCTATAGGATTTATAATGCTTGCAGTATCTTCTGTTAAATTATCTTTCTTTGATTCATCATCATCTTGTTTGTTTGAAACTAAATCATTAACATCTAACATAACTCCATAATTACCATCATCAATTACTAAATTATCATCTTTTTTAATTTTAAAAGTGTCGTTGTCATCCGTTATTTGTTCAATAATAATATTATTAGAAGATTTTTCCTTTTCCTTTTCAGGTTCATTTACTTTTTCAGTATTATTTTCCTTTTCGTCTACCATAGTTTCCTGTATTTTCATATTATCTTCTTCATTATTTTCGACTTCTATAGGAATTATTTCTTCTTGTACCTCTACATTTTCTTCTATTACCTCATCTAAATAAGAACGTAATATTTCTTCTAGAGGTATGGTATCTCTAATGGCGCATAATATACATTCTTTAACAATTAGTTCAATTTCACGGTTATGTTTTTGAACTTCAAGTGGACTAATATTCTTTTGAAATAAATAAATATTACTGTACAATTTTCTAGCGGTCAAAATATAAATTTTATGGATAAAATTATTAAAATCAGGAACCGCAATATCAACCTTTTTTTGATTTTGCCCAACTCTAACACACGTTAAAGCCTTTAACTGAATTATGTGTACGCAAGTTATTAAATCTTCAATATAACCACATTTACTGTTATTTTTTATACGACTTACTTCATTTTCGATAAGTTCAGTATTCCATTTTGGAATTTGAGATAATAAATTTTGAAAAGTCATTAAATATTTTTCTTCTTCGTCGTTTTCAATGCATAACTTGTATGCATCACCGTAAATAGATTTAAATCCTTCAATGATAAAAGGATATAAAATAGTAACTAATCTCGCAGTCCATTCGTTTCTTGATTCGGTTAAACTATTGATATTATAATCGTCCATTTACATAAATGTAATATTTTCTAAATTATAATTATAACGTATAAAGGAAATTAATATAATAAAATACATAATTGTTTTTTCATTTTTAATTTCTTTTCTAATTTTATTGATTTCTAATAATAAAGATAAATTTTTTTTATTTAAAGGAAAGGTTTTTTCAATATATTCTATTATATCTAATGCTGAAATACCTTTATTATATAATTTTTCTACAGTGCTAAATAATTCTAATGTATCTGTATTTTTATTAAATTTTTTTATAACATTTTTAAGATAAGTATTTTTTTGATTATGTAAAGATGATAAATCGAATGTTTTTTTAATATTATATTTATGTAAATTGGTTTCTTTATTTAGTATTAAAGGTAATGGAACATATATTTCTGAAAATCTTGATAAAATGGGTCGCAATAACTTATATTTATTTTCAACTATTATAAAAAATCTAGTTGTATGACTAAATAATTCTATGCATCTTCTTAATGCAGATTGTGCATCTATTGTAAGTTTATCCGCATTTAAAAGTACGATGCTTTTAAATAATTCTTGTGAATTATGAATATTAGCTTTTGCAAAAAATTTCAGTTCTTCTCTAATAAATTTAATACCTTTTCCGTGCCCACAATCAATGACAATTACATATGTTTTTAATAATTCTTTATCTTTATTATAAATATTGGTTATAAATTCTTTTAACAGTGAACGTTTACCTGAACCATGTTCTCCGTGAAATATAATGTGCGGTATTTTTTTTTTACTTATAAAATAGTTTAATTTTTTTTTAATATCACTGTGTATATTTAATTCTTCCATATAATAATATTTAATAGGTATAATTTAAATACTATTTTATAGTTATTTAATAACTACTCAAACTTTGAGTAAAAGGATTTTTTTTGAATGCTTCTAATATATTAGGTTCAATACGGTCGCTATAATTATTTGGGAGTTCTTGTCTGCCGTGTAATTCTCCATAAGTTTGCATATTTGGAGTATAGACTGGTCCAATGCTGGTGGTATTCGTTCTATAATTTTCAGTATTTCTTTGAGTATTTAAATCTGCATTAATTTTATTATTAAATCGGTCTGTATTACCAGCGGGTGTAAATGAATATACGTCTCTATTAACATTATTACGTTGAGCATATTCTGCATCGGCTGTACGAATGCCTCCTTGTCCCATAGCGTTTCCATAATTTTCACTATTTGTGCTAGTTCTTTGTGTATTCATTTCCATTTGATTTGTTATATTATATCCAAGGCCATTTTGCAACGTATTTCTCTGAACATTCAAATTATAAGGCTGTTGTCCTACGGTTTCTCTTATAGTAGGTTTTGGTTTATTTGTTTGATATACATATTCACCCCCTGCTCCAACCCGTTGTACATTTCCGTTTATTCTTATATTTCCTATTACATTTTCTTTTCTGCTAGGTCTTAATATATCCATTAAAGGAGATACTAATGAATTAATAGAAGAAAATAATGGATTTGGTCCTGTTGCTGCACCAAATATTCCATCCTCACCAACCGTACTTCGATTATTAGGTAAAGAAACATGACTACCGCGACCATTATTATGGTCTGTAGTAGGATTAGCATTTACTGCGGTAGAAATACCATAAGAATCTCCGTATACATGAGGCCTAATACTTGGAGCATAATTTTCTGGTGCAGTTCCTTTTATCATATGTCCTCCTCCTGCATTACCACTGTATGGAGTGGTTGTGTCAACTCTGTTTACATTAGGCATTATTTCAAGAGCCCTATTCGTTGATGCTTTTTCTATTCCTGTTGTAGTAAAATATCTCTCTGGACCATTCATATAATATGTATCAGGCTTGTATTGTTCCATTTTTCCTTCTATACCTATATTTTTAATCGGAGCTAGTGCGGGTCCTCCATGTCCGTCTAAATCATAGCTTAATTTTGGATTTGTTTTAACACGTAATTCATCAACTGATTTAGGCATCCATTCTTCTCTAGCTCCCATTCCTGTATTATATCCCGTAAAACCTTCTCCATTTTTTAACCCAGGACTTTCTCGTTGTTCATCCCATGGTTTATTATTATTTTGTCTTAAACTAACTACTTGTCTAGATTGAATAAATTCATTCATATTTGGGGCTCCGTGAGACCATTGCATAGATTCCTGCGGTTTAAACAAAGGTGCCATTTCTTCTTTTGTCATATTTTGAGATCCAGAACCGGTCATGTTATCTAAAACACTTTCTGCTACAGTATCATTATCTATAGATACACCTTTTATTTTAGAGCCAAAAAAAGGTGTCATATTATTATGCTTAAAGTTTTTTTCATCTATATTATTTCCAGATAAAGATGTTATTGCGCTATTATCAAAATATTCGTCTGTTTTACTAGTTCGTTTTAAAGCATCATTATTAAATTCACTATTAAATGCTCTTTCATCATTCTTATTTATATAATTTTTAGCAGCCAAATCTTTACTACCATAATCATATATAGTTTTTTTAGGTACCCCCCTTGCTTTAGGTGTTGATGATGGAAAACTATTTGAAAAAGATTCCTTTCTTCTATCATCGTTCCTATTACTGTCCATTATTGTATATAATCCTGCTGCAGCCGCAATTGCTATTGGATATTCCATTATATATATGTAATTATATTTTTTGATATTTTAACACTAAAATATCAAAAAAAAAATTATAGATACTTATCCTTAACTTCTATTCTTGAGCTTATATTATTTTCAAACGTTCTAAATACATTATTTTGTGGATTTTTATCTACATAATCCCATCTAGTAATATCTTTATCTAATAATTCCCATGCTGGAAGAACCGCTCTCGATTGTTCTGTTTTAGAGTTTACTGCCTTATAGTTAGGTTTTTTAATTGCTACCTTATTATATACAAACTTTAATTCGTCTCTATTCAATCTATGATTCTGATTTCTTAATTCGTTTTCTAAATATATTAAATTTGGACTATAGTTAGCGCCCCATTTCTGTAATCTTATGAATGGATCATCCTGCATAGGCATATGGTCTCCAGGTCCAGGTACATTTAACATATATCTTCCAGTTCCTGTAGACTGATTCATTTCTAATTCTAATCTAGAAGGTTCGTTTCTAATATTTGTAAGAGCCATTTATACTATATTAAGAATTAATATTTGGAAAAGGTCTCTGATACCCTTCAATTACTAAAGGTGCTGGTATAATTAAAGGAGGTCTAACAAAAAAAGTTGTGGTTGATAAATCATTTATTTTTGGAACTACTTTTGGTTTATTTTTTACTAAATTAGTAGAACCTATTCCTAATAATGAAGACTCTATATCTACAGAATTTTCACTTAAAGAATCACGGTTCATTCTACTTGGAGGAGCTACACCCCCGCTAGGTATAGATACACTATGAGGAGGTCCATTATAAGAATGAATATAATTTACATGTTCATTTATTTTCCTAAATTGTTCTTCTTCTAAATGATAATTTCCTATTGTATTTTTGTTTCTTGTAGATGTCATATATTCTATAATAATAATAAATATTATAATGATTCATTTAATAAATTAATTTCTTTTATAAAATCATCTTTTTCTTGATAAAACAATTGAATACATCTATGAAACTTATGAAAATGATCATATGATAAAAGTACTAACATTCCCCATTCATTATCATCGTATGAGTTATTAAGTATTTTACAGGCTTTATCAAATAAATTATTGAATTCTTTTTTTTTAATAAGGTCTTCATATAATAGTTTTCTTGTTTTACCAATTATGTCATCATTATATTCTTTTACATTGAATACTTTTAAGAGTTCATCTTGATATTCTGTTTCATCATTATATTTAACAGACAATTCATATTTATACATATTATAGTATTAATATGAATATATTTAAACTATTTAATTAATTTGTCTTTTACTAAATTCTCTGCTTGGTAAACCACCTCTAATCCACCCTTTTGATGCTACGCCCTCTACTAAATTCTTTGGATTTTGAATATTTTGTTCTACTTCTGGTATCATAGGAGTATTATTTAATGAAATAAATGATTTTTCTGCCATAGTTAATAAGCTTTTTCTACTGCTTTCACGTTCCCCTAAAAATAAACCATGCTCTATTGTGCTATCTACTTTTCCTTTTCCTAGATAAGGTATTGATAAATATTGTCTTTCTTGTAAAGAAACCTTTCCTTTAGTGTGTAGCATATTTTTGTCTATTAGCAATTGGGAATTTACATCTATATTGCTACCATTTAAAGAAGTTTGATGGGTTCCACTATAGTTAACATTTGGTTGTTTAAGGGCAAATGATATACCCGTTTTCATTTCACTGTCTGCCGCATGATAATTATGTAATTGATAATTGCCTTGCTTAACATTTTGAACGGTCTTTTGACTTTTATCAGATACATCATTTCCCATTCTGGACATAGTATTAAACATGTAATCACTTAATAATGACATTTCTTATATATAATCTTTATTTATATTTTTTTTTTATTTATTTATTTAGTACCATCTTTAGTTGACTTCATATCGCCGTATAAAAATTTAGTGAAAGCATTTTGATCGTTAGGTATCTCTGTATTTGCGGTTGAATAAAAATTTCTCATCGAATAATCAAATACAGTATTATTTCCTAAATCTTGAAATAATTTTTTCTCAATATCAACATTTGATTTGTTTATTTCTTTTATCATTTCTTTTGTTTTGTTTTTAATTTCTTCATCCATCCCATGATAAAATGCGGGAGGCGCAGGTTTTCGTTCTGGATTATCATATATTTCTGTTAATAATACGTTCCCGAGTGGATTATTTGAGGTTGGTTTTTTATATGAGGAGACTTGAATTTTAATATCGTCTATTTCCTCTTTGTCCATATTCTCATTCACCTCTTCTGCATCCTCTAAACTAGAAAAACCTTCGGTTAAATTAGATATGCTACCTGCTTTTAAAAGAGCTATTAAAAATAATACTACAATTCCTGTTGTTATTGCTTTAATTGACCTAAATATTAAACCACCCATCAAAGAGAATATAATAATTAATCTAGACAATGAATTTAATTTTTCATTAAACGACATGAATGACATAGGCCATAGTTGAAAAATATGTTCTTTGTTTATTAAAATAGAAGGATCATTCATCCAAAATTTAGTTGTCATTATATATATGATTCTTTATTTTTTTGTTAATAAAATATATTTACTTCTTTTTGTTTCCACCCTTCTTCTTTTTTTTCTTTTTTGATTTTTTTTTATCAGATACTAATGATTTTTCCACTAATTCACCTGTACTAAATTTATCATCTGATATAGTAGCGGCATTTATAATTTCATTTACTTTTTCTTCTTTTTCTTTTCTATTTTCTTCTAATTTTTGCAACATTCTTTCTCGCATTTTTGCATTTTTTAAGTTTTTGTTTAAATTATTTTTCATAGCACCTAAATCTATTTTTCCACCCGAAGCCATTTTACCAGCTCCTCCAGGCATTCCCATTTTTTTTAATAATTCATCTATATTTTTCATTCCAGGAACTTTTTTCATTCTTTCCAACATTTCGCTGGCTTCTTCTAAAAGCTCACTTTCTTTAAGTTCACCACTTTTAAATTTATCATCTAGTTTTTTACCGATTGTTCTTATTAATTTCATTAATGATGTGGGGTCCTTCAATAAATTTTTAAATACATCATCTACATTATCGTCTTCCTTCAATGAACCTTGTAAATCCTTTGCAGTTTGTTCTGCTATCTCTTTTGCCAATGCTCCTAATTTTCCATCTAATAAACCATTTATATGAGAATGCATGTCTTCCGCCGAAGGTAATTCTACACCCGATGAATCTTCTTCATTATTAAACATATCATTCATTTCACCTATTGTTTTCTCTAATTTTGACTTAAATTCGTCTTGATCTATTGCTTGAAATAATTCACTTGCTTCACCGAACATATTTTCAGAATCACCCGAATTCACAACTAAAAATAAAATTAATTGTAGATATTTCCATATGATTTCTCTGGTTTTCTCTGTAATATTACTATTCCATAATTTTTTAAAATCAACGCTTGGTAAAAAATTTAATTGATTCTCTTCGCTTTCATTTTCATCTTGTTTAAATATATCTTCATTTTTATATAAAATATTAAAAAAATGTTTAGGATATAGTAATTTACAATAATTATATAATTCTAAATAATCATTTTCTTCTTCTAAAGGTTGTAATTTTTCTTCTGGAAATGTTGTTTTGATATCTCTATATAAATCGTTTATTACCTTTTCAAATTCTTTTAAATAATCTGGAGCCTGTTCTGCTCCGGATAAATCTTCTTGTTTATTTTTATTTTGTTCTGGATTTTCGTTCATTATAAATTAATGTAAATAATAATATTTAAATTAAACTTACGATAAATATATAAATGATAATTTTGATAATGTATTAACAAATTTCATTTGTTTAGATTTTTCTTCATCTTTTAAAGATTTTAATTCATTTCTTATTCTATCAATAACTAGCAAGGCTTTTTCGGCGTTTACTGCCGAACCTTGTTCTATGTCCCATGAATAATCTTTTACTACAAAAAATGAAAAATCTTCTTCATCGATTTGTTTTTTATATCTAGAATATATTTGGTTAAACCATAATGTAATTAAACCCTTAGGATTATATTTTTTTACTTGTTGAAGAGCAGTTCTAGCCTTTTCCATATCAACGTCATTAGGAAAAAGTTCACATACCCAATCCATCCATTCTAAAAAATGATTTCCAAAAGCCTTCAAGCAAAGTTGTTTTTGAGCTATAACTTTAGACATGTTTAAATATATATGTTATTTTTAATATATATTTAAATATTCTTTGTTTTTTCTATTTCTTTTTGACGGTCTTGAATAATTTTATCCATATCTACACCATTTGTTCCTATTTTATCTGGAACATAATTATCAGGAGGTGTTTCTATATTATCTTCTGTCATAGGTGTGCAATAATTGTGCATTTGTCTAACACCTCCACCGCCTTTCGCTGATAGATCATCTGCATTCATATCGTAAAAACTATAACTATCCGATTGTACACCAAATGCACTACCACTATTTATGCTAAAACAATCAGGTTCGTTATTTTCACGTACTGGTTCACCGATTTGTTCATTTAAATATACCATTATATCGTTTCCCTCTACTATCTTATTTCCTCTATTTATTAAAAGTAGTGTAGGAACTTTTTTTAACGTATTAGGCATCTCCATTTCCGTTCCATTTTCAAGAATAATATTAGTAATACCTTCATCATTTGTTCTTCTTTTATCTATACAAATATAATGAAGGTCGTTTCTTAATGGATGTTTTATAATGTCTGATAAAATTTTTTCACAATGTTTACAATAATTACTATAAAAAAATACAGAATTCATATATTTATAATTATAATAATTTGTTTAAAAACAAACATAATTACTAAATCTTTTATAAAAATTGAATTAAAATAATAAATAATAAATATATATTAACAATGGAACCTAGAATAGATAGAATTTCTCAGGAACAGTCTATTTTAAAACTTTTCATAACTAATGCAAATTATAGTGTTGTAAACGCTATACGAAGAATTATATTGTCTAAAATACCGGTGGTGTGTTTTAAATCATTTCCTTATAAAGAAAACTTATGTAATATTATTACTAATACAAGTAATTTAAATAATGAAATCATTAAACATAGATTGATTTGCATTCCTGTACATTATCTTAACCCCGACGAAGATGATTATAAAAATCTAAAAATAGTAATAAATAAAAAAAATAATACAGAAGATATTATGTATGTTACTACTGAAGATATAACTATAGTTGATAAAAATACTAATGTAGAAATGTCGGAAGCGGATGTAAGAAAAATTTTCCCACCTGATGAAATAACTAAGTTTTATATTGATATTCTTAGACTTAAACAAGCATTATCCAGTAATATTGATGGGGAAGAATTTCATTTAGAAGCAGAATTAGCTGTATCTACTGCAGAAGAAGATGGTGCTTATAATGTAGTTTCATTATGTTCCTACATAAATACACCAGATACAATTGCGTCTAATGACATATGGATAGAAAAAGAAAAGGAAATGATAGCAAAAAAAATATCAAAAGAAAATATAGAATATGCTAAAAAAGATTTCTTTTTGTTAGATGCAAACAGAAGTTTTATTGAAAATAGTTTTGATTTTTCAATTGAAACTATCGGTGTATATTCAAATGAAGAAATATTTAAAAAAGCTTGTATTATTTTGATAGAGAATTTTAATGATTTAAAGGATAAACTACAAAGTGATTCTGTTATTATTAATACCCCAATTACAACTATAAGCAATTGCTATGAAGTAGTTTTAGAAAATATTGACCATACTATCGGAAAGGTTCTTGAATTTATATTAAATGAATTATACTTTACTCAAAAACAACTTCTTACCTACATTGGATTTAGTAAAAAACATCCACATGATTCATATTCTATCATTAAAATGGCGTTTCCAGAACCAGTTGAAAAATCAGTTGTTCGTGATTACATGTTATCTAGTATTGAAGAAGCTAATAGAATGTATAGCGGTTTATTATCAAGTATGAAATAAATATAGTACTTATGTATTGTAAATATTATTTACCATAATATTAGCAAATACAAATAATGCAAATAAAATCATGTAAAGAAATATTGTTTTATTTTCTAGATTACCATATATAAACGAACCTAATAAAAAAATTATTGCTGCAATTACTAGAAAACCTGCTAGATATGTTATAATATTATTTACATTAATGTTTATGGTTTTATCTGGATATTGATATTCTACCGATTCATTATCGCTATCACTATCGGTATCGGTATCGGTATCGGTATCGGTATCAGTATCTGTATCTGTATCTGTATCAGTATCTTCTTTTAGAGTTATGATACTATCTGCCATTTTAAACTCTGTCATTTTAAATTAATATTAGAAAATAATATTATAAAGACGCCTCATTTAACAGTATATTTAAATTTAAACTACATATATCATCTTTTACATCACTAGAATCATAGCTAGAATAATTTTTACCGACTGGTACATTCCATTGTAATCCATTTAAGTCGCCTGCATTTGTAATAATTCCACTATCTAAATCAAATTTAATGTTTGTAGTTCCTTGTTCATTAACAACTTTTTTATCATCATTACTTGGAACTGTAATATCAACTCCTATTTCACCATCCGTAAGGCTTTTTAATTCACTTATTGTACTTACATCGGTTATATTAAATGATGTTGTTCCGTCGGTACTATTGTATAATTCCGTTTCATCGTTGTTAGTATCTGTTATATATACTTTATCTAAACTTAATTTATCATTACACCAATTCCTTTCGCTAGTTGTTGTTGTTATTGGATTTATACTAGTGATGTTTATAGGAGAAATTACTTCTACCCCCATGGTTTTATTAACACTATCAACTGATACTAATGTATCACCCGTTTCAGTATTTTCTTCTATGTGTGTATAACCGGTATACGTATATATTAAATCTTGAGTATTAGGTATTTCATCTGGATTTGGTATAACTGGACTAGAACTTGATAATATTTTTGTTAATCCAACCGATTTATCCCATGCTACTGATGTATCTATATCATTCCATCCTCCTATAGATATAGTTTGAAGTTGAAATTTATCAGAATCACCTAATATCACAATGTTATCTACATCATTAAGGTCGAATCTAAAAATTTCGGGTGTTGTAAGTGAAGACCCATCAACTACAGAAACGGTTCTACTACCTAAGTCTTCATCTTCTGTATCTCCTTGATAAGTATATGATATTGTGAAAGTATCACCTGCATCTAATAATATAAGATCATCATTTGTTGTAATGTCGTTCCCATCACTATCTTGTACAGAAACTGTAATTTTATTATGTACAGTAGTATACAAAGTATCACTTGAATTTAATATTTTATTATTTTTTATTATTGTTATTCCTGCGGGAGATTTACTATCGCTCCAATGGCTATAAGGAGTTTTAATAGAATTTTTAACATATTCCATAGAATTATCATCCCCCGATGAAGTATTTAACATTATATTTATATCACTTGTATCACTAGGGTTGATTAATGTAAATTTTTCTGATGTTTTATTTCTAAAGAACCAATAAAATAACTCAGATACAATGTAAATAACAAATATAATTAATGCTATATCTAAAAATATCTTTAAATTATTAGATTTTACCATATACTATATTAAAATATAATATATTATATGATTTCGTCTACTAATCCATATATTAAACATGTTCTTGCATCTAACCACAAATCTTTTTTTAACAAATTATTTAACAGTACTGGATTTATATTTGTATTATTTAAATAAGTATTTCTAATTATTGTCATTAATACTTTCATATTTGTTAATTGTTCTTCTAGTTCGTCATATTTACCACTATCTGAACCAGACAATTGATGTATTAACATAAGAGAATTTTTTGTAATATATCTTTTTTTACCTACAACGCTTATCAACGTAGCGGCACTAGCTGCAAATCCGTCTATATATGTATAAACGGGGGTATTAATCTTTTTAATTAAGTCTATAATATAGAGAGTATGAAATAGACTTCCACCATTACTTTGAATATGTAAGTGAATAGGAGGGGGATCTATATGAAATTGAATCTGCATAAGAGAAGATTTTGTATCTAATTCATTAATTTTATTTTTTAATTCAAAACAACTTCGTTGAGTTACTGGTCCGTAAAAATATATGTCATTATTTAATTCTTGTATTATTCCATATTCAGCATTTAATTCATTATTATCGTTTTTATTAGATAAAAAATTATTATTCGTTATTTCCTTAGGTATTTCAATATTTTCTTTTTTACCATCTGTATTATCTACCGCGTTCATTCCTACGATACCCCCTAAAACACTTCGTCTATTTAATGAAAAACTATCTGACTTTATTAACAATAATGTTAATAAAACATTTTTAAACATCCTATATAAAAATAATATTATAATTTAAATTTATCTATATGTTTAATTCAACTTATGATGATGTTTCTTTTTTAAAAACTTCTTTAACAGCACTTTCTATTACTTCGGAAACGATTTGTTCATCATTTTCAACTATATTTTCAGGGTCTTCTTTATAATTTAACAAATACATTTGTTGCGATTCATGTAATTTATTAAAGTAAATATAAACTTTATTTAAACTTATAATTTCCCGGGTTGCTTTAAATTCCTCATGAATTTTAAACATATGGACTCTAAATTTATGCGGCCATTCTTTTACAGGCTTTTCTTTTTTTATATAACAACCGATATAACTCTGCCACAAATTATAGACATAGTCTGATATCTCTTGACGGTATACATCGTATTTTTTTTTATCTTCTGGATAAAAGCTTAAATATTCTTGCAATCTTTTTTGTTTTCTTAGAGAAAGATAATGATACTTGGGTTTTATTTGATTTCCACGTAATTTTCTAATATATTCATAATGTTCATCCCTTATTTTTGTGCGTATATTTGTATTTTTATTTTTAATCACAAATCCTCCAAAACAAGTCAAATCTTTTTCCGACCAAGAATCATTAAATTCACCACCAGTAGATACTTTCAATAAGGTATTATAATCATTTATGCTATTCTTTAAAACTAAATCGGGTGGAATAGATATACCTAATTTTGAAAATAACTCCATGAATTTACTCGTATCTACTGTATTAATATCAGTCTCAGTC